>Ga0056128_1002453_pt1 | contig 22022 bp, 15 predicted proteins | sample WorMetLIZISLAND2_FD_71113 | JGI IMG/M metagenome (GOLD analysis project Ga0056128, IMG submission 71113) | Marine gutless worms symbiont microbial communities from Max Planck institute for Marine Microbiology, Germany - Olavius geniculatus... ... | reverse complement strand
TTGCTGTCGACGGACCACGTGTGTGGAACAGTCTACCGGCATCCATTCGCGACCCGTCACTGACACTCGCTGTTTTCAGCAACAAACTCAAGACCCATCTTTTTGAACAGTAGCTCCGGCGTCTGTGATTTTGAACAGACACCCTCAAATGTCCTAACTAATAACTAACTAACTACTGACAGCGGCTATCCAGCGGTATCATCGCTGACCCCTTACGACGTACCGTTTAGCCACAATACATGCAATACAGACAGACATCAAACAGATGACACATCGTACCCAAGGCTCAACCTAACGGTCGGCCAAAAACTCATAAGTGTTCCAGTTAGAATCGAAGGTAATACCGATCTTGCGAAAGATGACGTCATTGCGTAGGTTGCTGGGCCGAGACAGTTCCTCGTCCACACAGATCATGTGCGTGAACCATTCGTCACGTGACCACGCCGCAGCCTCGTTCCCGAAGTGCACCGGACCAACAAGACGCACGTAATTCGCCGCCTTACCACATAGCAACATAATTATTACGACTACGAATCAACGAAACTTAAAGTTTCATCTTCGATCTTTCTAACCGATAATACTCCGACAATGGAAACTTCTACACCATATTTGGCTTTTTGCGCTTTTTAGTTTTTGAGTCATCTCGAGCCAGCAGGGAACAGGCGGACAAACAAACGGACAAGAAAGGCAAGACATGTACTGCCGCCCATTAGCACGGCTGCATTATTTGCTACCGCTTATTATCTCACTCCAGTCAGGCGTAGTAATTGAAACGCGTCTCACGTCTGCTTATAACATGCACGCCTCACGTAGAACACGCCGTCGATCACTGTCATTAGATAAGTACATTTCATCGAGGTCTAGAGTATATTATGTTTCGTCAAGGCGCGTACAGAGCGATGTAGGCTAATTGAACTAAACTCGACTGAAATGACACGGTTTATTTTAGTTTTTGACGAACTCACTAATGAGCGAGCAAGGTGAGCCCACTTGTCATTGGTTGACGCGCACGTGCGTGTTGTCGTGTAATTATCGACGCCGTTAGACGGTGCCTACGGTAATGCATTACTGATTGCGCATTGGTCAGTTCGTCAGTTCAGTTCAGTTCAGTTACGTCGCTCTGTACGCGCTTTTAGACTCGCACAATACTCTCTACATGTAGACACCGTGAAACTTGTATTTATTTAGTAAAACTCTGTCAAATTTGAAGATAATTAATAGCTTGTTGCTTTTTCCTACTGTGTCGGTATACTAACGTCGCGTAGCTGGGGGTCCCATATGCCGCGGTTGCTGTTTGGTAGACCGGCCTCAACAATGGCAGGGTTGCCTTCGGTCAGCTGAGTCCATTGGGTCACGTGACGTTCCCGCGCCCTGAACGTCACCTGATAGCGACCGCGCGACGCAACCATCTGTAACAAGTAATTAATTAAGTCGTTAATTAATTAATTAACCGATTGATTGACCAATTAATTGGTTGATTAATTAATTAAGTAAGTAAGTAATTAACTAGTTAATTAATTAATTGATTAGTTAATCAATTAATTAATTAATTAATTAATCAATATTAATTAATTGATTAGTTAATTAATTAATTAGTTAATCAATAGGAAATATTTAAAGTGGGTTAAATAATAAAACTACTGCTAGCCCCACTACAGTCAGCGATCGATTGAGTAGTTTTTTTAACGGCACATCAGCACAAAATAGGCCATTCGGCGCCATAAAGTGGTTAAAACCATTTACGAGTAATTTATGTGTTAAAAGAAAATATGACAACTTAGTAAGATCAAAGCTGTTAAGCTACGGCAATGTAAAAGCAACGTCATATACAATGATAAAAGTTTAATAAAAGCACTAGAAACAGGTTACATAAAGTCAAGTGCAAGAAATAGGTAGTGAAAAAATGTATGAATTGCTAAGCAAGTAAAGGTAAAAGTATTGGTCAGGTACTTGATATAGCGCTGTTTACGTGAGTCAGAATTGTGACCAGAAGCGCTTTAATTGCAATCTCGGAAGTGACAGCTGATTGGCATGAGGCCAATATATGACTCCCTCGGCGCACTATGCGACCATCCATTGCCAAATGTTTTTAACGTTTGTTACAGCTACTCACCGGTCACTCGACGCGCACACAAAAACTATACTGTTAAGACTTCTCAAGTCTCGCGCAAGGCTAAAGCTGTCCGCGGTAGTCGCCGTGGTATGCTGCGATATTTATAGCAATGACGTTAGCGTCGGCCAATAGTTATCGGCCTAGATGGGCCTGCCTATCAGCAGCTAGTAGCAACAAGGCTTTACGTCGCATTGGTAAAGCATCCAAAAATGCGGTCTCGTGACCTTGACCTCGTGACCTATAACCTTAAAAGTCAACAGGGTTCTTGCGGATGTCGAGTTACATGTTCGTGCAACATTTTATCGAGCTATGTGCAGCGATTTATGAGTTATAGTGTTAAAAACAAAAAAAAACGACGATGCTAAAAACAATACAACAAGAACTGGACCTACTAGACCTGTCTCTCTCCGTAGACGGAAGCTGAGGGGTCGTCTTCAGAGGGTCCACTGTAGAACAGGCTCACCGCGGAATACCTGTTTGGCGCAGGGCTATCCTCACTGCTTAGATTCGTCCACGCCTGCAACCGTGCAAATCATCAGGGGCAAAACTAACAAACTTCCTATAGGAGTTTCCAAGTTCTAAAATCGTCCGAAATCGCGAAAAATCTCGCATGTTTTGGCTCTAAATGTTCTGGGAAGGGTCCCGAGTTTTGGACTAATCTGAAAAATTCAGCATATTTCCGATCATGTGGCGAAATTTTATAGCGATCGGTCCGAAAACCGCGGAGATGCCGTAGCGAAAAAATAAGCCTAAACATTTGCAATTTTGAGACTTACGTTTCCTGCGCCTAATTAAACAAGAAATTTGAGCTAATGATCACGAGACGCGCGAAAGCCTATAGCAGTTCTGGTTCACGCTATGTTAATATACAAATACCAAATTCTTTATATAGACCGCAAAACGATAGTAGCGTGGCGCCACCTTGTGAATGATATAGACTCGTGTCGCAGCCCGAAATCGCCAAAAATCCATAAAACTCCCTATTTTGGCGTTCAAGGTCATTGAATTCGGCGCCAATCGAAAGCCAGTGTACGACTTTTTTTAGTGATTAATAGTAACCTAGGCCCTATCTCGCACCGTTACTGAGATACAGCGACTTATTGGCCAAAAATCGTAAATTTTGCCCACCCGCCTCTCATTTAGCGACTTCGTTCGGGATGACCGCCTCGAATTTATGGAAAAGTTTTACGGCTGCTGAAACTAGAGTCTTCCAGGCAGTAGATGGTAAAGATTTGATGATCCTAGCTTGCACCATTTTTGACTGATCCACCCGAATGACGGACGGACGGACAGACAGAATTGCGATGGCTAAGACGCGCCGAAAGCAGTAACTGCTTTCGCGAGTAAAAAAAATTGAAAATACAATAAGCATAGATGTAAGGCAAAAGACAGAAAAAGAAAAAAATATGCATATTAACTTGGAACTAGTTACATTCACGAAACGCGTCGTACAGAAAAAAAAAGTTCATCACAGAGTTATTACTTAACGTAGCTCTTGTAAAAAGTCAATATATTTAGGCCTGTTATCCCCCAAATATTCGTTTAATAAAAACTTTGACAAACCTCAAAGCAGAAATCTAACAAATGCTAAAATAAAATACAAAGTGTAATAAAATAAGTGTGGTAAGTAATAATGCTAATAGATGTCTTTAAAAAAGCATCCTGGATAGAAAGTTTATATCATCTGTTTTAACATGCAACGTTAGATCATGCCGTCTTTGCCTTATCATAGGTTGCATTCATGCGTAGGCCAGGTAATAGTATATACAGTACGTGATTTTCATTGTTTTCATTATGAGAGCCCATACCTCGACGATGAGATATTCCGGGTTGATTGGAGCTGGTACGAGTAGTTTAAGCCAGTAAATACACGTCTGGTATTGGTTGATGTTGACCGACTCGCCGGGGATTGGATAGGCCGACAGTAACTTCAGTGGCCGTCCTTCGGACAGCGGGGGGTCAGCAACCTTCGATTGACAGAGACACAACCAAAACCTTCATTATTTCATGACCTAGGCCTACTTATACCCCGTTTACACGATCAAGCAAGCATCGAGCAAAGATAAAGCAAACGTGTTCAAAATACACGTGCACGACGTGTGCTCCAAGTTTGCTTCCTGTTCGCCTCATGTTTCTTGATCGTCTAAACAAGGTATTAGGCCTAGTCTCACTACAGAGTTTGGAGTGTGTGAATGCCTATGATCTCAGTCAACTCAAGCGTGACGACTGATAGTGTCTTGCATTTATGTATCACGCTGTCTATCAAGGCCACGAAATAAGGGCCTAAGCACGTTTCAACACGGCCTAATGCACTGTAGACCGTGTTCAAAATAATACAAAGCACCCATACTATCTGCTGCAGGCAAGGAGGCAACTAAACTACAGACAGTAAAATGAGGGACTTTCCAAACTTGCTGACTAAACCAATTCGCTACATTTTAGCATTATTTTTTATTTTTGTGTCGTATTATACAAATCACAGAAACGCTTTTTTTAAATGTCAATAATCAACGAAGACGGCACAATAAGTAGAAAACTACATTTCAATCGTTTCTCTATGTCAGGTGGCAGATAACACTGTGTGATCCCACACGGCAGGTGACGCTCCGTCCGTAGCTCTAAGATGGGTTTTCCATAAAGAGCATAATCAACCTTTAACATCTAATTCTCTGTGTGTAAGCAAATACTTACGACTGCCTTGTGTTGAGTCGCCATTCCTGTTTCTGTTCGCGCTCCGCTTTTCAGTAGATTTTCAGATCGCTTGTTTTTGCAAACAATCAACGGGGCGCTTTTGGCGCGACGAAAATCTAACGGGTGGAGAACAAAATGGTCAAACAAATTTGCACATTGTGGAGAGAGTTTTACAAATACGCTGCAGCAGCTGGCCGCCTACATCCCTACCGCCGTATCCATGACGTTTTACGGCCGTTACGTCATCGCTCAAAATCAGTCAAGCATTCAATCAAAAACAACCATTTACAGAAAGTTAGCAATTTTACAAATTTAGAGACATAAACTAAAGCTTGTAACAATTGGATTGTTTCAATCGTTTACGTTTCAACAGTTGGGCGTAATTATTAATTATGCTGATAAATGTATTCGGATTTTTACACACCTGGACATTTGTTTCCAATTATAATTGCAAGAACAATATTATTTAACATTAACATTGATTAAATATTTCAGTCAGCATTTACAACAAATATATTTGAGTTTGTATGCAACGCTTATTGTATAGGGTGGGCCATAAAACGTGGCACATTACTTTTGTCCATATCCTCACTAATTAATGACCGATTTTTAAAGTCTTTCACTGGCACACTCTGCGAACAATCAACAATAATGTGATTACTATATATCCCACCACACCGTAAATGTGTTATTACACTACCTTGTAAAACATAAAAGTCAGAAAACCTAATGATAATAACTAACATTTAAGTAAATGAAAAAAAGTTAAAAAACACTTCAGATCAACATTGCGAAAAATGATCCGTATGACACTAGACTGTGTTAAACTAACACAGTTTAGTGTTATACAGAGCATTCACCGCAATGTTGATCTGAAGTGTTTTTTTAATTTTACAAGAAAAAATGTTTGTTTGTTATTATCGTTATACATGCATATTTTATTCATATTTCACAAGATAGTGTAGAGACACATTTACGATGTGGTGGGATATATAATAGGCACATTATTGCAAATTGTCCGCAAAGTGTGTTAGTGAAAAAAATTAAAATTCGTTAATAATTGGTGAAGATATGGACAAAAGTACACTGCCACGTTTTATATGGCCCACTGTGTGCATTTGTGCATTTTAGCAGCCGACAGTCTGGATTTGTGCGGTGTCACTTAGTCTGATTGACCGATCTTCGTTTTCGGTAATCTGTCGCAGATTCAAACCGAATCAGTTGCGAATTTTCCGTGTCCGACTGGCTGACGTAACTAAGCGCGATTGAGGACTGAAGCCTGTTGACTTAAATCGACGTTTACGTTTCCCGCTTTCACGCCTAGACGGGTCCAAAACTGATTTCAATCAATCAACCGAAAATTTAAATAATTTAAGGCAACTTAAGTGAATCGCAAAAAATAAGTAGGCCCTACGCTTAACATGACCGGACGGGAAAACTGCTGATAACAAGTAATTTGAGAAAAGCTCACGAAACGCGCGAAAGCCTATAGCAGTTCCTGTTCGCAGGTAGTCGTAGTCTATCTCCATCCATTTCGTCGTAATTCACTCTTTTGCAGCAAAAAATCGCCAAAACATCACGTTAAATAAAATTTTTAGGGTTCAAGGTCATTCAAGGTCATCGATCTTGATAAATTTAAAAAGCCAGTCACCAGTGCTTGTTATGATAAGCAGCATGTCTGTGCTTATTTGCAATCGTGTTCACGCTACACGAGATAATTGCGGTAAAATAGCCACTTTTTAGGGGGGCAGCTGTCTTTGACGCCCGTCTGCGCTGGCCTCCTTGAACCTAAGGGGTCGGGACTTGAACTACTAAAATCTACGTTGAATGCTGAAAATTTCATATGCAGATTGTCTTGGTCTATCGCCAGCCATTTCGTCGCAATTCAGTGTTGAAATGTGCGCTGCATCCAAAAATTGCGAAAATTTACTAAAAACTTCTTTTTGAGGGGTTCAAGGTCGTTCAAGGTCATCGATGTTAATAAATCCAAAAAGCCTGTCACCAGTGCATGTTATGATAAGCAGCATGTATGCACCTATCTGCAACCGTTTTCACATTATTCGAGCCTATAACGGCAAAATGACGTCTTTTAGGGGGGGGTACCCCTCTTCGACGTCCTCGTTCGAGGGGAACCCCTGCACCCAGTGGCACGAAATTTTGTCACGATAAACTAGGGACATTGGGGCAGCCAACAGTGAAGATTTCGTGATCCTAGCTTGCACCGTTTTGATACAGTCCACGAGTATGACAGACAGACGGACGGACGGACGGACAGACGCCCAGACGATGGGAAAGACGCTCGAAGCATTCTGCTTTCGCGCGTAAAAAGGGTTAAAACATACTTTTGACAAGCGAAGAAGTTGGCCCATTCATGCCGATTTAAGATGCGGACGTCCACCTATCTGTCCACACAATACACGGCACTTATTTATTTTCAATTTTAAGTAGAAGTCCACTTTTACATTGCCGCCGCCGCGCAAATCATGCGTCCGCAAGCCATGCGTCGTTTTCTAGAGATTTTTGGCATTCAGTGACTGTGACTTAAACAACTTTTTGCGTTAAAAATTGGCACCAGTTTTTCCTGTCGTAAAGAACGTTCAAACCGATTTTGCCTCTTCTGTGTTTACGCCTTTTTTAGTTCAAAGACGCTACAGGACAGACAGACAGACAGACAGAAGGAAAAACAGGCATAACTCGTAGTGCGGTTTATTTGGATCGCCAATGATAGCAGATGCTAGATGTGACGATATCCAAAAACACGGAATCGAAAAAAGCTCAAATGACTCCAGGATTTCTGTAAACGATGCTCCGCAGGCCGAGCGCCAAGGCGGTAGGCCTAACGCCGATGAAACACAGTCTAGAAACCGGCGCCTGAACTCTGCGGAAGATAACCGACGCGGATATTCAATTTTTAACAAACAGTATGTCATAGGCATAAAATGTGAAAATAACAATAATGTCCGCTCGGTATAAAATATTCGACTTGTTTAGGCTCCAAAATGACGTATAGTTCGTGTACGCTAAGGTGTTAAATCTTATTTCCCCAGTTCACGTATACCATCTACAGGCTGGTCAAATTAAACTATGTTAACTTACATTTTTGATTAAACGGTCATTTAGTGGCCAACTGCGTCAGGAATAGTTGTACAAAAAATTATTAAAATTCGGTCATCTTTCGTCATGGTACAATCGATAACGGTAAAGATGTTTTGACAACTTCGTGTTCACTTCAACTTTCATTTGACTTGAATGGTCGTCTGATGGCCAATTGTGTTAGAAAGACCCCCAATATTTGCGCCAAATTTTATTAAAATCCGATAATTCGTCTTTAAGTTACAGTCGATGATGTAAGTAAGCGTCGTTTAATTTAGGCCACCCTGTAAAATGCGCAGGGCTAAAAAACCTAACCTTCTAAAAAAATTTTAGGTAGTAAAATTTCCAGGTTTTTAAAGGTTTTTTTAGGTTATTCAGGTTTTGTAGGTTTTTGTCCAATAGATACCGTGCACAAAATACATCCCAAGGAAAAGGTGATAAACACTCTCTTATGAGTGAACGGCATAATGACGTGTAATCAATTAATAATAATTGATAAATGACCTTGTAACAAATTTAGAACAAACTAAAAAAACTTTAAAACCTAAAACAGGACTTTTGAGGTTCTTTCAGGTTTTGAAAAAACCCTTTAAAACCTAGGTTTTTCGAACCAATTTTCCAGCCCCGAATACGCGCAAACGGAGCAGGCGCATCAGCGTGGGAGTAGCTGCTGTAGTCTAATGGAAGCTGTTGCTACGAGAACGATCTGCTGGGTGTGGTAATGACGTAAGTGGATACACACAGCTTTACTTCTTCTAGCCTACTTGATGGCGAATTCCTATCAGACGATATGACGTCGGCGACGAGCCTTCGTCTTCTACTTCTTTCTTACTCTTCCATCAACAAAATAACGATGAGGCGTCTCCATTTGACTCCGTCATGCACCACCATGGCCATCACTTCGTCAAACTGTAATAATGTTTCTTGTATTTATATGCGTCTTGCTTTAGGTTATATTTTCTATCTATTTTATCGGTTGTTTTTCTTAATTCATTTTTCCATTTATACCGGGTGGGCCAATAAAAACGTGGCACTGTAATTTTGTCCACAGCTTCACCGATTATTGACTGATTTTCATTTTTTTTTCACTGGCACACTCTGCGGAAAATTTGCAATAATGTGATTATTACATATTCCATCACCCCGTAAATGCGTCCCTACACTACCTTGTGAAATAAAAATAGATGCATATGTAAAATAATAATAATAATAACAAATAAATATTTTGGTAAAATTGAAAAAAAAACATTTCAGATCAACATTGAGGCGAATGATGTGTATTACACTAGACTGTGTGGGTTTAACACAATCTAGTGTCATACAGATCATTCACCGCAATGTTAGTCTGGGGTGTTTTTTCATTTACCTAAATGTTTGTTATTATCGTTAGTTTTTTCTTACATTTGTATTTCACAAAAAAGTGTAGAGACGCATTTACGGTGTGGTGGGATATATAATAATCACACTATTGCAAATGGTCCGCAGAGTGTACCAGTAAAAGAATTTTGAAAATTGGTCAATAATTGGCGAAGATATGGACAAAGGTAAAGTGCCACGTTTTTATGGCCCACGGTGTAGAAAAGTACATCACATTTACTGGCATTCGTTCACTCTTCTTCCTTGTAGCGCATTAGAGATTTTCTTCAGTATACGCTATATAAATTTACACTTTGCTTCCTTACTTACTTACTTACTTGTAGGGTGCTCCGACTCCGAGCCTTGCAGCCTGTCAATCAAACATACGTTACAAAGAGAAACCCAGCAGCATTGTGGATTAAAAAAGTAAGCGGAAAAAGAACTTGCGATTTTCCGACAGAGCATATTATGCCCCTGCGTGTGGCGTGTGCTCAAAAATTTTGATTTCATCTCTAATTTTTATAAAATAAGGATCACGATCTGTTTTTCGTCTAGCTGTCTAAAATTAACGTATGTCGTTTTATTTTATAATAGTTTCTGCAATAGAGAGAACTAAGCTATAATTTATTTTAATTTTGAATGTTTTAATAATTTTATCGTATTTTCTAGGCCTACAGCCTTAAAAACGCAGAAATGTGCATGCACAAAATTCAACCAAGTTTTTGAAACTTTTTATGCCATCGGATTCTAAGCGTTTCTGGCATCTTTTATGATAGAGCCCTGTCTCCAAGCGTCATCGTCTCTGCAGCTGTCGTCCGACTAATAAGTTTACGACTGTCGGAGCGCGTAAATACTTTGGTTAGTTCCTCCCGTAGTCAGACGACCTGCGTGGGAGCGTCTTTTAATAACAGGGAACGTTAAGTATTCTTACTTTTGTGACTATAAACAGAGCACAAACACAAACGTGTTTTAAATTATGAGTAAAAATTGACATCGAAAACTCGCATGGATTAGTACTAGAATCTGGGTTTCAGTGTGTCAGATTTAGCCAGTTTTTGGCCGACATTATTATGCACTTTATAAATGTATTATTTTCTTATTTACTTTATTTATTTAGAGTTTATTGATTACGCTTTAGCAGTAGTGACATGGCAGAAAGTGAAAGAAACGATTGCTCATTATTATTATTATTATAAACAGGCGGTCGAAAGATTTTCCTCCAAACATACAAAATTTGGGGCTGTAGTTTCCCATCTGAAAAAAATAACGTTGAAATTTCTAGCTCCAATATTCTCGTCCGCACTTTATAACATAATTTTAGATTATTTTTTTAACCACCCATTGTGAGAATGCGAAATAAAAGTCTTCGATACTTTTCGTACTTATTGTTCTAATTCTGCTATCGGAACATTGCAACTTCTAGTCCCGAACGTTATAAAACCGCAACACTACAGCGACTTAAGCATCAACTAGTCCATAAAAATGCTTTCCCGGCTAATAGAAGACTGTCAATTTGGGGTGGTGGCCCTGCACAGTGGGTTATACTCCGTTTACACGATCGAGCAAACATCGAGCAAACATCAAACGCCCTCTGGCTCAAAGGTAGACCTAGGCTTAGGCTAGGCTTACAGTTGGTCACGTGTTATATAGGCCTTGCAATTACAACCCGCTCGCCCTTGCAATTAGCCTGCTAATTACCATAGTTCGTCGAGCTAGCTCGATGTTTGCTTGATCGTGTAAAAAGGGTATTACGTACGGACGGAGTCGTTTACGACTGTCGAACCGCAGTAAATCCGTTTCTTTTCCGTTTGTTTTCTGTCTGTCGGTCGGACAGTTTTTGTGACGTTTTATTACCGAGTTTGATCGCACCCGACGGCAAAAAAACGTAAAATACCAAAAAAAGAAAACTAAACATTACACGGCGACTGTAAACCTCATTATGAACTTGCCGCTGTTGCATTATTGTTCTTGAAAACAGAGGTTTGTTTATGTGATAATCTGAAAAGAGTGAAATAGTATGTTTTTCATACGACGGTGACAACGAGTGTTTTTAGGCGACCGTACTTATACAAGTAACGGTCGAGCTTATGACATGGTTGCCGTTCGTCGTCGTCTGTCTGTCTGTCTGTCAGGGACTTATTGTGGCTAAACGGTGCAAGATAGGACCTAGATTGCCATTGATCACTAATAGAAAATCGCATATTGGCTTTTAAATGACATGTAACTCATTGACCTTGGATGACCCTAAAAGGTCATAACGCACTTTAGTATGTCAATTGTGCGGTATTGTGGCTAAACGGTAAGTCATAAAAATTGACGATGGTACCATCGGATAGGGCGCCGGCGACTTCGAACAGGCTGTCAATAGTAACCATGTTTCCATCTGCAGCGGTTTGACCGCAATTTTCAGTGGAAAGCTTAAAGCTATAAGTGGCCCTATCTCAAAAACCGTGAAAAACAGAACCAAGGGTACTATCAATCACTAATAAAAAGTGGCATACTCCTTTTCAGATGAGATGAAAATCATCGACTTTGGAACGGAGTGAACTGGACTGAACTAAACTGAGATAAGATGAATTATTTTGTTTGTAGTGTACAGTCCCCCCAACGCAACAGAACTCAGTTTTCAGCAGGCCCTTCGAGAGAGGAGTAGGGGGTAAGTTACCCCGCGCCCCGCGACGTTTGGGGCCCCGCCGTCGCTGAAAAATCTAAGGTACACCAGAATGCGCGATTTTAAAATGAATAATTTGTTTTCCCCACATGGGCCCCGAGAGAATGTTCTCCGGGCCCCCCTGTGGCTCTCGACGTCTCTGATTCTCAGACTGATCGTGGCTTTTTTTCTAAGATATCAGTTCAGTTCAGTTCATGTTTGCCTTTTTGCTCCCATTGGGTTCTTAATACAATGCAGTGATCATTTTGCGTAGGACCTAATCAGGTGTTTGTTTTTTTGATTGACTGACTGAACAGTTCATGTAGAATTTGTTGAATTGAGCCCACAAGAGAAACCCAACACTATCCCTGGATACTGTTTGGCCTATGTTGCAGCTGTATGTACTGTGTGACCGGGATAGCTGTGAAAAGCGACTGCAGCAGGCAAATCTTCAGTCTGTTGTTAGCACGAACGTTCGGCATCGCCGGCGATCAGAGGAAGTGAAAATAGTCCTATCAATAATGGAGTGGACGACGCGCTGGCCCGGTGTCACGGTAAAATATCTCCCCACAAAAAATCTGCCAGGGGAAAGATAATCACGGGGTTTCCCCACTATAGAATCGCCCCCAGAAAAGTTTCTTCCTGGCCGAAAATTTACCGGTAAAAATCCGCCCCGTCCGAGCGGCCGTCGGGCGGGGCGAATATTTGCCGTAAATTGTCGGGAGACTTTGCTGAGGGCGATCCTGTAATGAAACACCGGCCGTTCACGGCTACAGAGATAATGCAATTGTCGCCGGTATATATTGCCGGTAACACATGTTACTCGTCGTCGATCGTCGGGTGCTGCTGAAAATTAGCACGCCAATATACGCTGCTGACACTTGGAGCTATAGGCTTGGATTAATAAAAGCTTTATAAATGGCTGAATTTATTAAATGTCCCAATAAAAACTAAGTGCTTAAGTTTTGTCACAGTTGCATTATACGCTGAACCAACTTTTAAGTTTTTTTGCCGATATATTTTGCAGTAAATTGCAACAAATGATCGGTATTGATTACTAAAAAATTACATCACACCCAAAATACGTCGCTACACTACCTTGTAAAATATAGTCGGTGATTCACCGTCTACATTTTAGTATTCTAAAACTAATCGTATAATCGTGTTTAGTATGTGACGAATATTTGGTCAATTTTCCAAACAGTTATTGATTTGACTAGTGGAAGAATGCTGACAGTTGGCTAATCTTCGAAAAGTCATGAATGTATAAACGTTTGGGGCTTACTTTCTCTGGACTGCTCGAACATATCGCGAGTTTTTTTAAATAAACGCCAAACTGCGAATCGGCCAGTACGCAACGTTGCGGAGCGACTGAAAACGCGAGAGCTCCGACATCGCCGGAATTGTTTTAATGTGCGAGTATCTGCTCATTAGAAGTTTTTTTACTAGCAATATTATATAAACTGTATCTGTAATTTGTGATTTTTTGATCCCAACGCTGCTGACGTCGTCACTGCTGGGACGGGCGTCTGCCTGGCCTCGTCCTCGCTGCTGCTGCTGCTGCAGCTGTCGATACGCGGCCCTGTATAGGGACTCCGTATGAGCGCCGACAAAATGGCTGACCGTACGCAGAAACAGCATGCGACTGTAAGCGCCGCTGTCGAATCTGGACAGGATTTGATCCGTTTATCGTTCAGCATGCTTGACTTTTATCGGTCGACAAGTGTTCAAACCCAGGACTAATCTGCTCAAACGTGCTCTGAAACCACTGTTCGATCTAGTGCCGCGTTGTCAGGTCTCGCGATTTTAACGCCACCTACGTTGCAGCAGTTGTAGGCATCGTCGTAGTAGTTCTGTTTTACCACTGCATGACGGACGATTAACTCGGGAGCCAAGGCAGAGACGGGCGTGAAATATTCACGATCTGCAGATAGCCATTTCAACTCATTTGTATTAGTATAATCTGATAACCGTGTCTCAGTGCCGCACGCTGATTGGTCGTCAATTGACTGACGTCGCAGTGACGTCACACACACACACCCCTGAGGTTTTTTGGTGAATTACTATTTCGACACTGGCGCAAGTTACTGATACCATTAATTAACAGATTGGTTTTACCACGCAGGGCTTCAGTGAAATCCTATTGCGGCAGACATCTTCTCTGTACTTTTTGCCAGCGACAGAACTTACGTGCCCCAGCTATTTTACTACAATCGACGTTAAAAAAGACTCACTTTTTTACTACGCGCTATATTATCCCGGCTGCCTTCTGTTACACTGCTGTATTGTGTCAAAACGGTGCACGCTAGGATCACGAAATCTTCACTGTGGGCTGCCGCAAAGTCTCTAGATGAGACCGCTGGATGAGACGATTGTCTTTAAACGTGTCGCGCGTCACGTGAGCATTTCTCAAATTACTTGTCTGCTTGTATGCGATAACACAGCCTAAGTAACTACTGCTTAATAGTTTCCGTAACCGAGAAAATTACAAACTTACAGTTTTAGTGTAAGAAAGTAATTCTGTTGTTTAGTTGCTGTACATAGGCAAGTTTATTACATTTTTTGAAACGAAGCCCAAAGCCAAAATTTTAGCAAAATTATGCATTTCGTTAAGTGTTTCAAGCGTCCCATCACTTCTTTAGGGACTACAGCCGTGGCGAGATATAGGCTCAGATTCTATCGACAAACAGCAACAAGTGGGTTGAGTCCTCCCCTCCCCAGTTTCTGGTTATTCGCCTTAATCACTGCAGGACATTTCATAATCCGGGGACATTTCCTCATTGATTTCTGCGTTTGATGGGCTATAATATGCAAGCACGTGAACACATGCGATACGACTACTATGACGTGGGCCATACGACTATTTATCAGTCCTATCTCGGTTGTAAATCCGTCCTAAGACGTAAGTCGCCGCTACGATTATGCTCTATTCACCAAACACGTGTCGTAAGTACCGCACGGACGTCGTAAGAAAATCGTAAACCAGTAGCACTAAAACGTTTGTTATGAGGTCGTCCTAACAAGCCGCAATCTGATCTTGCACGTCCGCTTGTCTGTCTGTTTCTTGCGTAACCCAAAACAAAATAGCGCAGACAAAAACAACCTTGCAGACAATAAGTAATTTCTTAGAATGCTTTTGGCCAGAATCTCATTTAAATGGATAAAATGAATTAACTGAGACGTTTACTAATTTATTCTTGATTTTAAAGTTTTAATTTAACATAATTTAGATAGTTTCTCCTCAATTTTTTCAGAGCCTTTGTAATCAAGCTCGATAAATAAACCAATGAAACTTATTTACAAAGCTAAAAGTTTCAAGAAAGTTTTTTCGTAAGCTGATTAACTCCTGTTGATTTAGTTGATCCGGACGATGCAAACTCTGTCAACAAAGTGAAAAAGCAAAGGGTTAAAATAAAACAAGACGTTTCCACGGAGCTGTGCGAGACAAACTACGTGAATAATGATCTGAGACAATTCAGATTGATGGAAAGCAAACATTATATAGAGATATATACGACAATCGAGGCGGAATCATAAGGCATAGTCTACTGCCGTGATATTGAGACTGATTGTTATTCTGACCGCATCTAGCATCTTGAAGCTTGTTGCTGCCGCTGACGCTGTTTCTGATGCTTGCAACATGCCAGGTTATTAATGATGGACGTTTACGCAGAATACGAAATAATCCAATGGATTTGATTCGATTGCCGAAAACCCAATTGACTTAAAACACTGGAAAAATGTAAAACTTCTCCAGAAGCTGTGTTCTATTTTTGACTTTTTATATGAAATATAACATCTTGCAAAATAATTTTTTTCGGAATGCGAATTTAATATTTAAATTACAATTTGGGTTCAAAATTAAACCTATTGCAAATATTACGATTGATTTGTTTTATGTGCGTTAAATTGTCCTAACACGTTAACTGAGTAAACTTAATTTTGTAAGTAAAAACCCATTGCGCAATGTATTTTAGGCTGTATAAGTTATTAACTTATTGTTGGCTGAAACCAAATACCCAAAATAGTACAAACATTTATAGTAAATATTTATTATTTTTTTTAAAAAAAGCACCGTTATAGAAATATGATATTGAATGAAGTTGACTAATCAAATTGTATTATAAACGATTAATAACAATTAGGATTTAATCTATAGCAGACAAACTGAAAGCGGTGAAGCTATCTTGAAAGAAACTAAAATGAGAGAAATACAGCAAGAGCTAGGATGTAAACATAAAGGCGTGTAACGAAACAGCGCAAAAAAACCGTGAGCTCAAAAAATAACATAAACTCCAGAAGTAGTAAAAAGTAGTAGTATTATCAGCAGAAGCGGTAGTAGCCATAAATGTGTACAACTAACAATACAATCAAAATATACGAATACGTAAATAAGTAAGTAAGTAAGTAAGTAAAATGCAAATATAAAGCGCATAACATTAAAAAATTTCCAAAAACATCTGCCGACAATTAAATAAAGTAGACGAGACACGCTAATAGCGCAAACCACGTGTGGGCTAATCCAGAAAAAAGTCATCTTCGAATTCGAATCCATATGATAGAATACACACGTCCGTCCCATCACTAGATGTGGGATGCCAAAGCGCGTTGTGCGCCTCAAGGAGGCGTCAACTGCATCTCGGCAAAGATGCTAGCTGCTGCTGCTGCTGCAGCTGCCGGCGAGTTGTTTCATTATTGCGAGATGAGTCGCCTCGGCAGACACGCTCTGTGATGTCAGATTTTGGTTTTCAGTAACTCGCTCATCGTTTTAACGCAGCTACGTCTGCGTCTGTTGCAGATTATCGACTAGGCCTCTTAAAAGAAGATTTCTTAACGTGCTATGTTGCAAAAATTATCGGCTATGGGCTTGCTGTGCGGATTTTGATTAATTTTTGGATTGGATCCGTGTAAGTTTCTGCAGTCGTATGCATTACGAGAAATAATCGATTGAGGTTGGGTGGCGATTTGGATTACGGTGCAAATTCTGCAGAAACGTTGAAAAATTACTCAGTTACATAGGCCTACATACATAACTGATTATCGGCTAGGCTTCCTATGCGCAGCTATAAATTCTAATCGTCATCCGTTTGCCGTAGTAGATCACTGAGGTAAAGCAGTAGGCTGTTAGGCACTTGTGCGTAGGGACGAGAACGTTACGCAAAGTTACAGTACGGCAAAAAATGTGAATTCGTCGTGCGCATTTTTTCTGTGTTCCTAGTCTGCAGTCGTTTTTTGCGCTGTCATCGTTTTAGACATGAAACTTGGCAACGAGAAATATCACGAGGAAGTAGATGGTGAAATAATAAACGCTACAGCAGACTAGGTTGTTTGTCTGTGGCGCTATGTAAAAAATCCGAAGTCGCTTTGTACGCCATGAACATGACTACAGCTTTACAGTCATGTACATAATGTGAATTGGCGAACGAAGCTATTTCATGATGACGAAGCTGCCTCATCTCGGCGTTTCAGACAGACTGATGATACTGATGGCCGTGGTGATCTGTCAACTGTGGACCACAGTCTCAGGCAAGGTGCTTGCAACGCAAATGAGTGCCCGGGTGGTTCAGACGCAGTACGGGAAGCTGCGCGGCGTTCACGTGACACTCGCCGCGAATAATGTGAAGTCGTCGATCTATAGAAGCATCTCTTTCCGTATCGAATCATTCGTACAGACATTGCCGAGTGTTGATTAAGCATGCCGTCTGGCTACAGAATTCCGTCGTCATCGAATAGCCGTACATAGCTGGGCCGGCGTTACGTGAAGCATTTCGATTGAAAATGTGCGTGAAAATGTGAAGTCGTCAGTACGGGAAGCTGCGCGGAGTTCTCGTCACCCTCAGCAACAGGCGACTGCCTCACGTCGAAGCTTACCTCGGTCTACAGTACGCCTCCTTGCTCGATGGTGAACTTCGCTTTATGCCGCCTACCAGCACAACGGAGAAATGGGATGGAATCCGTGTTGCCCTGCGCTACCGCCCCGTGTGCCCTCAGCCCCCTCCGCCACGGCCACGGGCCGGGAACGACGGCACGAGGCGAACGTCGTCACCGCGAGACGACCACATCGAGAGGCTTCGTCCTTTCCTGGAGCGCCGGAGCGAAGAATGCCTCAATCTTAACATCTACGTTCCCGCCGCTGATGGTAAGTATGCGCATTGTTTACGTTTATTATTTATGTTGCCTCTATATTTCACAATGTAGTGTTTTGACGCAATTCAGGTGCGGCATGATACTTGATCATCACTTTATTGCAAATTCCGCAGAATGTGCAAGTGAAAAAAATGTGAAAATCGGTAAATATTTGGCAAAGATATGGACAACGACAAAGCGGGACGTTATTGGGGACACAATAATAAAATAAGTGCAGATGTTTTCTGGTCAATTCTGCAAGTAGGGCTTACATCGTCTACAATAAATATGTGCAAAGGTAGTCTGCAAAATTAATGTTTAAACTTTACATGTCAAATATTTAAAAAAAACATTTTCCGTAGCAGAAGTTTAACGTTAAACAGAACAGACGCGTATTTCAACAAGAGCGGCCCCGGGCTAAGCTCTTTACGACTGTGTTTTTTAACTGTTTCTTTTTAGACCCCCTAATCCTTAAAACAAAACTATCTCTTTTTTCCACAAATTTATTCCACCGCCGCCTAGTGGTGAGCCTTCTGAAATATCTGCTGTTTATGGGCTATGAATAAAATTGTAAACTCATTTTTTCAGATGCTTTTTTCTTTACTTAATTTTATTTAATACTATTTTGTCGCCTCCTCTTACGTTGTAGATGTTGGCAGTTTTTAAAGCTAAACATGTTGACGAAAATTAAATAAAACGTTTAAAACAAAAAAAAACTTCTTCGGACGTCTTTGGACGTTGAAATAGAGAGACAAATCGACTGTAAAAACATTTGTTTTTTATTATTGTCTGTTTTTTACCATTATTAGGCTTATGTCGAATAATGATGTACAAATCGACTGCAAGGACGGAACAGACTTCGCGAGTCTGTCCGCCAGGCCATTGTAGTCGATGATGAGATTATGGAATATACGAGATTTCTATCAAGTAATTTATTGAATAAAAATAATAATAAACAACAATAACAGTAACAGTAGTAATAATGGTAAAATTTTTTATTATACGAAATTTTTATTGACGCTGTTTGTTAGGCTAATGACGATAACCACCTATAGGAAACCGCACACGGCCAGTACAATGTTTACGTGATGAATAATGTCACGTGACTCCAAAAGCTAAAGATCGTGACTTTAAGATGGTTTATTTTATCATTTATTATACGAGATTTCTATTTTCTATCAACGTGTCGCAGGCGTAATAACTTGCGGTCGGCTAGCTAGCCGACTTGCGGACTGGCAATAAACTGCGCGGGCCGCGTGGTGGATGTAGCAATTGTTGCAGAGGTCGCTGGGCCGGCTGTCGTCACCACTCGCGACCAGACTCCGTCATAGTGATGGGTCGATGTCAGAATTTCAATTCCAATACGATATCGATATTCTATGAGTAAGTAAATCTTGCATTATCTGTCCAATTTTTACAGTGTAGTAATCCGATTTTTGAAATGTTAATAGACCTACGTTTAGTTGTTGGAAGTATAGGCCTATTATATCAAAACTGCCTTGCACGGCTTGACATAAAAACCATATTAAAATGTACTGAACAAAAGTTGTGTGATATACTCATAACAGTATGCTGCCACAAAAGGATAATCACTACAATTGGAAAACACAGCGACAGCACCGCGGTATGTCGAAAATTTTGATATTCATTTCGACGATGCGATGCTATATGTCGCCGATATCGAAACGGTGTATCGCCGTTTCGATATATCGACGCGACCCGTCACTATTCTGTTATCAGATTTCGTCGCGCGCTTTGAACAGTTTCTACATCCGGTCGACGACCAATTCGCCGGCGCGCAGGCGCAGCGTGAAACCGGAAATTGATTCCGGTGTAGCGGCAATTTCACGACGTCATGGGGCGAAGAGTGAGACATTTATATACAAAGAAACATAATTTTATGGTCAGCATTACGGAATGTTCTCGCCGCATGCTTATTGCTGCTTATCTTGCATTCCCGCTGACTTCTCGTCATAAACTCATTATCAGGAAACTACGCATAGTTGAAAAGGTTTTATAAGTCTAGTAACCTTTATTGGCAACAGTGTGCACAAAATAAAATTAAACGAAAACAAAATTGTACTGTTTAGTTGAAATCAAACACCACGCAAAACTCCAGAAAACTGTCATAAATATTTTTATAACAGTGAATTTGCAGAAAATAAAAAAAACAGTTTGTACGCGATTTCTGCGAAAAATAATTACTGCACAACGTATAGCAGTGTAATACGAACTATCCTCACATTTTCCCCGATTTTACTACGGCGCCTTCTGTGCTCGGGTGTAAAAAAGAATGCGTAGCGGCGTTGGAGTATTTGGAAAAAAGATAAGTCACGCAACGATTTTTTTATAAATTCAAGAAAACAGAAATGTATGTTGCAAACTTGCGACAAAGGCTTAAACTGCATTTGTTTTGATTAGTAGGCTACAGAGTGGATTCGCATGCAACGTCACTATGCACGGCTCAGTCCAAGTCACCAAAGTGTAGACGAATCGTCACGATGCCGTCTTGACGCCGCGAGTAATGGAGTTATAAGTCCGTGCCTGCCGATGTCCGGCCTGGTCAACACTATCCCCGGTTTGGTCAGTATCGTGAGTTCAGTATATGGTCAATTTATCCAGTTTATGCCCAGTTTGGTCGGCATGAATCTATCAAGGTCGGTATGCCAGCCGTGTGTCCGGCCTGGTCAGTAAACCATGTCCAGTAAATGGTCAGAATAATGTCCAGATTATTATCTAGCTTGGTCTTTTTATTTCCAACTTAATGCCTGGCTTGCTCTGTAGGATGTTTGGTCAGTCTATCCAGCTTATTATCCGACACGGTCAACAGTGTTCCAATCTTTGTCCGGCTTGGTCAGTCTCGAGGACAAGGAACGTCCGATATCTATGCAGTGCACGCGCGATTGGTCCGGTTTATACCCCGCCCGCCCAGTCGCCAGACGGCGAAATATTGTTCCAGTGTGTACCTTAATTATACCCCGTTTACATGATCGAGCAAACATCGAGCTGGCTCGTCCAGCTAACATATAGCCAGCTCGTCGAGCCAGCTTGATCGTGTAAACGGGGTATTAATAAATACTGGAAAAGTAATAGGTTGCTATTGTTGTCGGTGAAATATTGTTCCAATTGAATTCATCGAATTCGCCAACCGGCCACTGGACATTCAGTGGACACGGTTGAGTCAGGACTGAAGCTTTCAGTACAGACTACAGAGGGCTTCTATTCCCCCGAGCCATTCGACCAAGTTCATTCACCTCTTTCTATCTCACTTTTTCTTTTTCTTTCCTTTCTTTTCTCGTCACTGTTTTTTAGTAAGTAGCCTAAGTAAGAAAATGAAGAAGTGAGTACAATGTAGATTTGCATATACTGTACATGTTTATTTACCGTACGCATTGTACATATCATAAAATAAGTACCGTTCCACCTTAGTCTAGCCGCCTTCGATTATGAAACATTTTGTTGCTGTAAAACGGATTAAGAATCAAGCCCGATAGTTTAAATTACGTATGAACATATTTGTGAAACGTGTCGTTCTGACGACTGTCGTTATTTTATGTCGGCGACTCGGGTCGGTCATAAATTATACCAATTTTTTCACTCCCATTTCCAGAACGGCTAAACCCCATTACTTGGAGAATTTTCTGCAAAGTTCACACGGCGTGTATGTCCTTAGCATTTGCGGTCTAACTCTAGTACACTTATAACGAGGTAGGCCTATACGACATTTTATTACCAGAACACATGTATAGCCGGAAGATCATCAAATCTTGTGAGTGACGATTATACAATGTGTCAAAAATGTCGTCTATCCTTTTTCGTTAATCCTTTACTAAAGGTGCTCAAATTTCTAATTTTGCCCCAACGTTCGCTAAATGGGGTTTTCCAGACCCAAATTTTGGATTTTAGACGAAAGTGTTTGACGAAAAGATTTTTCCAGCAGCTAAAAATTTAGTGTCCGGACATAACCCCCCCCCCCGAACACAACCCCCCTAG
>Ga0056128_1002451_pt1 | contig 22028 bp, 16 predicted proteins | sample WorMetLIZISLAND2_FD_71113 | JGI IMG/M metagenome (GOLD analysis project Ga0056128, IMG submission 71113) | Marine gutless worms symbiont microbial communities from Max Planck institute for Marine Microbiology, Germany - Olavius geniculatus... ... | reverse complement strand
TACGAACTGAGAACTGTTTTGCTAGGTAATGTGGTCACACAATAAAGGTGCGGTGGGTGGAAGAACTTCACGTTTACGCGCCATAAATTTCTGCTTGTAACAGTGAAAGAATGGTTACAATCGGTGCTGAATTACCGAAGTTATCCCAAAATAAAACTGGGTATCCGTTTTTTTTGGACCACCCTGTACGTTTGATTACTGACTGCGCTTTCTGCAGATACTTCCGTCCTGCGTTATCCATCTGTCGGACAGATATATAAAAATTATCATCATTTTATTCGCAGAAAATACACATTAACGTAGTCTAGATTTGCTGCTTTGACGGCAGACTATCGCACATGTAACCAGTATTTCAAACATTTGCTGTGTACTTTGCCAGGGGCTTCTATTCTCCCAACTCTAAAATTGAAATCGGACTTAAGTTCTTCACCACCCCCACTATTACCTCCTTTCCTCTTTTCTCCGCCCCATTTTCCCCACTCTCCTTTCCTATTCTGCACTGTCTTTCCCTTCTTCTTCCCTTGGCACACTATTTGTGCCACGACGGCCGTAGACGTGCTCGCTACTAAATCTATGCTATCATTATAGCTGGTATAGCAGAGGTCGTGTGTTGTACGACACTTCGTTTAGGTCACTTTCTGCTGACGTATCTACTGCTGGACAGACTCGTGTCGTCGGCGCCCAGTCGCATAGTGACGCTGTCATCCAAGGGTCACAAGTACGCCAAGTTGGACTTGGCTGACTTGCAGAGTAAGAGACACTGGTCGTCTCTCAGAGCGTATTGTCGCAGCAAGACCGCCAACGTTCTCTTCTCCACTCATCTCGCTCAACTCCTGCAAGGTACGTCCTATGCTATGACATCGGCGGTTTGACTTCTCTGATATGTTTCAGACTCGAACTAAAATTTGAAGCAGAGCGTAGACCGACCGGCACATTACACCTGCGACTGAGGAGACAATTTAGGGGTTGAAATTCCGTTTCTAGCGACGTCACGCAGCCCGAACGCTAGAGGCTCAAGTAAATGTAGGTGAACCTGTGTTCTGTGTATAGGGACGGGCGTGAGCACGTACTGCGTGCACCCTGGCATCGTGAGTACCAACCTGGCTCGAGAATTTGACGGGAGTCTGGCGGTCCACTGCTTCAACTGGGTCTGGTCGTGTGTACACGGTCGACTGATGACGCCGCTAGAGGGCGCCAGCACCACGCTCTATTGTTGCCTTGAGCCCAGCATCAGCAACATCTCCGGAAAATACTACAGGTTAGGGGTGTATTATTTTACACCTGTACCATACATGTGATACTCCTAGAGTATTGTGAACTCTTGTAGCAAATCAGTGGCTTAGTAGTTCCAAAGAAACAAGTTTATCAGCAGTCTTTGAATTTAGCTGAAAAAGCCAAAGACTGCACGTTTATTTGAGTGACTGATAGACGATATATTTAACTTAAATTTGAGTAGGAATTACTGCTCACAGAAGTCGTTATGCAGCGTTACTGTCCGTTTGTCACACTCGTGGTCTGTGCTACCTAAGCCGTGTGATGTTATTTGTATTAGTAACGTTGTACTAGAACGAAAAGGCGAGATTTGGGGATCAAACCCACAGTTGACACACGCAATGCAATTTGCCGACAGTCACCTATCTAACTTTTTTCATTCTACGAATAAATCGACTCCCAGTGGTGTCGCTGTCATGTGGTTAATAATACTTTCATGGGTGACTGACTGTCTGCAGAAAGGTAAACCATCTCGGTATATAACCAACGCCAAGATCAATCTAGCCTTCCATTTCTAAGAGGTACGGTAGGTAAATCGAGTACCGGCCTGTCTGGCTAGAGTTATAGCGGGGTGCGTTCATCTGTGTCGGGTGACATGTAACACTGTGATCTCATATGGCAGGCGAGGCTCCGTAGCTCTAGGATGGGTTTCCTATAAAGAGCTGTACCATTTAACCATTTGCGTCCTAGTCGATCTGCGAGGCGCAGCGATGCCGCTTAGTGCAGAACGACTTTCCACAATGTCAGGATCATTGGCAGAAAATTACTGTTTCGTGATGGCGTTTTCTCAGATCTTTGCCGTTGTGTACACGTCAGCCTGCAATGCTTGTATAAGTACAAGTGATCTGGTGGTTATAGTATCAAACTGGTAACTTTTAGATTGCAGTTTGAATCTGACCACGGGCCATTTGCAAGCAACCTTGAGCAAGTTGCCACCCGGCCTACTATCTGCTAAGATCAACTCAGCCTTCTACCCTCAGCGGGTATGTGTGGTATGTTTGTGCGCTGCATTGCGGGTTAAATTGTTTGTTTACGTGGGCAATGGATGGCCACATAGTACGCTGCGGTGTTATTAGCTTATATGTCAATCGGCTACCACTTCAAAGATTGTAAAGCGCTTCTGGTCACAAGTCCAACTCGATGTAAGCAGCGCTGTAGTAAGTACTGGACTTTGCCGTTAGGCTTTGTGCAGTGATATTTGACTTAAGTCAAAATCAAAGTCAAAGCCAAATGATTTGTGGAAGTCAAATAGGCCTATCATGTGTGCCGTGTGTTTGTCTGGCATGTAGCGCGTGTCAAGAAAAAGCGGCCAAGTCACACGCGACGTCAGCAGAGACCGGCGCCAGACTGTGGAAGCTCAGTGCTCAACTGTGTGACGTCACGCCACAGCTGATGATGACGTCAACGCACCTGCTAGACTGTGACGTCATCCAGCCGTCACTCTGACGTCAGCAGCGTTGCTGTGGGTGGCCGACGTGCTGATAGTGTTGATCTGCAATCAATGAGGGGCGTGTTTAAGGGGGGGACTCGCGCCTGTTTTCTCTAGCGTGCAATATCAAGAAACTGTGTTCAAAATTTGTCAAAAATAATGTAGTTTTTGCATGTGCTGTGCAAAAAGTATTTAAACCAGGCACGTTTTTTTGGGTTGCATTTTAAGCACTTCTGAAAATGTAAACTTGAAATGTACTTACAAATGGGCTGTCTTTCCGTTTTTAAATACGCCCCTGCAATTACTATATACTCTTCTGCTAGCGTCCGTCAAGCTCGCTGGCCGTAGTGCACACGTTCACCAGATGTCTTAATGACAGTGCTTCATTCTTAACACTGAGGCTTCAACTGACATTTTCAACGTAAAGTGTTAGAACGTTTTGAGATCGAGAGAAGTCAAATGCGCGAATGAGCGAAATGCAGTCATACAGTCAGTTATTTATTTTCAGGTTTGCGTCTGACTGCAGTAACTGCTGGCAAATGACACCAATCACTGCCAAAAAGTTTGTAGACATTGAGCTTCTGATTGGACAGTTTATACGAAGTGTAGGCTAATACATGTAAGATGTTTTACTGTTGTAAACAACTGAACATGCAGTCGTATATTATGTGACTGTCGTCGCTTTTTTGTCAGCTGATGTTGATCAGTTTCTTCGCTGCACTTTACGCGTGACAGCAGAATGCTTCGCGCGTCTTAGCCATTGTCTAGGCGTCTGTCCGTCTGTCAGTCACACCCTTGATCTGTATCAAAACAGTGCAAGCTAGGATAGTAGGATCACGATATCTTCACTGCGGACTGCCCCAAGGACTCAAGTTTCCTGTGACGTAATTTCGAGCCCCTTCTGTGAGGGGGATCCCCTCGAACGAGGGCGTGCCGCGTGAAACAAGGGTATCCCTTAAAAAATCTTATTTTATGTGTATTGGTTCATTTAACATAAAACGGTTGCAGATAGGCACGTACATGCTGCTTATCATAACAAGCACTGGTAACGAGCTTTTTAGGACTATCAACGTATGACTTTGAGTGATGTTGAACCCCCAAAATAAGGGGGTTTTAGTTAATTTTTCGCGATTTTGGGCTGTGACACACGCTTTAAACGTGAATTGCGCTGAAATTTTTTAGCATTAAACGTAGATTTTAGCAGTCCGGGTCTCGACTTTCTAGGTTTACGGAGACCTATGCAGTGTGCAGTTGTGCACGTGGGCGTCAAAGAGAAGTACCCCCTACAAACTGGTTATTTTGTCGCTATTGGCTCGTCTAGAGTGAAAACGGCTGCAGATAGGTACAGACGTGCTGATTATCATAACAAGCACAGTGACAAGCTTTTAGTGATGTCAACATCGATGACCTTAAATGACCATGAACCTTGAACGATAGGGGATTTTAGTGTTTTTTTTTTCAATTTTTGTCTGCGACGCACATTTCAAGAGTGAATTGCACACGATAGGGAATTTTAACCCCTTCACAAAAATAAGGGGTTTGAGTGTTTTTTTGCAATTTTTGGCTCTGGCACACATTACGAGAGTAAATTACGTCAAAATTATTAAAGATAGGTGCGAAAACCTGCATACAAAATTTTTAGCAAAGAACTTACACTTGAACCATTTAAGTTTTGACCTCTTCAGTGCACGGAGTTTTCCTTACGGAGACCTCAGATTTGGGTACTTCTCCAAGACGCGTTATGATTTCATTGTACTCTGTTCACTGATTGCTCAGATGTCAGGACCGATGCTGTCGCGCGTCACGTAAGCTTTGTTCAAATTACTTGATTAATCATCTAAAATAATTGCTGAGCGAAGTTACTCGGTTGAGTAAGACGTATCAGATGCTCTGGAGTGGTTTGCTCAGATGATGAGGATAAAAAAGTGGATATTTGGATCAGTTCGGAATAGAAATTTTTTCCTGTTCGGAACAGCAGCTTACGTGAGTGCGTGCAAACGTTAAACTTGACTGAATTGTTTGTGAAGCACAGTTAGACAGTTTACAAAGATCACACATAAGTGAGTAACTATAGGCCTAAGAGTCTTTATGTAACAAATCATTTTATAGCGTATTATCGCCTGTAACTTCAGTAAGTCCGCAATATTGGACGGTGCAAGAGCATGGCAGTTGATTATTAGGTAATGTTTCAGACAAGGAAGGCCCGACGGCCGTGCGGATCACACACCTGTAGGCTGTAGTTGATGATTGGCATCTGAACGTACCTGTAGACGCTGCCTTCAGGCAGTCGCCATAACCGGAACATTATTACTGCTGCCCTTCAGTCAGAGATAAGTGATCAAGCCGTTAGTCTGTACCTGATGAACTCTGGTATAATAGGCAACGTATCAGTGTATCAACTGCATTAAGCTACCGTCAAAACTTCCATCTGCGGGAGGGCGTCAAGCGTTAGGTGCAATTGTAAGATACTGTATTTTTGAAGTTTAGTTCAGGTTAATTATTATTCACCCCCTTTTTCTCTGATGTTTTCGTTTTTCCAGATCCTTCTGATTTTACCAAATACCGCTGCTGCTTTTCCAATTTGTACTTTGACATCCTTTTCACAGCTGCCGTTGGATGATAGCTGCCAAGCTAACAGAAATCGTCTACTTTTTCTATAACTGAACCTGCAGCCTGTATCTGGTCTGTCTCTCCAAACGCTGGTGGTCATCAGTTTACATTTTTCTGCATTAATGTATAGTCCGACTTTCTGTTGGCTTCTTTCGTCAAGGCAGATGTCTGTTGCATGCTGTTCCATGAGTCATCAACTAGTGCGATGTCAGATTACATCCCTCTTTATTCTGAATAACGGTGAAGCGATGCGTTCGCTTCGACACCACGGCAGCGAATGAAATACAGCGAACTGCTGCCGAGTTGCTGCCTGAGTCGTACTGCAACCACATACACTGTGTCTCAAAAGACTTCCAACTTTGTGATTGTCCATATCTTCATCAGATATTGACCAATTTTTAAAGTTTTTTTACTGGTACACTCTGTGGACAAGTAGCAGTAGTGTGGTTATTAAACATTTCACCCCCACTTTAACTGCGTCGCTGCACTACCGTGTGAAACTTAAATTGTCAAAAATCTCCAAAAATCCCGGTAATACATAGGCAAAAATTATCTTCTGAAACAATTTTCCACTAATTTTCATACTAAAAGTAAATGACGTTTAGTTTCTGATGCACTTTTAATGTTTCTAAACAAAAGCAACAGACATTATTATAAGTAATAATTTTTAATGCAGTGACAATACACTGGCAATGTAACCTGCATTTAGTAATAAAGACAAGGCTTCGACTAAAAACTTATAGCATACGAGTTCGAAAAAATACAGTCCGTGAAAAATTCTGGTGGAATTTTTGAGGAAAAACAACAAAAGGAAAAAAACTGGAGACATTACTAAACGATTTAGGAAAACAGGAAGCACCAACCAAAGGCATCAAAATGGAAGGATGCAGGTAGTAAAAAGAACGTGACTACTGTGAATGAACTGGTAGGCCTACTAAACCACGGAGGCCAGAAACAAACACACCATTCAACACGCCAGATATCCACAAAGACGAGTCTAATACATCCTACAGATCATTCATTGCGATTTTGATCTGAAGTGTCTTTCATCTTCCAACATGCCTGCTGCCTCTTATTGTTAGTTTTTCTTGCATTTATATTTTACAAGGTAGTGTAGCGACGCAGTTAATGTGTGGTGAAATGTTTAATGACCACATTATTGCTAATTGTCCCGAGAGTGTGCCACTGAAAAAATTGAAAATCGGTTGATATTTGTCAAAAATATGGACAATTATAAAGTGGGACGTTTTTTGAGACGCAGTTTAGAAGTAAGCAGTGACGTATGTTAATAATTCAGAGTCAATGTTGTCTGTTTGATCGATGTCGGTCGATAGTTTGGTGATTATTCTTTAGTTAATGTTTAGAAGTTTAGAAGGGACTAGTAATGAGAGAAATGAAGAACAACGAATGGTTACTAAAACGATTTGCAAAACAACCAGTGACTACGACAAACGACAACACACGGTCTACTTTAGATCAATTAATTTAGATGACGATATATTTGAGAAAATTATGTGCTCACTGAACAAGCATTTCGACGCCGAGCAATCAGGTTGTCTCCGCCGACTTCAATAATTTACTCGAATATTTGACCTTGCTCTGACCTTAAATTAACCGCAACTTTGAAATCTAATTCATTTAACCTTGGTGTAGATTATGTGCTCTATTTTTGTCAAAATTTTCAAGCCGTTTAGCAGTGTCAAAAAATTATTTTATAGTGATTTCGATCAAAACTAATCACTTTCAACCTACCGCGTCGACAATGATTGGTGAATTCTTTCTGCTAGGTTCTAGGCTATATCGTGCAAACATAATGTGGTGATTAACGGGACGCGCGGAGGGTCGAACAACTCAAAAACGTGATGCCTTTTTCGTCGATATCGTGACATTGAAAACACAAAAACATAAAGTCAGTTAATGCATTTAGCGCACAAAAGAATGACATGTATATACCGTAGTGTTACAAACGGAAGCATTTATTGCGTTCTATAGATTTTGAGGTGCTACTGTACATTCAACTTTTTTAAACGAAGGTAGGCTACAACAAACATACACAGACAATTAGTTTTCGACGGCAATAACAAGATCCCAAGTTAGAGTTTATAGTGACGCAACTTGTAGGCGACATCGCTAGGCCTAGAACCATTCAGTTGCATGTCAGTCAGTACAGCGTCGTCAGAGGGGCAGAGAGACATTGCCTCCTCGTAAATTTAAGCCTGTCAGAAAATTTTCTTGTCGTCGAAAAATGCATCATAGGCCGATTTATTTTAAATTGCTTTATAAATCGGAGTACGGCATTTGATTGCATTTTACGGTGCAACTTTTATGTAAACAGAACACAGACGTATTCAGACTATTTTTCTGCACGTGGATTGCAATATAAAAAAGTTCTTGACACTTTTGAATACTAACTTTGCTGCCGGAAATTTGCAGTTGTCTGTAGGAAAACTACAAATTTATCCCCAAACTTGTCAGCGCACAACACCGCTAACGATACAGTCACAGTATTGTTCAGATCATTTGCATGCCTGGGTCAACTGGCTGGACGACTTTCTTGCATCGAATCAGGCCTCTCAGCATGCGTCTGACCGGATCAAAGTTTATCGCGTATATAAAGGGGTTGACGCAGATGTAGAGAAATTAACTTGGACATGTACGTTCTATACAGAACAACGGAACTGATCTGCGAAAGAATGCCATCATCTTGCATTAGGCCCCTATACAGCTGTCAGTGGACAACGCGTGTTGTTATGGTGATCGTAAGATTGATGCAAATGTAGAGAAACCCGAGAAACAACGTGACATAAGCACCGCCGTCAAGGAACGTCAGATTGAGATCAAGGCTGACGAGTAGGACGAAAATCTTGTCCGGCAGCCATGCGACTGCGTAGAACGCACAGACGAGACGAGGGACCCCGACATTATCGATCGTAACTTAAAAATGGATTATCAGATAATAATAATTTTGCAAAGAACATTCTTGACACAACTGGCCATCAAACAACCATGTACGTCCTCACCTCACCCAATATGTGCTTTTACAGTAAAATGCACAGACGAGAATCATGGTTTTGATGACGCTGGTCTGAAGCTGGTACATCGGGTTCTGATGCTGAGCGGAGGCGTTTGCTTCACTGTGACCCGCCATCACGCGCGCTCGTCCACGAACCACAACCAGGATATTTCCATAGCAAACGGCAAAGACCACCAGCACAAAGACGTAGGTGAATAACACGTAGTAGATTCCAATGGACAATCTCTTCGAATTATTCATGACTACATATCCGAAGCAAACGCCGTCAATCACGGCGCTTGTGTCAAACGCGAAAGCCATTTCGTGCACGAAACCGGCGATCCACGCGCATGCTACTGCAGCGTACGTCATCCACTTGCGCAGATATTTATTACACAAGGCCGGATGGACAATTTTCAGATAACGTTCGACGGCAATAAACATCAGGTTGAGACAAGAAGCGTAGAGTCCGGAAGCAAGAAGGCCTTGGCTGAGTAGCAGCATGCAAAGCCAGTAGCCAAGAGAGCCAGTAAGATGTATGCCGAAAAGGGCCAGTAGTCCGTATGTTATGATTAGACACAGACAACTGTAAAGATCAAGCGCATTCTGGTTGACAATCAACTCATGCTTCTTGTGTTGCTTAGAGGCCACCAGGGCATACAGAACAAGCCCATTGGCTGCTGTGCCTATAGCTCCAATGACTACAACAAGACAGTGAAAATACAAATCGGCACCACGTGACAGCGACGTTGATGACGTCACACCATTTTCACTTGCAGTAGTCTGTGTCATCCTCTCATCTTGATCTGTTGTCATGACGAGAGACATGTACGACACGGTTGCAATTTTCCCGCTCATTTTCACAAGTCTGTTATGTAAACACAGCTAGAGATATAATATCTATCCAAAGTATATTTTTATGTACAGCTGAGAACAATAACGTGACCGTGGCTGCGCAGTCAAGCCAAGAAAAGTCATTATCATCTGAAGAGAAACTGAGAAAGTCAAATAAAGTAGAACCTAAAAAACTATTTAATGAAGCAACTAAAATAATCAGACCCCCAGGGTCTATACTCTCAATTCCACTGCCTGCAAATAATCGAATTAAATCTGCAGGTTTATTTACTGGTAAATAAAGAAGTCATAAAGCAAAACATAAGCAGGAGAAGTAAACTGTAAAAACGATAAAATAAAAATATAGCGAAAAAAATTCAAATAAATGCGCAGAGCCGTTTTTATAACCCTAAAATTTTTAAACAGAATCATAAAGAAATTTGCCAAATTCTTTGAGGAGAAGGTAAAGGGCGTCCGTGAATCGACCTCCAGCATGCCACTGTTTCTTGCAATTGCAATTTCTTTACATTGCTGGACATAACAGACAAATCATAAGCTTAATATCAATAACGGTAAGGGACCTACAAGAAAAATGTCTTTAAAATAGGTTTAATTTCAAACCAGCTTCAATAGTGATCTCACCTTGTTTTAGTAGGGCTTATTGTAGATGCTGGCACGAAGATATAGAAATCATAAATATCAGTATTACTCGTTGCAGAAGAAGCAGCGAAAACAGCAGTAGGACCTAAACGATCAACTGCTGATGGTGGAAGACGAACGCAGAAAATATAGGTTTACGGTAAGCTTACATTATTAATACGTCGCGTCGCTGATAGCTGTTTCCGACTGATACCTGCTCCATCCGCTTCGAACTGTCACGGCTTTCATGACTCTGTTGTATTATTTGTGCACAATTTGTACCGTGAGTTGAAAACTGAGCCACGTTAATTCCAGTTATACCGGTAACTCTGTAATGATGACAATGATGATGAAGATGATGACATAATGATAGATTTGTATAGCCGCGCGGGTCTATAGGCTAGCGCTGTTTTGTCGTAACTTGATTCGAGACGCTATCGACAATCAGCTGCTTGGAAGTTGCACAATGCTCACGAGACGCGCACACTGTCAGTCTATCTCCAGCCATTTCGTCGCAGTTCATTCTTGGAGTGTGCGCTGCAGCCGAAGATCGCAAAAATCAATAAAAACCCCTTATTTTGGAAGTTCAGGGTCCTTTAAAGTCATCGATGTTGATACGACTAAAAAGCTCGTCATTAGTGCTTGCTGTGATAGGCAGCATGTCCATGCCTATCTGCAACCGTTTTCACGAAAGACTGGCCAACAACAGTAAAATAACGACTTTCACGAGGGTACCGCTATTTGATGCCCTCGTGCGCATGAAGGTTTCCTTGAACCTAGAAAATCAAGACTTGGAGGGTTGAAATCTACGTTCAATGCCGAAAATTTCATACGCAGCTTCCCCGTGTTTATCTCAATTGATTTCGGCGCAATTCGCTCTTGAAATGTGTTTCGCAGCTTGAAATAGCCAAAAAAATCCATAAAACCCCTATTTTGGCGTTCAAGGTCATCCAAGGTCATTGAATTCGGTGGCAATCGAGAGCCAGTGTACGACTTTATATAGTGATTAATAGTAACCTAGGCACTATCTCACACCGTTGCTGACATAGTGCGACTTATTGGCTAAAAATCGCAAATTTCTTCTACTCCCTCTCATAGCGTTCTCATTCGGGGTGACCGCCTTCGAATTTATGGTAAAGCTTTAGGACCTACTGTTCCTTAAAGTAAAGTCTTCCACGCAGCCGATGGTGAAAATTTGGTGATCCTAGCTTGCACCGTTTTTGACTGATCCATCCCTGTGACAGACGGACGGACAGACGGACACAATTGCGATGGCTAAAACGCACTAAAGCAGTATAGCAGCTGCTTTCGCACTTAAAAATTAAGTGTCGGCTCGGCTGATTCGTTTCATAAAAATTCTCCTTTTTAGCATTTGGCTTTTTGGCCGACCGTTAACGACGAGCTTCTGGTACGATAGGCCTAGGCCTAGGCCTATGTCTTTTGTCTCTCTGTCGTCTGTCACCCATATGTATCTAAACGGTAGGTCTTACTGGAAAACTAATTACACGATTAGACGTTAGCCGGCTGCGAAGACTGAACAAAGGTTGGGTAGAAAAATCGCGTTTTTTAACCAAATGAGTCGCCGATCTCAAAAAATGATGAGAAATAAGACCAAGGTTGCTATTGATGGCTAGTATACAAAGAGTCACATAGTTTTTACAGATGACATGAAAATCATCGACCTTGGATGACCTTGAATGGCCACTACACTCTGCTATACCAATCGTGCGGTATTGTGGCTAAGCGATACCTTGTAGGGGATCGGCGATATGGTACCGTCGGATACGGCGATGGCAAGTTTCTGTAGACTAGCTGTCAATACATGTATTATTAACCATGTCTCTATACATATATATCTGCAGCGGTTTGGCAGCAATTTTAAATGCAAAGTTGCTGCCATCACCCAGATGCGCCGAATTACTGTATCGTTTTCTAGTGCTGATTGTAGCGTTCGATATAACAGCGTCAACCGTAGGGTGTATGGGACTGCATGCAGTCTTTCTGCGAAATCGGTTTCTCTTTGCGACCGGAAGTTAAACGATGCCTTTGGATAGACAGTACGGTCGGCCCATCCTAACGACAGCTGGGTTTTTAGTCTGTGGGATCTTTAGCAAGATTCATCGCAACAGACGCGTGAAAGTATGGAGATCTGCTGCATGGCCTAATGCTATCGTCGTTCTGACTCATGACGTCGTAAGTCCTATCATCGTCGTTTTTACGCGCGAAAGCAGCTATACTGCTTTCAGCGCGTCTTAGCCATCGCAATTCTGTCCGTCCAACGGGGGCGAAACGTCCAAGGTAAGAGGACGAAAGAGCCAGGGGCGAACAAGCCAGAGGGCAAACAAGCCAAGGGGCGATCAATCATCAAGCTAGGGGCTAATCAGTCAGGGGCGAACCGGCAAAGGGGCGAAAACCCAGACACCGGGGCGCGTCAGCAGCAGCAGCAGCAGCAGTGGTGGCACGAGAACCGTCTTTGATCACGTGATCAGCAACCATTTTTGTTTATTTTTTTGAAGCGGTTGCGATGGATGTATACGTGGTTAACTGTCAGTGAGCTATCGCATATCATTACTGTCTTTTTTAATCACTTGTGCAAAATTAAGTATTAAGTAATATTTTGTTTGTTAGGGACGAGTCCTAGCATAAGCTATTCTAGCTTTTGACTAGTTCCTGTTGCATAGTATTGTTTTATGTTGCTATTGTTGTTTGCCGATGGCGATCTATGCAATAAATCATGATGATGATGATGTTCAAGTGGTTTGGGTCCGCTATAGCCATGGCACACAGCGTCATATTCAGTATCTGACATTCCTATTGCTTGCTGTTGCTATTGAACTCGGGTGTTGGTAATTTGCGGAAGTGCGGAAAGTAATTTGCGGAATGAAATCTGCGGAAGTAGGCTGCGGAACGGTGGGTAATATGCGGAATGACCGATCGAGCGATCGATAATGCCCCCGGCCGCACTCGGCATTTATTGCCACTAATTACCGAGCAACGTAGGCTACTGTACGCGATATCTCATGCTGAAATTAAAATATGCCGCTGTCATATCTCATCTTTGCCATTTTGAATTCTTTTAAAGCAATTTATTGATTGCTTGCTAATTGTTTAAATTATAAGCCAATGTTTCTAAACTGTTATGTTATTTTACTTCATTTCATTTTGATGTTTATTTTTTATATTTTACTTCTGAATATAAAATTTCATATTTATTTTTATTATTTATTTATTTCATGTATGTAATTTTTTGTTATTTTAATTAAATAATCGATTACAATCGCTAATTATTGTGTAATGTATGCTATAATGTATGAACTTCGGATTAATAATAGCCTAATAGACGACGCCAAGTCGTTTTACGTGAAACAGAAGTGTTACATTACTATAAGCCTTAATAAAAATACATTGACTATCATCATTGCAACTCAGGACATGCTAATTATATCAAAATGTATATACATACTAGCCCTACTTAAAATACTTAAAATAATGCCTAGTTTAATGAAAATTGAAAAACACATCAATACAAGAAACTCCTATGAAAGTCACATCGCTTAAAAACAAAAATATCAACATACATGTACATATAACTCCACAAATACAAAAAAATGCCTAAGTAAAAAATTTGCTATTGTAATATCAGTTTATTACAGAGTCACAGTTCACAATCACATTGTACGTTTTGGAGTGTTAACGTTTTTTAGCGTTTTTGTATGTTTTGCAACGTTTTCGTCGTTTTCCATTGTTAGCTACAGCAATTCCGCACCATACGTTCCGCAAGTTACCACCACGTCAAGCTCGAAAGGTAGGCAGTAATTTGCGGAATCGGGCTGATTACGTGATCATGCCCGTCAACCAATCATCTTCATTCCGCAGATTTTGTTCCGCAAATTACTTTCCGCATTCCGCATTTCCGCAAATTACCCATACCCATTGAACTCCGCCGTCAGTGTCGGCTAGGTCCGCTATAGCGAAGGGCCAGGCCAGGGTGAAGAAGACGGGAACAAACGAACCGATCCACCGTTATGTGTAGTCGTGCGAAAACATAGTTCCACTTAACTTGCACGTTTGCATGCCATTCAGTGCACATTTTTATGTATGATCAGTGCTAGGGGTAGATCGGCGATCTCGCACTAGTGAGTAGAAAATTACTAGTGGTAGATCGCCACTTTATCTAATTACATTTATCACATTATTAATGTAAGAATGCAGCCATATTTTTTCACTGCAGGACTGTGGTTGTGACTGAAATATCAGTTACTTTGTTATCAATTACCAAATTTATTCAAAAACAATATACTTTTAAGTCTGTGTTACAAAGAAAGAGATATAGCTTGAGATAGACTCTGATATAATACTGAATAAGCCTGATTTAAATACGTGACAGCATTGTGGCATGGTCCTATGACTACCAGGAACATAAGTTCTACCATGTACCTAATAATGTGCCTACCCGATCTACCTCTAGCAATTTTTCAGTGCTGACAGCAAGATCACCGATATACCGCTAGAATTATTGTTTATGTATTGTTAACGCAGTTTACTTTGTCATTATATTTCGCTGTTAGTTAGCATATAAGTAGATCGTCACAGGTAGCCGTTGGCAATTTTTTGTAGGAACATGCACCGCCATCGAACTTATTACCTATATTGTACACTAATTTATGGTATGCATTATTGTCACATCAATCTTTTAAAAATGCTAACCCTAATCCGATCGCTAACCCTAACACTAGCCCTAACCCTAACCCTAAACCCTAACCCTAACTTTTATCTTTGTAAGTGAAAACCGTAATTTTAATATTAAGCACAAAATCGTACTATATTACACGTGAAATTGTCGCCTTCTGGTGAATGTGAATGTTGCGTAATGATTCGTCTCTCCATATTGTACACTAATTTATGGTGTGCATTTTTGCCACATAAATCTTTCATAAATGCTAACCCTAATCCGATCCCTAGCTCTAACTCTAAACCCAAACCCTAAGCTTAATGTTAACCGTAACTGGAGTAATTTTAATATTAAGTACAAAATCGTACTAAATTACACATGAAATTCTCGCCCCCTGATGAATGTGAATCTAAAGCACAATGACATGTCTATCGACGTGAATTTTAGTCCAAACTTTGCTATGGCGGCCCTTCGCTATGGCGACCCTTTGCTATAGCGGCCCATTACCATTCAAGTTCGTGATCAGGTTACTGTATTTGTGTGCTAACTTTGTTAAACGGTTGTATTATTCTTTGCTGCACCTGTGAGTTGTGCAATTTATTGTTCTGTGTCAATGAAATGCTTGCACGACTGTAGGCTTGTATCAGAGACATGCAAACTGTAGACACGTCCATCCGCAGACGCAGATCCGCAGGATTTTTTTTGCGGATGCGGACTGACACGGATCCTGTTTTGTGACACACCCATTACATATTTTTCTAATAGCTGCTAAGACTTTGGAAGGCCTGTTTTATTTTTTTCTTGTTTAGCAAAAGGCCTTACCACCTGCCATTTACTGCTGTTATTCTGTTACTTAAATAGTAATCTGCTATAAGCTTAGTGGCCTATTTTACGTACTAAAGACTAGGCCTGTTCAGTGCAGATGCGGACTGACAGCAGATCCAATATTTCTCTGTTGCTGACACGGACGCAGATCTTTGGTCAAAATTCGTGGATTGACGCAGACTCAGCATTTTGGGATCTGCACATCTCTGTGTCGTATTTTCATCATCTGCTGTTCAGGTGGCACTAAATCCCGAAGACTACCAAAAACAAAAATGTTGTTTTTGATATTCTTCGGTAACCCCAAATACCGAAAACAGCCTAAATATCGAAAACTCTAACCCTAATCTTAGCCTTAACCGTAACCGAAAACTACCGGAAACAATTCCAGTAGTTTTTGGTAAATAGTGCTATCATGCTGTTTTCTGCTTTCCAATGTTGCTTCAGAATTTGAATGAAGCGGTGTTATCTTTTGCTTTTTGTCACTTTGCTGGAAGAAATTTTGTGCAGTTTTTTTATACACATATATAACTCTTTATTTGCACAAATGCTGAGGAATAAAACACAACCACACATAGAATTAAAGAAACATAGAGAGAGATGAACAAAATTCAACAGACAGACAGACAGAGATGTGATTGCTGCAGTAGCTATGTTGTAATGATATATCACTAATGTGTAACTAAACTAAGTTTCCAGTGAGCTGTAATGATGAATTGCTGCTTTACCATTAGTTGCCTCGTGTTATCTTTGTGATTGTTAAAATTTGCCTGCACCAAATCAGTTTACCTTTCTTGCATGCTGTATTTGTTTTTAGATTGTTTAACGTTAGCGGCGTTCAGTGATGGAATGCATGGTTGATGGCTTACTGTTCTTGTCCAACTTTGACTCCGGCAACCTTGCTCGCGTTGAAAAGGTTGTCAGGGATGATGAAGAACATGGGAAGCAGCCCAGTCCCATTGCCTCAGGTTAATTAGTAAATCTGATAACATTGCTTAATTTGTTGAGATGCTGCTTAATGTGGCATGTTTAATCAGCATGCATTTTATATGCTGGTATTGCAGTCGAGTAATTCTTTCCATCTGCACTTGGATACCACATTGAAATAGTTCCAGATATGAACGTGCAATTTTCTAAGAATGTTAACGAGGTCAGCTAGGCACGAGGCTGAGGCCAAATACTACGAGGCTGAGGCTTGAAAATATTTTAGAGATCGAGGCTACAATCTATGAGGCCATGGCCAAGGCTAGACATTAGAGAACAGCTCATTGTGTATGAACAACGAACATCAAGGCGAAGATTTGTCTTAGCTTCTTAAGTTCAAATACCATCTTAGCAGTCATTGCAGTTCAGCAACACGAGTTCTTTAAGTCAGTCATGTTGTTTTAACCACTGAATATTAAGTGTTATATATGAGCTGTAAATTTTTGAGGCTACAGGGCCAATTTTTATGAGACCAAGGACAGATGACATGAGGCCAAGGCCAAGGCCAGATACTACAAGGCCAAGGCCAAATAAATTGGCCTTAAAGCCACACAGGCCTCAACATTAGACCTGTAAGCAACTCGCTAGCTATTTTCTCACTCGCTCATAGGTAAATCTCGCTGGCTTTTCACTTAAATTGCAACGTTCTATCAGAAAACACAAAGTTGTTGCGTAAAATTTTGCAAAATATGACAGGGGATTTTTTTGTCAAACCCTGTATAGATTGTTCTTTTATAATTACTTAAGTGATGCAGCAGATGTGATCTCCATTAAATCACATGGGAGTCGATAGTTAGCTTCCTTTAAATTTACGTGTGTGATACCCAAGGTGGAAGTGATTGCAGTTTCCTTGAACCTATGGGTTCAAAAGTTCAAAAATTTAGCTGCTAAAATTTACGTTTATGCTGAAAATTTCTTGGTTCATATCTCCAGCCATTTCGGTATTTTTGGCATTCAAAAGTGTTGATTTTGGTGTCGGTTGAAAGGGCTTATAGAACTTTCTATAACTGATTAATAGTAACATTAATCGCCTTATCTTGCACCATTTCTGATTTTGAAATTAGAGTCTAATTTATGGCAGCCGACAGTGAAGATTTTGTGATCCTGGCTTGCACCATTTTGATACAGTCGCAGAGTGTGGTGGACAGACAGACAGACCCCATGGATGCCTCAAGGATCGCTAAGATGCACGAAGCATTACATGCTGTCGCGTGTGAAAAATCATGTAGTGTTCTAAGTTTCGTTTGCTTTGACTCGCTCGTATGTATTGTCACTTGCTCACGGGAAAAATCTCGCTCGTCTCATTTCTCCACTACCGCTCTCACTCTCGTTTACAGGTCTACTTAACATCCCTGTGTGTGGCAGAATAATCATTCAGGTTTTTTTTGTAGCAAAAAAATCATATATGTTGGGTCAAAGTTTTTGCTGAATGAGAGCATCCAAAGTGGTACTTTTATGTTGATAGTACAAATTTTAACTAGAAATTTGGGGCAAAGCTTAACGTGAGTCCACCCAGCGCCCTAAGTCCGATTAGGGGAAAAATTCATGGGAGTGAAATTCCCCCGGTGGCAAAGTCACGTGGCCTGAGGTCAAATGCATTAGCATATGCAGAATGCGCACTGTCGACTTAGGGTAGGTAAACATTAAGCAAGTGATCTCAGGTGTTAGTAGACCAAAGTTCACCAATTTTTTTGTTCAACGTGAGAAAGATGGTGGTTGATAATGCCATTTACCGCTTGTCGATATCTTTATCCAGTCCAGAGATATTCGCAGTCAAACTCGAAAGTTGTCATTAAGCATACTAAATTTCAGACATTTTTTTGCTCTCCCAAATTTTTAGGGGCTGTGCCCCCCAAAAGTTGTACACGGTTTATTACTGTCACCTAGAGGCACGTCATGTGGAAAAGTTTCATAAGGCTGCTCTGCCTGGCTCCAAAGATCTTGAGCTTAATACGCTGAATTTTAAGCCAATTTTGGACCCCCTTTGAAAAAAATTGTAAGGGAGGCCCCCTCCCCAGTGGGGGTGCGCTAGCAAGACTTGGTCATTCTCTAGCACGTGTAAAAATTTGGGGGTGCAGCACCCTCTAGGGGCCAACATATGGTTTTCCGAAAAGTTGATTTCGGTGGGTACGATTTCACCACTAATTCTTCGTGATTAGTGGACCAAAGTTCACCGAATTTTTCACCCAATACGGGAGAAATTGCGTTACAAAATGTACTTGTTTGATTTTGAATATTTTTGTCTGTTATGGAGATATTCGCCACCGAACTTTGAAGTTGTACGAAATCGGGTCAAATTTTGCATATTTTTGACCCCTAAAATTTTGTTGAGGAGTGCCCCCAAAATTTTGGACACGCATTATAAAATTCGGCTTAGGTCTGATCACCATGCAAAATTTCGTGCCGATCGGCCGACGCATCTCGGACATCTCGCCATTGAAATAAATAAACATCTGCGGTAAAACTTGAGTCCTTTCAAAAACCATCGTTTCCAGGCGGACTAATGATGTACTTTATTTGCAGTAACTGAGATTGAAGTGAGCCATTTTAGGCAAGTTGCACAGCATTTTTTTGTAAACTGTTTATTTGATCTCTGAATTAACAAAGAGATGTTTAAAGTTAGTAAGCACTGAACATAATTTGGAAACATTTTTGAATGCAGATCTTTTAATTTTCTTCTATAAAAACGCTCTGTGGTCAAATTTTTTGTTGAATTTCAGTAGTGAAGTAATGATGGCTGTTGGTTGTCTAACAAAAAGTATATTTTAATTCAGGAGTTAATCCCAAACAGAAAATGGGAATTACATGTACAGATCCGTTAGCTTAATGTAATTTTCCACTAATTTCATGTTTTGTTGTAGTGCTCATCATTTGAAAGAAACATTTGCTAACATTTGCTGTGCATGTTTTATGAACTGTGTAGTTGGAAGCAATGTTGGTGCTAGTGATCAGAAGCCTGACTATGAGTTTAATCTTTGGACAAAACCCGACTGTGCTGGCACTTCATATGAAAACCGCAACAGGTGTGCAGTTGTTCACAAGTGGCTCTACTGTTTGTTAGCTTATAATTATGTGATTGAAGAGAAGTGGTGTTGTTCAGCTGTGTTGTTCTGATTATTTGCAGATTTTTGTGAATTGATGTAAACAAAAGTAAATGAACCTGTAATTTGATAAAAATGATCTTTACTGTTCCATGTTTGGAATAAAAAAACGAATGCATTGACATAAGGATATTGTTGCAAATTGCAGTAGCATGTGGAGCAATGAGAAAGTTGAAAAAAACAGTCACATATTTGAATATTTTGAATCACATTTTATTCTCTAATTTTTTAAACATATGTGACGTGTTGTAATTGTCCAGATCTTGTGACCTAACCTGTCGTCATTTTCTTTGCCTGGCTGCTTGCACATCAAACAGTGGTGATTATGTCGTTAGTCCGACTATTTGAACATTAAAATTAATTATCTAGTTGACGCTGATATCATAATTCTGATATCATATATCATATTTCTGACCTGGTGTTTAAATTATATTGTGTGCAGGTCATGGTTTTACTTTGGTGTTCGTGGGGGTAGCTATGGCAAACTGATGAAGATTAATATAATGAATTTAAATCGTCAGGGTAAACTTTACAGTCAAGGACACGTGCCACTTGTTCGAACCGTTCCTGGGAAGTCCAAATGGGAAAGGCTTCGTGAACGGACAACATTTGAGGTATTTTGCATACTGTTGTTTTTTTTACTTGCACATCGTAAATTCATTACTCATGTATATAGTGCTGTATGGTGTAAAGGTAGTGTAATGATGGACATTTCATTAAGCCATTCTCTCAGATTTAATTACATGGCTACATTAGTGAACAAGAAATATTGTTAGATTGTGGCCAATCTAATGTAATCCTCGCGCGCATCATTTTCTTTTGTATTTTTCTTAGAGCTTTTTCGTTCTTTTCGGCTTGTATTAAAGACCCGGTATCTAACTGAGACCCGTTAAATAATATTATACTAATAATGACTGGCGTCAAGGTCGTTATTGGAAATTATCTCCCCGAAGTTCATAAAATATTGTGTGATTTTACGAACTTGGAAGAAAAAATTTCCAATAATGGCCGATGACGCTAGTTGCCATTTGTCTTGTTGTACCTCAACGCATGTGCTTATCTGGCACAGTTACGGAGATGTGGCGCCTCAAAAATAATGGGGTCACGACCTTGACCTTTTGCGGTCACATGACGTAATCGGACACGTGACCATTTGACTCTTGGGGGTCGACTTCCTATGGGTGGTCCATAGTGACCATGCGTCTATCTGTTATGGAGTTATGGCCATTTGAAGTTCTTCCAGGAAGGCTCTTCCAGGAACAGAGGTCGGTCGTCGGTCGGTCCTCAATATTACACTGATCTCATATACGAGGAGCGGGCAAAAAGTTTTGAGCCTCGATATATTAGACCAAAATTTGTCTTATTGTTTATACATCAGTAAAACATGCCTTTCTTGTGTACTCATGTGGGCGTGTTGGAAATATGACGTCACTGTAATTTATGATGTCATAGAGCTTTAAATCAAATCGATTTGGAGTGCTAGCGCAAAAAGCAAAAAATCAGGCTCGCTGTTTTATAAAAATTTTTGGGTCTGTAGCTGGATTTACCAAAGCAGAGCCTTGTGGCACATGATTTTGTGAAAGCCTTAACAAATACGTTTGTGAATTTTTTTTATTTGCATATGAGAATTTGCGATAGCCTAAATTTGTATTAGCTGCAAATATGAGCACTTGAGTCAATAATGACTTCATGCAAATATGGCGCGAAACAAAAGTTTTGAGCCTCAAGATATTACGTTAAAACTTTATTGTCTGTGTATCAGTAAAAGGCACCTTCCTTGTGTATTCATGTGAGCGGCTTGTGAAAGTGATGTCATTGTAATTTATGACGTCATAGATCATTAAGCCGAAATGATTCGGTGCGCTAACGCAAGCAGCATTTGAATCAGGCTGGTTGTTGCATGTAACTTATTTCAGTCTCTAGCTGGATTTGCCAAACTGGGGTTCCGTGGCATCTGATTTTGTAAAAGCCTTGACAAATACGTTTATGAATTTCTCATTTGCATTTGTGAATATATGATAGCCTAATCTGTCGTAGCCGCAATTTACAGCACTTTAGCCATTGACGTTATGTCGATATTTAAAGGTATCAGAAAAAAATTATTAAAAATTTAACTGTTAATTATTATATCCATTGTGTTGATGAGGGACTATGCAAGATATCCAACCTGTTGCATGGGGCCCTTGATGAGCAAAGGGCTGGGAGCAAGCCCCATGCACCCTCCCCCAAATTTGGCACTGCAGTCCAGTCCTACGTCTACTGTTACCCTGCCGGCTGTTCATGACTATATTTTGTTACACCAAGACCACTCTGCAAAAAGTAATGAACAAATCCCCAGTGACTATTATTTGTTTTGAAATCTAAAATCTGATCATTGTAGTAGCCGCAATTCACGATAATGAATGACTCGAGACGTTTTTGTTGACGCTTTGAATCGTTTCCATTTAATTCCCTATGACCTCATAAATTATGATGACGCCATATCCGCAGGAGACTCATAGGATCAGTGAAAAATGCACGTTTCACTGATATATAGATTGTGAAAAAAATGGTAGTCTAATATGTTTGGGCTCAAAACTTTTTGCCCACCCCTCGTACTCCTCATCGCTACGTTAGGAACGTAGCGTGCAAGGAGTAAAAATTAAGCCTGAA
>Ga0056128_1002450_pt1 | contig 22029 bp, 11 predicted proteins | sample WorMetLIZISLAND2_FD_71113 | JGI IMG/M metagenome (GOLD analysis project Ga0056128, IMG submission 71113) | Marine gutless worms symbiont microbial communities from Max Planck institute for Marine Microbiology, Germany - Olavius geniculatus... ... | reverse complement strand
TTGTTGTATTGTGTTATCAGTGACATTCATTGATGTATACTGTTATTTTATTGTGGCATGTTAGTGGCTGCGGCCCTTTGTCATTAAATGAAATAAATAAATAAATTGGCCAAAATGAGCTATTTACAAAACTAAGGGTATATTTTTTACAAGTTACTGGCTATTTGTTTTGACTTATTTTCAATTTCAGCTAAATTTACTAATAACAAAAAAACTACAAAGAATATTGATGTACAGACCATAAAATTACGTGAAGTGTGCATATTGTTTCGGTATTTTGACGACATTCCGTGGTCATTTATTATGTCTCTCAGTTCATGTGGACGTAGGCCGATTGACTCGATTTCACAAAACTGTTTTGATTAATTACACTACTACCGAAACGTGCTGCGGAAGACGTCACTCAGTCGCAGCGTTATCACTTATTAGGCCAGGCGAGACTGATTGGTGTCTGATTTAGAGCCTGTAATTTGTCTCTGGTTTAATCTGCTCATTCGTATGGACGGAGCAAAGCCGAGATAGTAAGTCGACGCTCGGATCTGCTGTTTTACGAGCAGATTATATTTGCGTGCGTTTCGCCTCGACTAGATCATGAAACTAGCTTCTTTCATTAGCATCAGCATCAGCAGCAGCAGCAGCAAAGACGCTCGCCGCTCGCCTGAGATGGCGCTTCAGTTAATCGCTGGACTTGTGATTCAGTCTCGTTCTGCTTTAAATGATCGTCGGCGCCTTAAGCCTATAACTACTTAACTGTTGGCGGGAACCGTAGCTTTTAACGGCTGCATGAACGATTACCAAAAATTCAAATCAGGGCAGATCTTTTCCCATGTTTTTTATCATCTTTTATTAACTTTGTAGTTTATTAAATTTCACTCGCGAGGCAGATTTTGTACAGTTTCGCACACATTTTTCATATTTAAATTCGAATTATGAATGATTAGGCCTATTTCGTTAAGACACACGAGCAGTAACTCTTCGGATAAAATACAACATTTTTATCTTTTCAGGGGAAGGCCAATGTCCTTTTTTGCCCATGCTTGCTCCGTGGAGACCAATGCGACAATTCTTTGATATTTCAGTGATGTTATGCATGGGTGCCCTCAGGAATTGGTAAAGAGGACACTTGTTTCACAGAAATAGATGAAATGCGAGGTTGACGGCAGAAGTGGAAAATTAAGCCGCAGAGGGCCAGGAAAAAGTGCAGACGGTTTGTCGCCTGGAAAATTTTCTAGGCCTACGGAGTTCCACGAAAGAATGAATAAACCAATCTGAAGTGGTGTAAGTGCATATACGTAATACCACTGAGTTGCACGGTACTAGACACTCAGGCAGTGCTAGGTAATTAATTAACATAATCAGTTAGAGTGCTAATTAGTTACGAAACACGTTAATAATTATTATTGTAATATTGTAAATGGGCAATATTTTTAGATACTTTTGACATTAATTAATTAACAAATAATGCTAATTGTGATTTATAACTAGAACAAGAAAAACAACACTCAGTTTCGATCGGGCTGTTCATAACGTTTAATTTAGTCTTTACATATTTCATAAGTTGGACGGCTTAATAATAATTTTGTGACATCCGCATGCTATTTTTACGCGCGAAAGCAGCTACTGCTTTCAGCGTGTCTTAGCCATCGCAATTCTGTCCGTCTGTCTGTCCGTCTGTCACAGGGGTGGATCAGTCAAAAACGGTACAAGCTAGGATCACCAAATCTTCATCATCGGCTGCCTGGAAGATTTTAGTTTCAGGATTAGTAAAGCTTTTCCATAAATTCGAAGGGAGTCACCCGGATCGAGGGCGCTAAATGAGAGGAGGGTAGGAAAAATTTGCGATTTTCAACCAATAAGTCGCTGTATCTCAGAAACGGTGCGAGTTAGGGCTCAGGTCACTATTAATCACTAACAGAAAGTCGTACACTGGCTGTAGATTGCCACCGAATTCAATGACCTTGGATGACCTTGAACGCCAAAATAGGGGTTTTATGATTTTTTTGGCGATTTCGGGTTGCGACACAAGTCTATATCATTTACAAGGTGGCGCCACGTAACTAGTTATGCGATCCAGATAGAGAATTTAATATTTGTATATTAACTTAGCGTGAACATCCCGATTTTCAGTTAAGTTACTGAACAAAAACTGCTATAGGCTTTCGCGCGTCTCGTGAGCATTAGCTCAATTTTTTTGGTATTTATTGTCGTTCTAATGCATTAAGTAAGATTCACGTCCGAAACTTATGCAATTGTTACTGAAATGCAATTAATAAATCCGAGTTCCAAAATTTCCTACTTTAGTTCGAAATTTTATTATTATTTTCGAACAATCAAATATTTTTTTGCCAATAATTAGACAAAGGATTGTTAGTTGCAACCAGGCGCAGCTTTATTCTCTGTTTAGAACTTCGATTCTTGTCTAGGCCTTTACCGTCGTCTTCGTATATTATCCGTCTCTTTTATTTTACGCTTGATGTAGACGTTAATGCGCTTTTTATGTTTAAACCGAAACTGGCAGTTTTCGCACGGTAGGAAAATTACATACTGTTTACTGGAAAAAAAATCCGCATGCTGTTATGAGACACTGGCTAAGTTCAAACAAATAGTCTGATTGTAATTTATAGCAAAGGAATAACGTGAAAGTTGTTGGGCTATATTTTCGTCTCAATCTTTTAGATATGGAGCTTAGAACAAAGCAGATTTGTCACTTTATTTACTTCAACGATGTAAATGCACGGCGACAAGAACAGGTGTTGATTATCACTTTATGTTTCAGAACACAGACAGTAACTGTTATAAGCCTACGATGGAACTTCAATATACCGAAGAGTACCTTACACTACGAAGCACAGGAAAGTCAACTGGCCATTCACGTAAAAAACGAAGTGAGAGACTAATAATAGAGTGCAAGCATTTTCGTGAGTAATTGGCGCGTCTCGCATCGTACTATAGCATCCTGCCGGTCGGTTGGCTTAACGACCGTTGCCTAGCAACCATCGGTTGTCTCCGCAGCCGGCGGCGGGCGTCGCGATCGATGACTGCCCGTTGCCATGACAACCAAACACCGGCCAGTAGTTATAAAAGCCGGTACGACTGGAAATGAATGGCTGGCTGGAACTCCCACGTGGGCCAACCGGTGGACCAGCCGGCCGAAGCGATGCGTGCCGGTATACGCATCGTCGTCGGCAAATAGATGGACACGTGAATGCGGTGTTATGACGTCAACAAGTGTGTCCGCGTCACGTCCGCGTGAGTGGGGCATGGTAGCAAATAAACGTCATCACAGTCTGTCATGTACTGACCCAGTGATCATGCTCGCTGTATTACGCAATAACTTGCTTAGCCGGAAACTCATACTCCACTATTTCGATTTGTTGAGGAATCATCGGACAACTAACTTAACGGTTTGCTTTATGGCACGAGCTGTCTGTCGTCGTCTGTCACGTAATTTATTGCGGCTAAACGGTAAGTCGTAACGGGTAGGCGATGGTACCGCTAAATACTGTGATAATGATTTTCTATAGGCTGTCAATAGTAACCATGTTTCCATCTGCAGCGGTTTGAGCGCAGTTTTTAATACAAAGTTTCAACGTCATGCTGTGAGATAGGGCCGAGGTTGCTATTGACCGTCAATAGAAAGTAGCATAAGGTCTTTCAGATGACACAAAAAATCGATGACTTTGAATGGTCATTACGCACTATTGTGGCTAAACGGTACGTCGTAGGGGGCAGGGATGGCACCGTTTGATATGGCGATGGCGACTTTCTATAGGTAGTCAATAGTAAGCGTGTTTCTATCTGCAGCGGTTTGGCTGCAATTTGTAATGCAAAATTTTAACGTCAAGCTATAAGTCGCCGTATATCGGAAGCGGTAAGAAATAGGGCCGAGGTTGCCACGATCGTGTATGGATGGGACTGCAGTCACTCTGGAAAATCGCTTTTTCCGCAACCGGAAGATGGATGCTGTTTTTCGGATATGCGCGTTACGGTAGGCCCAGCAACCGCTGGGCTTTTTGTTTGTACTTGTGTCGTAGAATTTTTTTGCGGATTTGCTGCAATGCTGCTGTTCAACACGTTTGGGCTATAGTTACGGACTAATTCCCTAAAGCAAGGTGGAAGTCGTAGTTTTAGCGCCAGAGTGAATATCCACAATATCTCGTAAGTCGTTGACAGAATTAATATCGTTCATTTGTTCTGCACGTTTTCACCGGATATCGGATGAATGCGATTGGTAAACAGACACATTATTATGAGTGATCTTAATTGTCCGCATTGTGACATCAACACAGCCGCCACACGGTCAAATATTGGCTTATGACACGTCAGCTGAGCAATAGGGTGTTTACACGATCGAGCAAACATCGAGCTGGCTCAAGCAGGCCTATTGGAACCCCGCCCCCTGGCTCAAATGTAGGTTTAGGCTTAGGCTCTTAGTCCACAGCTGATCACGTGTTATATAGGCCTTCTAATTACAACCCGCCCGCTCTCCTAATTAGCATGCTAATTGCCATAGAACGTCGAGCTAGCTGCTCGATGTTTGCTCGATCGTGTAAACACCCTATCAGACAGCGCGTCGTTGTGCAACGGCCGTTCGGCGTGCGGCGTCCAGAGTAGAGATGACCATGGAAATGTGATTCCCAATGGGAATGGGAATCCAATGGGAATCCCATGGGAATGGGAATTGATGACAAAATTGTGAATGGGAATGGGAAGGAATGGGAAACAACTTGCATGGGAATGGGAATGGCCCTTATTCCCATGGGAACAAATTTCCATCGGTAAGTGCAGTATTAGGCTTATATTCTGCTTAGAAAACGATAAATAGGTCTGTTGTTTTTATAGTCAAATTCGAGTACCATTAAACATATTTTCCGTAGTTTGTGACTTTGTGATATTCAGTAGTGCATAGCATGATGCTGATTGTCGTGATCAGTTTGATTCAACTACGAACAAACGATAGGCCAAAATTGTTCATGCCTCAACGATTGAACGATTGTTTGGGAATGGGAATGGGAATTGACTGCATGGGAATGGGAGGGAATGAAATGTAAAAAGCCATTCCCCGTCATCCCTAGTCCAGAGATCCACTTCGGGTTTGGTTTTGGAATAGGGAATTCGAGGTAGGCGGATCTCACATGAGCGATGACGTCACGTGACCCCAAAAGATCATACTCGTGACCCAAATGTATTTAAGGCCGCGTACCTTTATGCAAGATGGACGCATGGCCATTATTGATCACGAATGAAAAATTAAATGTGCCGAGTCCATTGGTCACGTGGCTTACGATAAAATACTTACCAAAACTTGATTTTACTCAATGTCACTTGTCTTGTATTGCTATAAACGACCCTTGTTCTCAGACAGCGTGTCTGTGGGTGTCTGCGTCTCTATGTTCACTCTCTGTCTGTCTCCAGTCTGTCCGCAAAACTGCGATCGCTAGTACAGTAGTCGCAAGCCATGTCGCTTACCGGCTTGCACTACAGTTAGTTTTGTCAGGTATATTTGATACGGTACTATTGTTAACCAGAGACAGCCGCAGCGTCGGCACTTCGTTGATTCGTATTGGATATATCGCAACGGTCACACGCAATACTGCAGTGTTTTGCATGATAATAACACCATGCGACACAAAGCAGAAACAATGGCGCACGCATACTGCACTGGCCCTATAGCCACCGAGCCCTTAACCGTTCTGCATTTTATGTCCAGTTCTGTTTGGGAGCCGTTATTATGTCTACAGAGCGTTGAAACGTGGCTTTCGAAGACAACTGGGAAAGAACATGGAGACAATGGAGCTCAATGGAAACTAACAGTACTGACGCATATTGGATGACTGCATACCAACCTGTTGTTGCTCTACTACACCATTTTTGTTATGTACATTGTATTAACTTGCATTTCTGTTATGTTACATGTTTGTTATTCCAATGACATTTGACCGTTGTGTAATAAAATTACTTATACTCTGATTATAAATAATACAAATAATACACGTATCGCGCGCTGTTCTGGCGATAGCTGGACTTTCGGGTTTGTTGCTTTAGCTTGCATGTTCTAGCACGAAGAAATGGGTACGTTCGATTTGGGATTCATCAAAACCTGTGCGCAGGCACTGCCAGGCAAGGATTATTCGTCCGTCCTGTGTATCATTAGATGCGTCAGAGGTAGGCAGGCGGAGCAAACGACGGCCACGCACATAGGCCTACGAGCTGCATCCGAACGAGCATAAAATAGTCGTCCGGTCACGACTTACGACGGTATAGATAGGCCTATAGGCTAGTAGGATCAATACCTGTGTAATACATATACGTATTATAGTCAATGGCGACCGGTGCAAAATATAGCTAAGATGCTCAGTTATACCCCGTTTACACGATGAAGCAAACATCAAGCAGACATCATGCAAACGTGTTTAATATACACGTGCACGACGTGTGCTTTAATTGCTTCGTTTGCTTGATGTTTGCTTCATCGAGTAAACAGGGTATTAGGCCCAGTGATTAAAGCATGGAACTTGGCTCAATAATGTTTCTCTGGAGCAAGACCGTATTTGACTCAACCATTTTAACCAAGAGGCACTGAGGCAAAAAAACAACAAAAAGAATGAATAACTGTGGGCACATTTTCGAATTACGAAAATCTTTGTGAGACTTTTGAAAAAGTGGATGACCTCACATGCCTTACGACGTTCCCGTCTAACTGCATCCAGTCGTTTTTGATACTTTTCTGCGCGAGCGCAGTTTGCTCTGAAATGGCGTGGGTCCTGTAGTCGCCGTGCGGCTGCAGACCATTATCACAGCTCGCATGCGGAACGATGTCCACTTCGATTTGGTCGTTCATCCGTTTTATGACGGTGACCTTGATCAAAAATGTCGCACCAGCAAACGTCCTGCAGTCGTAGCGGTTGAATTGCACGCGGACGAACACCGCGGAGCTATTCCGGAGACAGTGCGATGTGGCGGGAACTCTCTCTGATGCCTGGTGTGCAACGTTTCGGTAAACTGTGAAGGTAGAGTGATTAGAAACAAGGAGTGAAGTAACAGTGCATGTTATAGGCTCATCCGTGGATGTACAAGTAAGAAAAACGTCAGGAAAAACATTTCTAATGTTTGTAAAAACGTTGAATAAAAACGCGGCCTTTCTGGCCTGGCGTATTTACTAAATCTATTGTTTTATCTAGTTTAAAAACAAACAGGCCTTTTGTATAACGCCAGCAATTTTCACCGTGTCATTGTGTATCAGAATCGCCGTGACGGCGCCGACTTGCCTTAGGTGTGATGGGCTGAATTAGTGAATTGAACAATTCAGTTTTAGCCTGCTAAGGCAAAAAGTTAGTTAGCGCTACAGACCTTAGCTTAGCAGTTATATGTCACGCCGTCACTCTGGAAACATAGATAGCAAACCGACAGACAAGCCGGTAGGCGAGGTGGCTGGCGACGGCTAGCGAAAGTTTGAAAAGGTCTGTTACCTCCGCCAAGGAGGTAATGTTTTTGCCAGACTTTGTTCATTTGTTTGTTTGTTTGTCTGTGAGTCAGCAAGATAACTCGAAAAGTTATGGCCGGATCTCTCCGAAATTTTGAGAGTATGTCGGGCATGGCACAAACTACCAGTGATTCCATTTTGGGGGTGGTCCGGCAGAAATCCTAGATTCTGGATCACTTTCAAATTTTTGTTACCATTGCGTTAAAGGGGCATAAGGGAACCGCTGGCAAAGCGAAAATGGTGACGCCACCTGGCGAATAGCTTCGCTTTGACGGAGGTACCTGCGGGCTATGACTGCTTTCTAGTTTAAACATGGGACACTTGGCTGGGGCGAAAGACGAAGAGAATGAGTGGTGACGACGCGGTGCCAGACGGGGACCTGCGAGTGGCACTCCTCTGAGGTGATGTGGGCTGTTCAGACCGTGAAAGACGAAGAAAAACGGTCAAATGTGGTGGACGAATTGGGGCACTTGGTTTTCTATTGGTGGTCAATGATAACCATGCATATATATTGCACGATTACGGAGATACAAAGCCTCAAACATATTGGGGTCACGACCTTGACATTTTATGGGCACCTGACGTCACCGGTGGATTCGCCTTCCCCGATTACCCTACCTAAAACCAAACCCGAAGTAGATCCGATGCGCGGTTGCTAAGATATATCCATTTGAAGATGTCGAGATGCGGAACCGACCGTACCGCCGGAGGCACACAAAAAAAATTTGAGCAACAATAAGGGCTACTCTAAGCTAACGCTTCGCGAGCCAACAGATGCTTTCGGAAACAAGGGCTCATTCGGTGAAGAACTATAATAGACGGAATGCCGGGCGACGGTTAAGTCTTCAGTTGCGGTAATTCCGGTGTCGCACGTTGTGCTGTCGTCCCACTCTGGGGGCGTCGCGTCCAATTCGATCAATACGACGACCCACAGCCGCTCACGTCTCCATCAACGAAAAGTCAAGACAATACGACGTATTCTGTATATTTGACTAGGTCTTCCGTGCGTTTAAATGTCAGCTTGCCGGCCGATGGCCGAGTTACGATCAAATCAAGTTTTGTTTTCTTTCTAGTAATTTCGATGTTATTGTTGATTCGTATCTAAAGATTGAGGCGTTAAATGGCATAAATTACTATTTTACCTTAATGCTAAGCAAGCAAACATGCTGTAATAACTACCATGCTTAAAAGTTTGTGCTTACTGTTGCAGTTTGGCGAAAAAGTAGGAACGTGCTAAATATTTTTGATGTCTTCTATTTTATGACATTTCGTGAAGGCCTAATAAAAACCAAGTGACACGCTGAATAGTACCCATGAAAACTTAAGTCAAAATAGGGGGCTACTGCAGTATAGTAGACTAAAGATGCAAACTGTTTTGTTTAGGCAAAACTATGAAAGCAAACAAAAAAACTGCAATAGTTTTCATAGGTCTAATAAAAATGTTAGAGACAGGAGCTTTTTACACTTCAGGGACTCACGGCCACTGGAAACACAGGTCAATCATCAATTTCAACACTGAAATAATATGCTAATTAATTTATTTCTTTCAATTTGTTTTAATTTGTCGTGGTCACCATGTTGCAGGCCTTTGTTGTTCATCGTGTTCTATTTAAACATTTCGGAAAGTGCAGAAATCGTGCAGCTCTGGCCTCTGTTGTCACGACGTAACAAGACGAGACGAGGAAAAGCAGACAGTGACTGTAGGGCATGTGTATATAGAAAACAAGGCGTATATACACCGTGTGCTTAGAGTAGTCCCTGATGTCCTTATAGTGATGCCCGCGACTGCTCGAGATACTTGCATGAACGCTGGACTCTGACGTTTTGGTGACTTCATTCGATACACAACAGTGACACAGTGACAGGGACCAAGGTTAGTGACCGAATAAATAAATATGTAAATGTAACACGACGACAGACTACACGGCGTAGCTCAGAGGCCTATCGTACATTATGAGACACTAAACTGGCATTGTAGAGTGATAGTAATGTACAGGTATTTTGTAGACTAAGTAAAATCGTTGGCTAAATAGACTCGTAAGTAAAAAGCCGAAGCACTTGGTCTTTATCAAAGACCGTATAGGACCGCAGAGTAAAGGGGAAAAGTAAAACAAAAAGATAAAGCAGTAGTGCCACACCTGTAACATGAAACATGCAATTGCAAACGTGTATGTACGTGGAAGCTTTTGACTTACACCTAGAAACTATATATTGTACGTGAAACACATTAGCCTATATACTGTATAGGCTACAGTCATAATGATTTCAACCAGTAAAATAATAATAAAGCGCGCGAGATAGAAACCGCTTTAAACTTTACGCGAGTCTACGTGGTTATCATCTGTATAGGGACCGCAGCATCTGTGAAGTATTTATTATTATATCGATTGATTCAGCCAACAGATACAACAGCCGATCTAAGAAAATGTATGAAGCTTATGGGCATCGCTATTGCCATAAGTCACAAGGGAGCCATGCAGCGGGGTGCTGCCCAATTTACTGCTGCGTGGGAGGACGTGCTATATTGAATGGATTCTTACAATCTATCAACATAGGTCTACAGGGTGGGCCAAAAAGTAAGCCATTGTACGTTTTTCATATCTTCGCTAAATATTGACCAATTTTCACAATTTTTTTAACCAGTAGACTCTGAAAGAAATTTGCTACTCAGTGGCTTGCGCATCATACATATTATGTCGCTACACTACCTTGTAAAATATAAATATTTAAAAACGTACAATATCTACAGATGGTAATAAGGACGAGTGGTAAATTTTTAAGTATTTAAGTAAAATGTTAAATATGAGTTATAATAAGTGTTAAAAAGTTTAGGTGTAACTACGGAGTAAGTCTTCATTTTCAAGAATATCACACAACTTGTAGGACCGCACAAATACATTGCTTTGTATGCTTATGCAGTTAACTGAGCAAAATTGCTGCTATCAACCAGCATTAATGTACATTGAAAATTAGTGCACATTAAAATCGTCCAAATTATTTGAAAAAATGTCCTCCAATGTTTTTGACACTTACTATAACTCATATTTTACATTTAAGTTAAATACTTCAAAAATTATTATTATACATTTTGTGCATCTGTAAATTTTGTACATTTTAGGATATTTATGTTTCACAAGGTAGTGTAGCGACATAATAAGTGTGGTGTGCATGCCTCTGAGTAGCAAACTTTTTAAAGAGTCCACTGGTGAAAAAAATGGTAAAAATTGTTCAATATTTAGCGGAAATATTGACAAAGTGCAATAGCTTACTTTTTGGCCCACCCTGTAGAGTCGGCGTGTGCCTTTTATGACTTTCTATGTTTCATTTTGTTGCGAGTGCGAAATTAGGCTCTACGTCGATGCCAAAGATGGTAATTGAGTAATTCCAATTAGTCAGCGATTAAAAATGCAGGTGTTTCAATTTTTACTGTATCTCATAGCTGTAGTTTCGGCGAACGCGGATCACTGTGCAATGTTATGCAAGTCGTCTGCATGGCGGAAAGTCTCGAGTGACCGTGATGAAGGTCTGCATGTATAATACAACATACGGCATCTCAGCCGCCTCGCGGCTAATAACTTCCACTTTCTGCATGCCGTCTGCTTCTTACGAAGTTAAAGGCATGGTCACAAATACGACAATGCGACTGCAACTCGAATAATACGCAAATTCCACACGCGCTATTCCTTGGTTGGCTGCTAGGAGTTACAGTGGCAATTATTTTGTCGTTGCAGCCATGTAGCTTTGCAAGAAACTCGTAGTAACGCAGCCGTCTTTCGGTGTTTCTTATGTCTGTCTGTCAGGCCAGCTTTTGTCGTCAATAACGTCGTAGCACTGCATGCTTCCACTGCCGATAAAAGTATAGGTCTACAAAATGTAAAATTCGCTGTTGTTCTGATGCCTCACCGCACAAATATCACTCGTTTAAGCAGACTTTTAGACTGCAATCTTAACATTTGACATAACCAATTAGGCCTAGTTATTATGGCAAAATTTTGCTTTGCGAGTTTGCGACAACGACAATCACTTTGATATTTTTATGACCTATCATTACTACTACAAATACTACTACTGCTGCTGCTGTTGCTGCTGCCGTTGCTGCTAAAAGACGACAGTCCGTTGATGATCGAAAAAGCAGTGTAGCTACAAATGCGATACGATTAAACAGTACAAGCGCATACGCACAACTTTCTGCTACAAGTTTTCACGCTGCCGTACGTGCAGTAGCGCCATTTTTCGGAAACCATTCGGGGGCGGTCTCAGTAATCATTAGGGGAGTTTCGGTCTACGTAACGTATTGTTCTCGCAGCAGTAACGCTGTTTCAAAGATACAATTTACAGGGAAAAAATTACAATTATAAATTCTTGGGGGTTCGTAAACCCCAAGTTTTCCCTTCCCCAAATGACGTCCCTGCGTACGTGTACAGTGTACGACTTGTACGAGCTCAGTTGTGTCGTACGTTCGCACTTGTGAGCGCGGCTTCAGCAAAGAACGTACGTCTGAAACCCGCGCTCCATTCATCACGAGTCGCACGTCGTATTCGCCCGCACACGGCGCAACGAAAAACATTGCCAGCCGCGGTACTGAATACGCGATGAAATTGCAGGCCCGACAGAGTCCCGGCGACTATCGATTATGCTGCTAATTATGCTAGTACGACTAGTAGTCGTACGCCTATGCTATGTACTAATGCGCCGCCTGTCGGCCGAGACCTTTTTTCGATTTAAGGCAACATCAGGCCTCCGTGTCATTCATTCGGTGCCCAACATAACATCACAGAGCGCTTCAAGACTGAGTTCTCGCATTGCATCGTCCTAGCTGTCAATTAGTGTCGGTAACAATTTGTGACCGAACGTACGATATGATGTTGAATTTGCTCTTGAAAACTGGCAGGCAGGCTGTCAGTTTAATCTCACACATAAGCCAAAAAGAACGAAAAAGTTTGAAGTAAAATGAAATGAGAAAAACTAAAATAAAAGTACAGTTATAATGTAAAACATATAAAATAAAAAACCGGCTGAAATCAAACCAACAAAAAAAAGAAATAAGCGTAACTAAAACTGGATAAGCATAACTGTTTCAGCCGAATGACGTTTTTAGTGCTTGGTTTAACTTAAGCATCAGCTAGATTTGTTGCAGTCAAATGAATAACATTCTGAGTTACAATAATAAGAATAGCAGTTAGTCGGTCTGGGCCTACAAGGCGAAACTCCGTCCATTTGTGACTAAACATAGAGTTGAAGAGATTACAAAGCTGAACTGAAGTGAAAGAAAATGGTCAACAGTTATAAAAACTTAGCTGACAAACGGCTGACTTTACCTTTTGAACGGATGTAGATGTGTGAGGTGTTCAACTTTCGACATGTTTTTATGTCTGTCCGTGAAGCCAATGTTTCATTATTATTATTATTATCATCATCATCATCAACAACAACAACAACAACGGCTTCTATTTTCGTCGGATGTTCCGTCAGATGTTTGTCTTTAATAATAGCAACAGCACTGATTCTACGGTTCTACCAGTAATTTCTCTAAGAAAAATTTCGCTGAATATGCTTGTTGCGAGAGCAGCATATACGTATACCTTTATTATGTGTTTGAATAGTGTCTGTCTACTGTGTACAGGATGGCGATGCTGACGCAGTTGGCGTTGCTCGTCGGAGTTCTGCGTCAGCTGAGCTTCTTCAGTTCACGGATAAATACCTAGACAACGACGAAGGACCAAACCATCTCGACGACAAACGTAAGAAGAATGTCTTTGTCGTATTTTCTAAGTCTTTATTTGTTTCATTGGTTTGTTAACTCGTTCTTCACTGTTACAATTTCACAACTTCAGTTCACTTCAACGTATAGGGGCCTAATTCACTTTCAAACGCTAAAAGTTGAATCATGAATTTTTGTCGCGCTACAGCTATGCCGTAAGCGTCTATGGCACGAGTTTTCGTATGTCCGTCTGTTTGTAACGAATGTATTGTGGCTAAGCGTAAGGTCATAGTGGAAAATTGCTGCAGGAATAATGAGCCCTTTGTCGATCCTCTCTGCGTAGAAAATTTTGGGGATGCAGTTTAGGGGAAACATTTTTAAATATTGCGTTAAGTGGATGGGGTAGGACAGATATGCTTTTTCAACGGGAAACGGGCCATATCTCTATAGGGCGAGAAGTACTAGGCCTATAGTAACCTTCGCCATATTTCTCATCCCCCAAATTTTGTTAAACGAATGAACTCTTTTTTTGTTGCAGTTTTGCGGACACTGTCGACGAGCGCGTTGGCTGAGCTAGTCGCTGACATGGAGCGCCGGATTCGCCTTTATTCCGAGTCTTTGGTCGGCGAGCTGGCCCTCCGCGATGAGCTGGACTTTGCCAAGGAACAGCGCAATCAGTTCATCTGGCTGCTGCTGCGCGTGCAGAAGCGGCGTCATCAGTTCACGCATCAGTTGCAGCGACAGCAGCAGCATGATGACTCGTCACAGTTAAACTCCGGGGTCAGTAACTAAATCTTGCGAAATCATTTGCCTTATTGAACTGATTAATGACAGTTGATCGAGCAAGCAGCCAAGAATAGTGATGACACGATAATGACGAGGCCAATTATTATGCACCGCGTCCCAAAATTAGCGACACCCTTTGCTTCAAAGACACCTAATTCAGTCAGTAGTTTATGGATTTCAACAAAATGTCGTACACTGCACTGTCTTGACATAACGGACTTTGTTTACATTGGTGTTATGTTCAATAGGGGCCTACATTGTTGTTATACCTCAACGCAAAATACTTGCACGCGCTTGGTCCAAATAACGTCACGTGACGTTCACGAATACGCCGTAGTCACCTCCTCGGCAACAACGCAGTGACATAGTGCTCTCCATGGAGGCTCTATTGACAATAGTGCCCTCACGAAGGGCATTATTTGATTGGCGTCCTTATCACGCCGGCGCTGCTGTTGCTACTGCTAGTTTATACTACTACCACCATCACTACTAGAGTGTATTACTGAACTGGCTTAAAAATTCACTGTGACACGCGTTGTTGTTTCTAATCATTCTCTGAGTTTAATTTGCTGTTTATACTGGTGTATTATTTTAGTACGTCGTTACCGTTATTCCGTACAATCCCTGCCTCGGATCTCCATCTATAGAGAATCTTCAGATCTACATCAAACGTAAGTATAAACGCAAATTACTGCAGAACTAGAAGCGATTAGACAGCACAAACCCCTTCCTAGAATAGTGTTGTAACCTAATACTAGGCATACGGCTGCTATAATTGCACAATAATGAACTTCGGATAATCGAGAATGCAATTCGCCACCAAAATCTAATACTCCATCGTTCGGCCATGACAACTCATCCGCAGAATTTCATTACAATTTCTTGAGTACTCCGATTAAATGACAAAAGTCAACTGATCAAAAAAACATAACCTTCGTTGCTTCATGTTGGCCGGAATTAAGATGTGGCTGCTAAAAAGATTAACAGTGTTTACTTTTTTATGATTTTCGAGCCGACCGCTAAGCTGCAAGCTTAAGATCGGTCCTTTGTCATGATTGTCGTCGTCTGTCCGTTTGTCACGAATGTATTGTGGCTAAATGGTGCGAGATAGGGTTAAGGTTACTATTAATCACTAACAGAAAGTCGCTTATTGACTTTCAGATTTTCTGCAAATCATCGACCTTGGATGATATTCAAAGTCAGTGACAACCAGTACGGTCGGCCCCACACTAGATACAGCTGGGCTTCTTGTTTAATGTCACTCTTCAAACTGCGCACGTTTGTAGGCCTATCGACGTGTCCCGCGTAACGTACTTTCACCGGCAGTGGCCAGGCTTATAATTGCACATCATGTATTCACAGGGCATTGTCTATAGACATAGACTTCCGCAAATTGCAGTTGCAGCAGCTGCGTGCTTGCACGACGTGCACGTTGCGTCTTGCATCCGATGACGTCAACATAATATAAAGTTGGTTTAGGTTTGGTTATTTCGTTGCAGCAAAAGAGCCGAGAAGGGAGAGAGGGAAATAGAGAGAGACGGAGAGAGAAGAAATAGACCTAGACTGCCGAAAGAATCCATTGTGACTGATCGTGAGATAGGCAGAACCGATAGGTCCCAGGTGTCAGTCAGGCGGGTTTATCTAAGACCGTGAGCGAGCATTGACTGGTTTGTAGGCTATCGACGACGACGACGTCTATTGATTCGTGAAATTACAATAATCCAGCGCTGTGTCGAAAGACGGTTCGCTGAAGACAGAACAATCTTAATCATAGATGTATATAACCCTAGAAAAAGCAAATAACTGACTAATTAAATAAGATAAATAGGCCTATAAATGAAACGCTATGCAAAAAATATTAACAAACTTTTGTAGACCTAAATGCTAATTGAAAACGAGGCCCAAAGTTTTGCTTGACGTATTGGTTAATCTTTCATTGCTTAACAGAATACAATTTTCTTACATTTATCAATTACTTTCGTCATCACACAAAATTAAATGAATGTGAACTCAAAATCTGCTATTTTTGTATATTTACAGGGACCAGTGCATGATTATTTGTGTATAGCCTACTTTATATTTTTCGTAGAGCCTATACCGTTATGCAATTATTTTAAATCATTGTCAGTCAATTGACTGTTCAATGTTGAGCTTATTAAAATTTGAAAAAGTCAGCAAGATAAATAATGTTAAAAGTATGTTTTTTAAACAAAAACCTTCATAAACATTTACTGCAACTATACTTTCAAGCCGACGTTAAGTTTGCTACAAAAATCTTAAGGCGCTTTTTGAGCGATGTAACTGAACTGACACCGTTTAGTTTTTGACGAACTGACCAACACCGTTAGATGGCGCCTACGACCGCATTGCATTACTGCCTGATAAGAAGTTAGCAATAGCCTAACAAAGACTGTAATTTGAAACTGATTTGATGAATTTATGCAGCTTATTAGTCGAGCTGGTCGTATATGCTCGATCCATGAGCCTCGGGTTGACATCAACTTGCCGTTACGTAGTTAGGCTATCACTTACCACTAGGCCCGCAGGACATATACGGTGTGAGTCAGAAAAATTTTACTCCTCTAAAGTTTTATGAACTTTATTTTTCAAACACTGAAAAATTTTAAGCCATATTTTACACACGTATTTGGCGTTCAAATCTACGCCAAAATTACAAAGTTTCATTCAATTATTCTTAAATTCGATGAAGTTATGCCATCATTGTATTTTGTGCAGTACTGTCAGCTATCAACGAAGAAAGCAGCGCTTTGCCAGCCTTGCTAACGGACTACATTCTGAATGGTAGGAACTCGCTAGAAATTTCGACTTTTTATCTACAGTGCTGCTTGTATTGGCATACGAGCAAACTTGCGAAATTATGAATAAAGAAAATGACTAACTAAACAATAATCATGAAGTTTTTCAGTGTGTTACGACGTCATCCAGGCCTATACTATGCACCAAAGTCTAGCAGAATCGGATAGTGAACACGGGTCGGGTTGAGTGTACGAAGCCTGTCGTGTCGGTTCCGATTGTATTGCTCAGATTAATGACCAGTTCACACCTACGCTGCCGACGCTACTCAACTCACCTGTTGAGCAGAGTCGCGTCGTAGGTGTAAATTGGCCACAACCAATAGCTGCAGCATGCTACACTTACAAAATTAGTTTGCTGCACTTTACCCCAGTGGAAACAGGATTTTTGTTGTTGTTTGATATATGCCCGGCGTTCTGTTACGTTACTGCATTGTACCATTCATTTCGATCGTGGACGGTTCCATAATTCCAGTTCAATAACGTTATGCTTATAATTAGTGTGCCTCGTTATTTTCGTATAGTGTAAGCTATCTTACCAATAGGTCCAATGTCATGCAACAGCCTATTACTTTTGTTACTGTGCGATTGTTTTGTGTAGTCCTGTGCCCGGCGGCGACGTGACGGAATTTCCAATCGCACTTATCTGCAGCCGCTATTTTCTGTCGGAAGTCTGCCACTTGAAATGTGCGACTGACTGTAGGCCTATTCTGACAACGAACGACAAGGCGCATGCTGCCAAGCGTCGACAATCTTCTGCTGTACAGCTGCATATAGACGCCTGTCTCTTGCAGTGGCTTCTATCCCCCTCCCCCACATCTGAAATCAAAAAAGGCGCAACTTCCCCTCCCCACGTTTGGGCTCAGGTTCCCCAATTTTAAGCTCAAGTTCCTCCCACTTTTGGGCTTCTTTTCCTCTATGTAGTGAGGATTTTTTTTGTTAAGAGTAAAACGAAAAAGGGGGGAAGTTTTGACCTACACCCTTAACAAAACTCCCCCCTATTTTTCAATGGGCGCAAGCTGCACCCAGCAGGTATAAAGATAGAAGCCACTGATCTCTTGTGCTCTTTTCCTATTCCTGTGTTGCTTCCATGTACTGTAACTACTTTAGCAGCCAAAGACGGAACATTCACCCAACTCCCTCGACAGGAGGTGATTTTACTAGAGGCTTCTATTCCTATATCTGCTGGGCGCAACTTGCGCCCGGTGAAAAATAGGAGGAAGTTATGTCAAGGGTGTAGATCTAAACTCTTAACACAACTTCCCCCTAGAGAGAAAAAATAACCCGAAGGGAGGGAAGGGGGAAATTGAACCTGAAATCCCGATTTCGACTCCAGATTTGGACGATAGAAGCCTCTAGCTTTTACCTCGTAGAAAGCCTTATTCTAATCACAACCTAAGAGAAATACCGTGCACCTATATTTTATGTAGAGCAAAAAGTAGTCGGCTGTTAGTTATGAGGACGTAGCTTTGTTTCAGTCAAAAATGCACTGGTTGCAGACCTGTTCCTTCGTTTACAATATCACGACAATTCATCGCTCGACATTTTCGCACTTACAACTGCTTTGCAAATGAAATTATTGTAGGAAGTTGATGGGAAAAAATCACACTAAACAAAGCCAAGCGTTACGGAGCATGCTCCCAGTATCACCGTAGCTGCAGTAACTATCGGTAATTAGAGCTGTCAAGGCGTTAATTTTTTTAACGCATTAACGCAGTGCGTTAATTTTTTAATGCATTAATTAACGCGTAAATTAACGCACCCAGTCCCGTCGAGATGGAAAGTAGGAGGTAAATTACCCCGGGCCCGAGACGTTTATGGGACTCGCATGTAAAATATAGAAAGTTAGAAAAATGGAAAAAAGTTTTTAAAACACATATAATTTTTATTTTTTTTACACGTATTAAGACTACTTATTATTTAACTATTACAGTATTTTATTTTAACGGTTAACTGCTTGAACGAAGAATTTCTCCTCTCCCGTCGCCTATTCTTCTGCATACCTTTTTATTTCTCTGACTTCTATTACATGTACTTGTTGCCATTATACCTTGACGCAAAACGTGTGTAGACTGTTGAGCATAGTGTTCAGAATTTTTTGCGTCCGCAGGTAACTTATGGGGTGTCTACACCATTCAGCAAACGTCCAGCATTAGCACGTGTTTTTTGAATACATTTGCTGGAAGTTTACTAGACGTTTGCTGGATCGTGTAAACATCCTATTAGACACAAACGAAGATGTTGCGCAAATGTTTCAGTTTAAACGTGTAACGCCGTGGCTACACGCACCAATTTCGTCGTCCGAAATGTTGTCCGACGTGACCGAGCCTTCCGGGGGCATTACTGCTGTAGATTTACGCATGTGCGTTAATTTTTTTAATGCGCGTTAATTTATTAATGCATTAACGTTAATTAACGCGTCAACTGTGACAGCTCTATTGGTAATATTTTCTAGCACAGACTGAAAATTCGGCAAAAATAACGACATTTCTTTTGCCAGCAGAACACAGTCTGAATACAACAGCAAAGCAGTCAGCCTAAGCCGCGGTTACATTTGCAAAAAAGTTTCACAGCTTAAATGCAATCAGCACCAATCTTAAATTTGGCAATGTTTTTGCAAATGTTTTATTTTGCATGCAACCACGGGCACGAAGAAGTACAAACAATATGAGTGATCGACAGTAACAGAAAAAATTTTACTTAACATTATGTACACACTGCAACCAATTTGACGCATAAAACCAGCAGTCAGCTAGATATCACAGCGTAATCAGAAACAAAATCCAAAAAAATCTGAAGCAACATAGTATGTTAGGCCTATATACATCAGCATCTGGAATAATGAAAATATTCTGGTTAAAGAGAGAAGCCAAACCGACTAAATAGAAATTCTTCAATATTCAAACAAGCACTTACTTGACGGAAAAGCTATATGCACTGCTAACGATGATACTAAACTGGGAGGCATAACAAATTCTGCTGCAAATTACCATCTTAAGTATTCTCCAACAATACAGCCGCGTCTGATATGGTTTAATAGGCCTAGATGTTTCAGACATTATTAGTCACGTTCAGTAAAATACAACCGTTAACTATTTAAAACACAATGCATTCAAATAATGACCGAGATAATTAACAAAACCGGAAAACATCAACGACTCTCATGAACAAACATGATCGCTAAATATGCATTGCAGCGTCTAGGATATGCACTGTTCTCAAACCGCCTTAGAACTGGAATATCCTGTATAGCGCAATGGTGTAAAAGAATCTGACTAAAAACGAAAAGTCCTTCCCGAGCCTTACGGCCCATAGGGCGGCGATGATCTCCGTTTTCTAAGGCCCTCAGCCAGACACCAGATTTTACACTGCGAGACCACGGATATACGGGACCAGTGTATCGCGCGGGGTGCCTGTTTACGTCCTAGTGGTGAAGCCGGTACCAAATTATACTGCTTGGTGACAGAGGCACATGTGTATGAACAACTTGCCTAAGGTCGTTACCCGGCAGTGTCCCGGTGCGGAGTCGAACCTGCGCCTCTGAGTTACCTCAGGATTACAAGTCCAACACGTTACCGTTAAACTACCAAGCCACATAGGATACTAACAATGAATTATTCAGTGAACTAATACAGTAACTGTATCATATCATCATATCATGAAGATGAGTGGCGGTTCTAGCCCTCAACATCTGGGGGGGGGGCATGGCCCCATGGTCATAACGGGGGTCTAAGGGCAGAGGCCCCCAGTGGGGTCCATGGGCAAAGCCCCTGGTCAGGGGGATAGAGGGGCAAAGCCCCTTGAAGCTGAAGAACTTTTGGCTTTTGGATGTTCAATGAAAACCGCAAATTTGCACACTTTTCTACAATTTGGAAACGCAAAGAAATCAGATATTTGTGTGATCTTTGCAAAAAATTCTGGGTGGCCACAAAACCGCCTGGAGCAAAACTGGGGGGCCTGTGCCCCCCCCGGCCCGGACCTAAAACCGCCACTGGATGACAACATCAAAAAAATTCCTGTGCTTCTGGTTGCAAATAGGGATAATTTTTTTTTAATTTTAATTTTTTTTTATCACGACATGTATTGTTACATAAAAACTCATAAAAACAAACTGACATGCTAAATAGTATCCACAAGAACTAAATCAGATGCAAAGCTTATTTCAGTAAAAGTTTGAAAACAAACTAAAAACTGTAAAAATATTTTTGAAAGTCCAATAAAAATTTTATGGACGCAGGCTATTGGGGATGGATGGCAACCGAAAGCACACAATTTTTTAGGCCCAGTTATCTGAATGATCCAAAAGATATTTATGACCCTGAGGCATAGTTGTACAATAACTTAAACATTCAGGATGACCCTCAGCTGTTATAGAAGAATGCCATTAAATAATTCAACAACTTAAAATAATCTGAGCTATAATTGTAAACAAGATAAGATTACTACAACGACAACGCCATCAAGATGCAACTTCAAATTAGGCATTTTCATTTTAAATGCAGTGTTTCTATATCAACTGTTGCATCTCAAAAAAATCAGTAACAACTAACTTTGCATAATTCTGCAGAATGAGAAAAAAAATGTTGAATAAGCGTTTGTAATTAAAGAAAAACTATGCAGTACAATGCTTGCTAAGATATTTCAGAGAGAATATATACAGTGCTTGGTTGGCTAAATAAAGCAACAACGAAAATGGATTAACATCAGCAGCAGTGAATTATAATTAGTAACCAGCATGCACAAGGGCCATCCCAAAAGTTTCCGGCCTCGACATATTAGACAATAATATTTTTCACAATCTATACATCAGTGAAACGTACATCCTTTACAAACTCTAATGAGTTGATTGGGAACATGACGTCGTTGTAATTTATGACGTCAGAAGCACTAAAGAGAACCGATTTCCAGCATCAATGAAAGAGGCTTGAGTCATTCATCATCACGGATGGCGGACACCATCATCATCAGATTTTAGAACAGATAATAGTCACTGGGATTAAGGTAGTTGCTGTATGCAGAGTGGTCTTGGTGTAGAAAGTCATAGTCATGAACAGCCAGTTGGGTAACTGTAGACTTTGAACTGGACTGCAGCACTGAAATTTGGGGAAATTGTGCAGGGCTTGCTCCCGGGCCCCTCTCGGCCCCCCTGTCCATCAGGGGCCCATGTAACTAGTCACAAATTTTGGTTGGCCTTTCACTAACACAACTGATATAATTAACAGCTAAATTTTTAATAAAATTTTTTT
>Ga0056128_1002449_pt1 | contig 22030 bp, 13 predicted proteins | sample WorMetLIZISLAND2_FD_71113 | JGI IMG/M metagenome (GOLD analysis project Ga0056128, IMG submission 71113) | Marine gutless worms symbiont microbial communities from Max Planck institute for Marine Microbiology, Germany - Olavius geniculatus... ... | reverse complement strand
GGGGTACGATTTCACATCTAAATCTCCAAGGTCACTGGACCGAACTTCACCATACTTGTTTCGCCTAACGCAGGAGGAATTGCCATACACGGAATGACTATCCGATTTTGAATATCTTCATCCGTTTCGGAGATATTTGCCACCGAACTTCGAAGTCATCCGAAATCGGGCCAAATTTCGCATGTTTTTCACCCCCCCCAAATTTTTTTGGGGTGTGCCCCTCAAAATTTTGGACTAGCATTATAAAATTCGGCCTAGTACTGACCATCGTGCAAAATTTCGCGCTGGTCGGCCCACGCATCTCGGAGATCTCGCGAGGAAAGAAAAAAAACATCATGTGTAAAACAGAAGTCCTTCCGAAAACTATCGTTTTTGGGCGGACTAATGATGCGCGCGAGGAGTACATCAGATTGATCACAATCTAATATTTCTATTTCCCAATATTTCACAATAATATTTCTTGTTTATGTTTAAATCCAGCCACTGGCTGCAACACGTAATAATGCAACACATTTCATTCCAACTGGGCACATTTGAAAAAAGCTCCACAACTTAGGCTGTCTCGTATACATTATCAATTTCTAGGCAATGTTCACATTACTATGAGCTACATTTAGCAGTCTACTGCTATCACTACCCTAATTCTCAATCCTATTCCAAACAGCTGCATAATCATAGCATATATGGTATTCCACGAGCTTAGTAGCCTCAACTGCAAGATTACCGCTATATTATTATCATCATACATCATCTCACTTGGATCTCAATCTTATTTAACAAACTATAAGAAGTATAACAATTATTAACAGGCTGGCAACGTCCTAGTAAAGTAGGAAGAGACAACTCACATGCTGCATGTCAGGAATAGGCCTAGATGAAAATCACAAAGTCACAGAAACCATGATTTTGGCATTTGCTGTAAATTTTGGCGTTTGCCACGACTACTGTCATGTACAGCATTTTTGTCAAAATCCATAAATTTATGATCTTAACGTTACAAATTGAATCTTAAACCAATGAAATTTACTTCCTGCCTCAACAATAAAGCCCGGACTCACATTTTCTATACTGGACATAACTTCGCACACACACAAGTAGTTGGGTTAACTGCATTGCATAGCTGTGTAGGCCCAAATGGTTACTAACAGCATTAGTCTGTTACTAAGAATGAATGATGACCAATCATCATTCAGTGAGTGATTACAAAGTAAAATCTTTCCAGAAAGAGATGTTTCAAATGCAATATCACTGTGAACTGGCGCCATAAATTTAGCAATTTTTTTTCTACGGTATGCTGCAAATTTTTCTTACCTTTCACCAAGATTTCTGCATAGGACTAATCACAACAACTGTGACAGAGATTAAATCCATGGAATCAAGCAGTCTGTTGAAATGATGCTTAGTCGACACACAACAACACCATTACTGGACATGCAACAATACAAGAATGTGGCAAATAAAACAGTCGACGCCGACCAGTTGGACCATGTCTCCAATAAACATGATTACATAACTGCCTTACAAATATACAACACACAAACAAACAACAGTGGAAGAGTATTCGTATCAATATCATCAGATGCAGTGCAAACAAACCATGCGATACTTCTCAAAACAAAAAAATACCAATTCATGGTAAAACACACAAAACGTCTGTGTCAAAATTGTCAGTTTTTGCAGTCTTTTTGTCTATAATATCATGATCACACTTATTGGTCAGTCATAAGTAAAAGCCAAAGACATATCCATCTATTTTGTCTCATGCCTCTCCTGTTGTTGTTGTTGTTGTTGTTATGACAAGCCTGTCAGGCAGTGCCTAGACAGGAGGATAGGGGGAGGGGCAGATGCCCCGAAGAGATGAGGAATTCCAAAAGGTTCTCGCAGTCTGGGAACACATCGATGATGTCAGTAACACTGGAGTTCTGCTGTCTATATGGACATAAACAAGCTAAAGTTCATCCACCTCCTCGCGAGTGAAACTGGTTAGGATGCTGAAGTTCTGATTGTGAGGTCATGGGTCTAACTCCCGGCTGGGTGGCTAGTGGTTAGTAATTGGATAGGTGACTGTCTGTAGATAGGTAAACCGTCTCGGTATATAACCAGCACCAAGATCAACTCATCCTTCCATCCCTCAGGGGTAAGCAAATCGAGTACTGGCCTGTCTGGCTGGCGTTAGGGCGGGTGGCACATAACACTGTGTGATCCCATATAGCAGATACACTATGTAGTTTGGAAATGTGTTTCCTATGAAGATCTCTACCATTTAGCCATCAACTACCGTCATTACCACAGTGTAGAGCATGGACACTCCAGAGATGTAACGCAGCCAGCAAAAACTAGGTAGAAAGCTGCAGCACCAAATCTGTTGGCTCATCTACAACTCTTCATTTTTGCCATGTATACTGTCAATACACTGTGTTCCTACAGGACTGCTGCTAACGTGATCCATCAAACCTGTTCAGATTCATTATTAACACTTTCTTTCTGGTAGAAGATGGAATACAAAGAAAAGAGCCATAAAATATCCAACTGGTGTAATGTCAGCAAAATGGTCAGGTCAGGTCAGGTAGTTGCGTAGTCGTGAGACCGTAGCGTTGCTCTTCCACCGTGACCGCGCTTGATAGCCAGCTTCCATTGATCGGCAGGTGGGCGGTTGTTGTCTCTTCGGAGTTGGTCTATTCACCTGCCACGTGGACGACCAGGACGACGTTTCCATGTAGGATCTGGGAGGCGTCCCTGAGACAACCTGACGCAACTGTGGAGTGCCCTGTGAGCTGGTACTTCATCGCCAAGCCTCGCTAGATGTCCGAAGATGGCTGAGCAACAGCAACAGATGGTGGTTGATAAAGGAGGGAGACCGGTGCGAGCACGAATTGATGCCATGATATACCTAGAATGCGACGCTGGCATTTCATGTGGAATGCATCTAGTGATTTGCTGTCTGCCACTGCGAGGGTCCAAGTTTCAGACGCGTATAGAAAAATGAAATGGGGCAAAAAATACTCAAACAAAATGGGTTGGGCTGAAATGGAAAGCAAATGGGTGGAATGACGAAAAGTCTGCTTAGCAGATGGTGCACAACCAATATAATACCAACAGTACTTCTGCAGTTAAATGACACACAAATCTGCTGCAACGCTGGCACAAACTCATGCAAAAATGAGAATGAAACTCTAGTCGTACATTACATCTACTCAATTTATAGACAATGTATAGTTAAATAACACCTTTCTCCAAAGCAAATGCCAATCACGCAAGTGTCTTTCTATGTACACTGGAATATGGTCCGCCCTAACAATAATCAATCAACGGTCATAATATCAGTTAACAAACACGTTGCAGAACATACACATTCAACTGCACACACAGCTGCAAACGCAGTTAATGTCCGCGGCACTAACTGCAAGCCAAGAGATTGCAAAATTTCTGCTGGATAACAGTGAGAATAAACAATACAAAAATAAACAGTCGATTCACATGCAAAAAGTGTGAATGACAAGCAACAAAATACCCATGAGAAATTCAACAATGAGCACTGTGACACAAATACAACACTGACCACGCCCATAGCCAGGGGGAGGGGAGATTCGATGGGTTTCCCGCCCCGTAAACCAAAACCAGGAAACACTGCACAAACGTAACAAAAACGTTACCACCATTCAGCCGAATGCAATTTTTATGCCAGAAATGCGCATAAATGTGTTTGCTGCAGAGTCTGCACGAAACCGCACTGAGGAGGGGGAACTTACAGCATCCCCAAACCCCCTAATTGGATCGATAGATGGCCGTGGGGGGAAAGTCAATCCCTTGTTTGAAAAAGTCTTGCTGCAGGCTGACTGATATTCTGCAGACATTAGAGTCGGGTCACATTTCGTGCAGAGTGCCAAGGCCACTGGACACGCCCACATCCATCTGCCGCTGGGCTCTGTCTACATCAGTCATCACAGCGGATATGTCAATGCCGGCGGTAGTCAATGGCGGCATGGCGGTTGTGACAAACTTGACATCGGAGTCTGAAGTCTCATGTTCAGGTGAGGTTGCCGGCTCATCTACCTCGCCAATGGTAGTCTCAGCCAAACTGGGTTCGAGCTCGGCAAATGCTGCCAGCTTGTACTGCAGCAGACGCACGTATGTCTTGTAGCGTTTCACCTATGCACGCACAACAGACACATCGTTGCTCACAACCATCAACTTGCATCATGCAGGGAGGGGGCCAATCGCCCCCCCACCACCAAACTTTGATCTGACGGAAGATTTTCCTCTTGTCGGAAATTTTTTGTCCAAAAATGCCAAATTTCTGACTGAAAACCCCTACTCCAAAGAAAATTTAGGGGCACTAATAATCTCCTCTGTCAGAAATTTGCAGCTGCCTGTCAGAAAATGGCCCACAATGCCACTGCCTAAAAAATTTAACCTCCCCAGAAAAAAAATTTGGATTCTGCTGGCTGTGGCAGCAGTGGCTCACAAATGGAATTGTGCAGATTGAGACTAGAAATCAGCTCATTTAAAAGAGGCTTGGCTGAACTGATACATAAAGCTACACGCAGCGATCAAAATTTTCAAATTATCAGGTTCACCCAAAAGACACATTTTAACTGAACAGATGGCCTATTTTGTATAATATCAGTTTGCTCCATAAGCCAATCACACGGAGAGAGATTTGAAATCACCTCTGACTTGAAATAGCTCTCCTTCTTGCAGTACTCTTGAATCAGGCGAGATCGAGCTCCTTTCTCGGGTGGGTCTTTGCGATGTTCCAGCAGTTCATGCTCGAAATGAGCCACCATCTTCTCCTGATGAGATATCTGCTCACGCTACAACACAATGCAACAGGAAATAAGTAAATAAATGAATGAATTAATTAATTAAAACAAAGAAATCAGGTTTCTGCCAACAGGTGTGGCATAGCGGTTGATGGTGGTGTGGCATAGCGGTAACGCGTTGTGTCCGATCAACAAAGTTACTCTACTCTGGGCTGGGTTAGTACTTAGATGGGTGACTGCTCGCTGGAAGGTAAACCATCTCGGTACCTAACAGGCAGCCTAAGTCAACTCAGCCTTTCATCCCTCCAGGGTAAGTAAATTGAGTACCAGCCTATCTGGCTGGGGTTAAGTTGAGGGGTGCATTTACCTGTGTTCGGTGGCAGGTAACACTGTGTGATCCCATACGGCAGGTTATGATCCATAGCTCTAAAATAGACTTCCATTGAGAGCTATAACACTATTTATCTTCAACCTTTTAAATGCATAAAAAATTCAAGCACGAAGTGAAAGCTATCAACTGGTGGTAACTGTTTCAGTGTTTCTGTTTCATATCAATCACTCAATCTGATGACAAACAAAGCTGTTATTACAAGGTTGTCAACCTGATGACACACAGAACTGTTATTACCAGATTGAGAGTTGTACAGCAGGATGGAAGCAATGGACGCTGGAAACGTTTTTGCTCTGCGACATCCAGCTGACATGGTGCTGAATAGCTGGCCGCGACAAAATTGATTGTATCGATCCATTCCTGACATTCTCGCATGTCACTGACCACAACAATCGACACAAAACAGCCGCATTCTTGCACTGTTTTTTTTCTGATGCATCAGAAGTGGTACTGACTGGCATTCTAAATTTTAAAAAAACATGCAAAACTTGCAATTTTAAAGAAACTTCGCTGTAAAAGTTTTTTGCTGGCAGTTGACACATTTTGGTAACATTGTTCGAATTTGGCATTACATTTTCTAGCTTGCTTTAAATCAACTGTGTATCATGTATTATTGTCAATGCAGCCTGGCCATCCCTTGGTGGATAAGAACAATGAATACCAGCAAAAGCCAAGATGTAAACAAGCACACCATGCGATGCATTAGCTCCAGTCAAAACTGGTGTCTGGCTCAGGGCTAATAAAATGAAGATCTAAAAATCTGTTAAGTTTTTACATGTGCTGTGCTCATAAATCCTGGTTCTAACTGGAATATTCACCTTCAGCAGCAAAATCGAATGGGGGTCATTGTGCTTCAGCTAAAACTGAAATTATTCAGGGTGATGAGTATTGGTATATATAAATATAATACAAATAGTAACAGTAACAGTGAAGACCAACGTTTATCGTGCAGCCATCATGGCATTGCCACTGTGAGAGTACATCTTAGGCAAATGCAGCATAAGCAATGGGACCAAGCCAATGAGCTTGAGCCTCAGATCCACCTCAACTAAGCAGCTAAAGTACTACGAGGGGCGTTCAATAAGTTCCAGGACTGTTTTTCTCAGCAAGCACACAGTAACAGCTGAAAACCAAAACTATTATGAAGTTCTACTGCCACTACTGTACATCACCTACCATGGTCTCATTTTTGACCATTATTATTAAGATATAAGTGATGGGCATTGACATTTGTTTAGCAAATTAGATTACAAATTCAATCATAAGATTTTCTAGTAGCAGAAGGTTTAAAAAGTGCTGAAATTTATTGTAGATTATTTGTAGTAATTAGCAGTGACACTTTATCACGTTTGAAATTATTTGAATAGAAGACAGAGACGACCTAGCTGGCTGGTTTCATACCAAGATAATTCACCTCCATGCAGGTAGTCACACATCCAGGTACAAACTGAGCCCAATGCAGAGCAACTTTGTTGATTCGACATAACATGTTACTAGTACTCCTAGTAGTGAGTAGCTAGTAGTGAGTGTGTAGGGTTTAACATCTCACCTGAGACAGTATAAGTCATTTCGGGGATGGATTTCTGGGCAAAATGCACATATATACACATAATAACGGAACAGTAAATCTAACCTTCACAGAAAACCCTAATATAAAACACAAAACACAGAAACAACGTAAACCTAACATTGGAGAAACTCACCATTATAACTGTGCATATGTAACAGTAATGGCAGGTCTAATAATTTTCCTTGTTATCCTCCAGAGAGTCATCAATCTCATAATGCTGTCTATTGGAGGACAGGGAGAGTCACGCCATCAACCATAATAATAATACAAGATATCGTATGAGGAGAAAGACCTAGTCTGGATGAGATACTGCGCCATATCAGCAGTCTGCAGGCGAAAAACGTGGTTCTTCTTGACGTAGTCTCCAGCCTTGGCAGCGAGCGAGTGGTGAAGATGAATGACATTGGCGCAGTGTGTGGAGCGCTTGTAGCTGTTCTCATCGGAGTACATGTACAGGGTCATGTCACACAGGGCTGCATAGAACATCTTCCAGCCTCGACGACCGACTGCAGCTAACATGCACGAACACATGAAGCACATGCTAGTAATAACAGCATCATGTACACATGTACACTGTGTCCCAAAAAACATCCCAGACATTTTCGACTGTAACTTGAAAACCAATTATCAGATTTTGATAATTTTTGGTAGGGATATTCCCGACACAACTTGTCAATAAAAGACCATTTAGTTTCCCACCTCACCCAACGTTTGTTTCTGCACTACCTGGGGAAAACGCAACCAGCAAAATATCATTTTTTATCCAATGCGATATGATTGCTTAATTAACATAACACGTAAAAACACATTTTGTTCACATTTCTGACACTGTGGCTGAAAATTCATCCAGTTGTCCATTTTTCAACTGCCTGCAGTACAACTGCTTGAAGTGTTGGCCCACTGTGCGAACACAGGCAAGGAGATGCTTTCTTCATTCATTGACAGCAGTATCGATAATGTTCTGCTTAAGACCAATCCAGCCTGTATCAGTCACTTCTTGACTTCACAAACATTTCTAAACTTCATCTGGCAGACACACTGCTGCATGACAGTCAAACCTCGTAATAGACCTGCTGTTGGGACCCACAGATTAGAACAGATGGAATTTATTGACGTTTTTTCATTCATTTCAACACATACTATGCTTGGTCTTCTTTCCCCAGCTAGTGCAAAAGCAGACTTTAGGTGAGGTGAAAAACAAAATACTTATTTAATAGCCAGTTGTGTCAGAAATATTTCTGCCAAATATTATTAAACTCTGCTAATCTTTATTCAAGTTACGATCGATAATGTCGGGGATGTTTTTTCAGGTGTTCTGTTTATTTCAACATATATTTCACTTGATCTGCTTTCCCTAGGTAGTGCAAAAGCATACATTGGGTGAGGTGGGAAACTGAACAGTCATGTGATGGCAAGTTGTGTCAGGAATATTTGTACGAAAAATTATCAAAATCTAATAATTGGTTTTCAAGTTACAGTCGAAAATGTCGAGGATGTTTTTTTGAGACACTGTGTAGCAAGAGCAATAGTGAAGATTCAACTCAACCAGTGCTTCCCACACAATAATTTAGATTTTCACTAAAACATTTTCCATGATATTATTTACATAGCTGTATAAAAAAGGCAAAGTTTGACCTCCTTAATCTTAATACTGACGAAGATATATGCTCGTCAGCAGTTGCCTGGGGCCGAGCGCAGTGTCAAATGTTGCATTTTCTCATGCATGTACAACTGTATAAAAACCATATGGGCAAAATTTCAGGAAAATCTACATAACTAAGTGGAATAATTGCAAGATTATGATTGAATTCATATAGGCTAACCCAAGAAAAAGTTCTGAAAATGTATCTGCTATGCAAGCGACCACCAGAAAAACAGTTTTAAATGCTCAGTCAATGTTTTGAAACCGAATTACATGACAATTTCTGTAACATGCACATGTACACAGTCAGTAGTCACAATAGTAAAAGAGAAACGATAGCCTTACTTTTACGGCCGTCTGGGTCGACACAACATTTTCGCATGATAAATCCCTTCTTAAATTCAGCAACACTGCTCATATCTGGCGCCTAAGATGAATACACCAAACACATGCATAGTTCAGTATACACAGTGTTCAGAAATAAACATCCACTCACATTTTCTTCTATATCTCCCTGGAAACTGTTTAGATTTTCATAGAATTTTCAGGAAATGTCTAAGCAGAATTAGTTATTATATTAAGCTAAGATATGATAAAAAACACTAAAACACTACTAAATGTTCTGTTCAGTACAAATAAAATTACCACTGAGAGATGGCCTTATACATCCAATTTGCATATTTGGCCTGACTGCTAAACTGTTTCATAATCATTAAGTAGAACCTTTACAAAAGCACCAAAGTCAAAAGATAGTCAACGTGCCTATGATTCGAACTTCTGTTTTGACATATGGCGCGCTACAAATGCAGACTACTTACTTACTTACTTATTACGACACTAAGGGCCACTTTCTCATTCTTCAAGTTAACTATAACCACCAGTTTACATTCATTCATTGCTTAATGCTTAGTAATAACAGCTGTTACCAAACAATGCTAATCATGTACAGTAAACAGATCAATCATTCAGCACAGGATAATTAATAAATATTAATGAGCTAGGTTGACCGACTGATTAACCACCAGAAACCAGGATTAATGCACAATCATAAACTTTGCAGTTTCCTTGCTTTGTCTAATTAACTAGTGAATTGCACTAGTGCATTGGAAGGGTTCATAGGTGGCATTTCAAAATGCCAAATAAGTCACATTTGGCATTTTAACAAAACTTGGCTGTAAAAATTTTAGCATGGCAGTTTATCACTTTTTGGCATTATTTTTATGCGCAAAAGCAGCTACTGATTTAGCACGTCTTAGCCATCGCAATTCTGTCCGTCCGTCCATCCATCACATGGGTGGATCAGTCAAAAATGGTGCAAGCTAAAATCACCAAATCTTCACCGTCGGCTACCTAAAAGACTCTAGTTTCAGTAACTGTAAAGCTTTTAGATAAATTCGAAATGGGGTCACCCCAAACAAGGGCGCTAAATGAAAGGATGTAGGAAAAATTTGCGATTTTCAGCCAATAAGTCGCTGTATATCTCAATAACGATGCGAGATGGAGCCTAGGTTACTATTAATCACTAATAAGAAGTCGTACACTGGCTGTCAATTGCCACCAAATTCAATGACCTGGATGACCTTGAACGCCAAAATAGGAGTTTTTATGGACTTTTTGGCAATTTTGGGCTGCAAGACGCATTTCAAGAGCGAATTGCGCAGAATTCACTACAGATAAAATAAGACAAGCTGCATATGAAATTTTCAGCATTGAACGTAGATTTCAACGGTCTAAGTCTCGACCTTCTAGGTTCAAGGAAACCTGTGCACGAGGGCATCAAAAAGCGATACCCCCTAAAAGTCGTTATTTTGCCGTTGTTGTCAAGTCTACCATGAAAACGATTTCAGACAGGCATGGATAATCAATGCTGCCTATCACAACAAGCCCTAGTGCTGAGCTTTTTAGTCGTATTAACATCGGTGACTTTGAAAGACCCTGAATTTGCAATTTTCGGCTGCACCATGCACTTCAAAAGTGAACTGCGACGAAATGGCTGGAGACAGACTAAGGCAATTTCCAAACAGGAACTGCTATAGGCTTTTGCGCATCTCATGAGCATTAGCTCAAATTTTTTGTACTGACTTGTCAACAGATCTTGGCATCAGTTTGGCATTAACCTAGAGATATGAAATAATTTCTATTGTAGAGAGCTGTTGAAAGTTTATTATTTTTGTTAGCAAAATACATTGGTATTTTCAGCCCCAAAAAATTGGCAACCGATGCACCAGTGCAATTTACCGATTAATTAAACAATGCAAGGCATGAGAGAGTAAAAACCGATCAGTGCATATCTACAGTAGCAGAGCCATGTCTATTCATGCAAGCACCTGCAGGAGGGGGTCAGAGTTGGCCATGCTGCCGGGGGCATACTTGACCTGACCAGCAGTCATCACAGTGTACGAGGCCGATGCTGATGATGCTGCAGTGCCAGTGAATGTTGCACCATCACCACTGTCAACACTGACCAACAAGTATCCAAACTTACCACAGCCATTTGGTATCAGGCAAAATCGCTTCCTTTCTATTTGCCATGGGAGCGCATCAGTTTGCAACTGTACTGTTTGGTTAACTAACTGTTTGGTTAGGGAAGGGGAAGAGGCGGAAGGTTTACACACAATATCTCCCCTTTCCATGGCTGATGGACCCACATAGCAGCATAATCCTACGGGGTGCCACAGCTGACCTGTCCTGCAGTGAAACATGCCAAAATGTCACAGTGTGAAATGTTTATTTAAATGCTACAAAATACAATATAGCTACCAAATAAGCATGTTATTTATTAAAAAACTGTGAAACAACACTAAAACACTGCTAAAATGCATTCTGCAAAACGTTTTTTAAAGTAGAAATATGGGCAGAGCCCAACGTAAGGCCGCCCGGCGCCCTAAGTCCGATTGGGGGAAGAGTTAAAAAGTTCAAATGTTGTTCGCAGCAAAATCACGTGGCCCGAAGGCAACTGCATTATCATATACGTATACATATAGCAAGCGTAATGTTAAACTTGTGTTGTTCGAAATGAGACAACAGAACTTCGTTGTTTGTTAACCTAATTTTACCAATTCTCTTGCGTTCGACATGGAATTAACCGTAGTTTCCAACCGTCGTTTCCCGTTTATCAATATCTCTATCCATTCTCGAGATATATGCGATCGAAGTCTAAATTTGTGCGAAAACGTGCGAACTGTCGATGTTCAGTAGGTCGAAATGAGCAAACACAGCTTTGTCGTTAATAATCCCAAGTCCACCAAATTTTCTGTATCTAACCTGGAATAGATCACAGTTGACAACATGGTTTACCGCTTGTCGATGTCTTAATTCATTCCAGAGATATTCGCGGTCAAAATCGAAAGTTGTCCAAAAGCGCGCGCATTGTCGATGTTGGGTAGGTCGAAATGAGCAAACACAACTTTGTGGTTCATGGACCAAAGTTCACCAGATTTATTTGTTCAACACTGAAGAAATGGTAGTCGATAATGCCGTTTACTGCTTGTTGATATCTTAATCCCTTCCAGAGATATCTGCGGTCAAATTTGAAAGTTGTCCTAAATCGCGCCGAATTTTGGACGTTTTTTGCCTTCCCAAATTTTAAGGGGACGGTGTCCCCCAAATTTTATACACAGTTTAACACCCCCATCTAGCTGCACATCACGTGGTAATGTTTCATAATGCTCCATAGCACCAAAGTTCTAGTGGCTCATACGCTAAATTTTAAGCCAATTTTTGATCCCCCATTGAAAAAAATTGTTGGGGGAACCCCAATCCCCTTCGGGGTATAAGCTAGCAAGACTTGGCCAATCTGTGGTGCGTGTAAAAATTTCGGGGCGCAGCACCCCATAGGGGCTGAAATATGGCCTTCTGAAAAGTTGATTTTATAGGTACAATTGCACTTCTAAATCTCCGTAATAAGTGGACCAAAGTTCAGCGAACTTTTTACATTGAACGCAGAAGGGAACACTGTAGTGTACCAGGTTTTCAGATTTTGAATATGTCCATCCGTTTCAGAGATATTCGCACTCAAAGTGGGAAGAGGTCCGAAATTGCGCCATATTTAGCATGTTTTTTGCCCCAAAATTTTTTTGGGGGCAAAATCCCAAACTTTTGGAACGGCATTTATAAATTGAACATGCTTCCAAACATGTGGCAAAATTTCGTGGAGATAGGCCCCCAGACCTCGGAGATCTCGCATTGAAAAAAAATAAAGAAAGAAACAGCAGTAATTCTGGGAACTACCATTCCGGGCAGCCTAATAATTTTTTGAAAACATATTAGTGAAAGTTGTAAGGCAATGCAAATTGTAAGTTTTGCATCCAGATCTTCCAACAACTGTTTGGACCAGTATGCCAAACAATGCATGTGACTCCAAGACTAGTCCTTCCTAAGCCAAAGCTCATAAAGCGGTACTGATCTCCGTTTCCTTAGCGCTCGGCCAGACACTAATTTCCACTGCAAGAGTAAGACCATAGACTAGTACATCATGTGGTGAGCCTGTTTACATCCCAGCTTCCGATAGTACTCACTGTGCTTACCCATGGAGAGATGGCAAAGCTGAGTCGACCTCGGTGCAAGATTAGAAAAGCCAAAAATCAACAAGCACTTACGCTTCAAACTGTAATGGTGATGTAACAACAGCATCATAGAGTTCACGTAACTTATCCGAAGGAAAGTTCTCTCCATCATTCACGCTGGCTAGACTAGAGATGAACTCCGACAATGTTGTTTTCTGACCTAAGTTCTGACAACACAGATAATTAAGTTGATGACACATTGACCATTTTCTGGCACCTGTTTCCGGTGCCGGTTTCTGGCGCCAGAAACAGGCACCAGTCATCTGGTGCCAGAAACCATGACACACTTGCCGGCAAATGATATCGACAGAAACAAAACAAAAACTAGAAAGTTGGGGCAAAGCCTACTGTGAATCCGCCCAGCATCCTAAGTCCGATTGGGGGGACAAATTAAAGGGCTCACATTCTCCTCGTAGTTCAGTCACATGGCGCGAACTCCAACACATTGGCATACGCAGAACGCGCAGTGTCGACTTAGGGTAGGTAGACATTAGCCAACTAACAACTGTCGTTAGTGGACCAAAGTTCACCCATTTTTTTGTTCAATGTGGGAGAGACGGTAGTTTATAATGCCGTTTACCGCATGCCGATATCTCCATCCATTCGAAAGATATTTGCGCTCAAAGTTGAAAGTTGCCCTAAATCGCGCCAAATTTTAGACGTTTTTCGCTATCCCAAATTTTAAGGGAGCAGTGCCTCCTAAAAGTTGTACACACATTATCAGCCCCACTCAGCAGTACATCACATGGCAAAGTTTCATCAGGCTACTTCCTTTGGCTTTAAAGTTATAGTAGCTAATTCGCTAAAATTTATACAGGTAAAATAAGGGCAATCAGAAATCAGACAGAAGTAAGCAGTGAATATATTTACCTGGCTGTTTAGTTCACTGCTGAGTATCAGCAAGGCACACGAGAGCTTCTGACAACAGTCTATGTATACACACAGTAACAGCATGCATAACTCCGTGTAGAAAACACACAAAAAGCAAAGCTAAAACAGCAAATCACTTCAGCATTACAAATTATAAAAACCAACAATCAAGCCAGATGAGGATTAAATTTGCATAAGTATTTGTAAGTAAATATATAAACGGATATGTGGTATAAAATCTGCTGCATATTTTTGTACTTTTGAGAATTTGCTGTATGTCCAGTTAGTGTTTTTGACTGTTTCTCGCTGACCACATAGTCACTGTCTGTCTGTGTATCTGTCTGTTGCTGTGCGTGTTAATTTGTGATTTTTATACTGCAATTTTGTGAATGCCATATGTGTGCAGTGTGTCACCAGTTAAAATTTTGCACTCCAACACTACTGAAGCATAATGACTTCAGTCTTTGGCAACTTATGCAAGCCTCATCTAATGCAAGCAAACAATATGATAAATTCCTTGCCAACATCTCTCTCTCTCTCTCTCTAGTCATGTCGCCATGGGTCAACGCAGTGACCGCAAGTTCACGCCAGGCTTCACAATCTTGTGACACCTCCACCAGTTCGTCAGTCTTCATTCCGGTCAACCTCTCGACATAGTCCACATAGTTTGGTCAAGGACAGCCAGTGACCCCATCTGGTTGCGCCATGAGTTGGCTGGTATAGCCCGAAAGTACTGGCATGCAAAGAGCACGTTTCATAGCATGTGACCAAGGAAACGCAGTCATCATCAAAAGTTTCCAAATAACTGTTTTTAACTACCATATCCACTACAGCAACGACACACTAAAAGACACAACTGCAAAAACTGTTTTACACATAAACGCATGTAGTTTAAATGAATTCTACTTCAACAAATGAGGCAAAAAATGTGTAGAGAACAAAAGTTAAGCTTTACATGGAAACCCATCTCAGAGTTAAAGAGCACCACTTGCCAAACAGTATCACAGTTTTACCTGCCACCCGACAGTTTTTACACAGGTGAACACACCCTGCCTTAACCCCAGCCAGGCAGGTTGATACTCAACTTGGCTACCCCCGAGAGATAAAAGGCTGAGTTGAACTGAATATTAGACAGCAAGAGCACATCTTACTAACATTACCTGCAGATGTAAACTGGTCCGTGCTGTTACAAGAATGATATCGCTGTGCAAAGTGTGACAGCAACTGATCATAGTCCTGAGGTTCAGTGGCCGCGGTCAGATGCCGAACAAACCGTCTCAACGCCATGTCCAGCGAATCACCGCTGAAGTCAAAGAACTTCAGAAACTCTTCACCAACCAGCTGCGAAAAACTATTTCTGAACAACACAATCAAACGTGCACAAGAAACTCACAATTTGATAAATAACTGCTATAATTACCAAAATACAATGGGCCTTGGTATGACACGGTAATACACAATGTTTCATTAAAAAAGCATCCTTTTGTTTCTTTCATAACTCAGCCAAATGGTGATCAATTTACATGAAATTTTTATCAGATGTAGCTGAAGAAATGCTAATTCAAAATATTTCACAAAATGTGGCTGTTAGTTAAATATTCTTTGCTAGTCATGATGTAATGATGACGTCATAATGTGCTGTGAGTACAAACTTGCTTGTCGCAATGAAATGCTGACTGTTGCTGAATAGCTGCCCTGCTTGATGGTGAACTTCATCTGGTTTACTGATGACAAACTGTTGAAATTTTACCATTGCAGGACAAAAAATGCCCAAAACGATCAGTTTCACACATTTGTGGGGATAACTTGACTTTTACACCTTCCAGCAAAAGAGTGCATCAGCACACACTGCTTGCGAGATGGTTGAGTTTTTTAGATTGCAAGATGCCTGATTATATGATATGATGAACATTTTTCATCAGTGAACCAGATAAAGTTCACCATCGAAGCAGGGTAGCAACTAACAGCACCAGTTGAGACAAGCAAGCTTGTACCAGGTACTCACAACACATTATAATGTCATCATTACATCATGACTTGCAAAGAATATTTAACTAACAGCCACATTTTGTTGAAATATTTCGAATGAGTATTTCTTCGGCTACATCTGGTAAGAATTTCATGTAAATTGATCACCATTTGACTAAGCTATAAAAGAAACAAAAAGGGTGCCTTTTATGAAACACCATGTACATTTGTTTATGAAAAGGCATATGCTTTTATACTAAACATCTTCCTTTATTTCATACATTGGCCCAAAACTACACTAAATAACTTTACTTGAAATTATCAAAGCATATAAATTTCTATTGACTGTTACCTTCAGTGATATGCTGATTACCAGGTTCATGATACTCTGTTCTTAAAATTCATCAATTGCTCCTATCAACAGCTGCTTTCTTCACATCAGTGTAAATGCAAGTTTTATATCATCTGCATCTGTTGACTTCCCCTTGTTTTTCCCCTAACATCCTTCCTTCTAATTTACCATGCAGCATTCTGATGAGCCTTAACACATTAAATATCACAAACTGTTGAAACTAGACATGTCAAATCTAAAGAGTTTCTCGAAGTATTTAGTATGAACAAATCACAATTTTTAGTGTGATTGAACATGCATTTCATCCTACTTTTCCTAGTAAAGCCAAGTACCAAATCTAAAATTATCAAACTTTCCATTCAGAAGTAACACCGGACAGATGGACAGATGGACAGACTGACAAACAAGAGGCAATACATAATGTAAACTCCAGTGGCCACATAACAATGGCAATGTGTAATGTGCAGATAGGACGCTTGATTCAATTCCAACAGTCCTATCTGCAATGCTTAATTAATGTGCAACAAATGCAATGTGTAATACAACTAACACAAATAACATCATACTTTTTTGTTAAGTGTCTAGATATATCCGACTTGCGGAATCCTTGTAGATAATAAAGACGTTTTGCAAGACGAGCTGCTGATGGTCTGTCAACGTCCTTCGAAGATGGTCGTGTAGCAATGTCACTGAACAGAGATGATGGAAAACAAATAACGTCATCAGACAGATCATCAAAATTATCGCTACTACTGCTGGTGGGAGAATTTGGACTATTCCAATTAGTCAAATGCTGTGAATCAGTTGCAGCACTCAAAGATGTCGCAGTATTGGATGAATCTTCGCAGGGATCAAAATCAATGGCAATGCCAACTCCATACGTCTTAGCAGCTCTCTTCCTGAAGTCGGAAGCTGCAGGTTGCACATGTGCAGGAGAATAATTGCCATCACTGTGAGAAGACTCAAAAAGTTCCTCAAACACTTCATCACCCTTCAGAGGAGCCCAGGAACGAAGCTTTCCAGTGCCTAAGGAGTCAGCTTCCCGGACATCATCCTCTGTCCAGCAGTGTGGATGAGTGTCACCAGCCAGAGCAGTGTCATGGTAGTGCAACGCATCAACAGATGATGCAAGGTCATCATCATCATCAAGATCTATGTCAACACATGTCACGTCACTGTCATCAAAATAGTTCTCCTGGCTCCAGCTACTCCGAACCACGCCGACCGCTGCTGAGTCAAAGCCGACACGTTCTCGTCTGTTCGGCCAAGACCACAACTTCTCCGAGCTGTGGCTTATTGAGCCAAGGATTGGCAGAATGTCGGAGCCAGTCCGAACACCGAGGCTAATACTGGAAGCACAAGTGTCACTGCTGATGCTGGATACAGAATGCCTGTCATGGCGAGAACGTGGCACAGACATGGTATCCAACAAGGCAGCTGATGGACATTCTGTACTACTGACAACTGGCTCATGCTCTGTGGCCTGACAATCGCTGAGACTCACATTAGCTGCAGAAATTCCTTCAGCTTCGGACTGCAAGCTGGATGCCAATGCTACATCAGCTGTGTTAATGCCAGTCTGAACCACTGCATTGCTGTCTAGCAAATTAGAATCAGTGCAGCCAGAAGATGATGGCACCTTGTCCAGAGTAGCAGTACTATCTTCATTAAGCTTATCAACAGAAGATATAGATATGTGTGTAGAACTGTCACCACTTTCAGCCAACCTGCCCTGCAAGTCATCAGAAATGTCAGTGCCTGCTGAACAATTCATAGTTAGTGATTCATCGGGGCCACATGGTGACGCCGACAACATGCATTCATTGTTCTGGCTGCTTGATTCAATTCCAACAGTCCTATCTGCAATGCTTGCTTGCTCTTCATAACCAACAATCGCTCTGCTTCCCTCATCAAATCTTGGCTGTGTAAGCAACAATGGCTGGTCAGAATCCACGACTGCAGACATCATGCAACCTTTAACAGCCACAGCCGGCAGTGAAATTACAACGTTGGAGCCTGGTGCCATGGAAGCAGTGGTGATGCCATGCTCTAATGGCTCCAGGATGTCAATTAACTGCAGGCAACCACAGCAATGATAAGACTACATGAAATTTCAACCGCATAGAGATTCAAAGTCATTCAACTACAAACATATGCAACATAGCACATAAAATAAATTATTGGTGCCAGTCCAAAATAGGATACTTTGATTTAAGCAATGTGACGTACCTCAGCAAACTCATAACGAATCTTTACATTCAGTTTTGTTGTTTTAATGGTGAACCGTGCAGTTATTTTGAAATTTAGCGACTTCATAAACCTTCAGTAGTTTATTAAAAAATTGCAACACAATGCTAGTATAAAATAAAAGCAGCCATTTTCTGTTTAAATTTTCAATAACAGTTGTGCAGATAAACAAAATTCAAAATAAAATCAGGTCCAAATAGAAAATAAAAAGTCGAAATCTAAAGCTAAACTATCATGAAAATTTGACTTTTTGGAATAAATGACACACGTGAACATATAAACGAAATAAAATTTATAGCGAGCCAATTTTGAGCAAATTTTGACTGATTGTCACAAAAAGTGAAATTGATTCATTTTTACAATTCGACACAAAACATACTGTTTGACACACTACTGGTACCAGTGACATTACTGGTACCAAAAGCACACAAAAATAACATGGGGCGAATAGGAGTTTGATCAATTTCAATGAGGTTTTGATCGAACACTATGCCGGAGTGCTTTGAAACAGGATTTTCCAATCACCAGGGCACTATGAGAATTATGCTGCACCATCTACCAAAATATTAATAGCAGAGTTGGATAATGCCTGCCGAATTTATTTTTTTAAATTTTACTTTATTTTGAAATTTATTTCATTTTGAATTCTATTTTATTTTATTTCATTTTGAGTTTTTTTTAATTTTAAATTTTATTTGATTTCAAAATTTAATTCCATTTTATTATATTTTTGAAATTTTTAAAACTATACTTTATATGAAATTTATTTAAAATTTTTTATCTTATTTTTAAATTTTATTTTTATTTTGAGTTATATTTTATTTTACATTTTGTTTTATTTTAAATTTTATTTTAATCTATATTTTGACCCTATTTTATGTTATTTTTGAATTTTATTCTGAATTTTGTTTTATTTTAATTTAATTTTATTTTATGTTATTTTATTTTAAATTTTATTCTATTTCGAATTTTATTTCACTTTTCAATTTTGACCCAATATTATATTAAATTTTATTACATTTTGAATTTATTTCTGCAGCAAGCATTTTTTTCTGGAATGGTTTACTTACTTACTTACTTCACATTCAAGTTCACGACTATGACGCTTAGCTATTCTACTTTTTTCATTAATGATGCAATGTTTCCGGTGCTCTCTATAATAATGGTGATATCGGTACTACAAAGTACTTTTTTTAGTACTTGCGAAAAGAAATGAATGGTGGTGTAACGATATCTTTTGTAGCACTCGATGAGTAGAGTTCACTGGTGAAATATGAAGCTGGTCTAAATTAGTGTAATTGTACATCAACATAGAATATGCTTTACTGACTACCGGGTATATTGCTAATATGTTGATCAAATAAAAAAGATCAAACAAGACTCCAGGATCTTTATACGACTCGATCTACCGCAGTAGATTAGATTTGAGAAAATATGTATTTAGCAACAAAGTAATTGATCACTGGAATTCACTGTCTGACGTGTGTAACCAGTAACACAATAAATCAATTTAAAAATTGTTTGAAACGGGAACTGCAACCGGAAACACATAGTTAAAATTAGTTATTAGAATAGTAAGCGTTATATGGCTTCTGCCTGTGCTTACTTAAGCCAGTAAATCTGGTGGCTTCGGTGAATTCTGTAATGTACAACATGGCAGGCGTTATTATCAGTGTAACCAGTTATTTTACAGATAGGCTAAACAAGCCAAACAAGCTATCGTACGTAGTACACTTATACCTTCAAAATGCTTGTAACCCGGACATAAAAGACATTAATACACAATTTTCATATAATACCGCAACAAAAACAAATAAAAACATAGATAATACGCATAATTTTTGCCATAGATAATATATTGCACTTAAAAATTTGGGGTCGTTCACTCGTTCAGCAATCAGTAGACTTGAAACGCAAGTACTAGAGTTTACGGGCGCAGGTTGCCAAGCCCTGCAGGGCCTGCACTGCAGCTTTTGCGGCAAAGCAGAGCACTCAAATGCTAATAAAAGAATTAATTAAGTTTAGTTTGATTTTTAATTTAGATTTTAGCGAGATTTTATGTTTCACTCCTTGGACAGCTCAGAGTGCGTCAGTGTGTCTATTCTGCATGCAATATTTGATCTTCAAAAAGCATCTTAGACTTCGATCCATGCAACAAATAGGACATTTAAAAGTGGTCAAGTTTCTAATACTTAAGCCCGACAATTACCTTGGTAGCAAGTGAAACTTTCAAACGTGAAATTTTTAGCTATTATTTGGCAGCAGATCCTATCGGATATCAGACTACTTGTCCGGATCCATCGTTTATAAACGCTCCTGAAATCGAACTTTGCTGCAAGTAAATAAACACTTCAGAACGGCAGAAAACGGTAGAAAAAGTTTTTTATGCATTATTTTACTATTATTCCGTTTTTCTTATTAGTCTGCGAGTGAATGTACAACATGGTAGGCGGCGTTATTATCAATCCGGGCCGGACTGACACCAGATTTTATTTTTCAGTCCGGACTCGGACTGGTGGCAAATTTTATCTTGAATTATAGCTTTTTCGCCCCTTTGCCGGTTCGCCTCTGGTTCGTTCGCTTCCTGGCTCTTTCGCCCCTGGCTTGTTCGCCCCTTGTGCCTGGCTGATTCGCATTCTGGTTCGTTCGCCTCCTGTCTTGTTCGCCCTTCCCGTTGAATATAACGGGTACAGGTCACTGTTCCGACAGGCACTGTTCCGACAAGCGCTACCCCTGGGCATTATAGTACCATAAAAGACACCTCCACATGTGCCCATTTAAATTTTTGGCAGACTGACGAGAGGCACAAACATTTCTGTGCATGCCTTCGTGCGACGGAAAGGCATTTTTGAACATTTGTTGGAACTCTACTGCAAATTCGTCTTAACTTCGTTTTTTAGTTTTCTGAACAATGCAAAACTACCAGTGTTATTTTGCTGAATACATGAGAATACTGTTATTTTTATCTTTTTCTGTTTCACAAGACAGGTTTAAGGTGTGGCGGAAAATATAATAAAGCACGTATTGCAAATTTAGTGCTGAATCCAAGTCGGAAAAAATTTTGAAAATCTGCCAACATTTGCCCAAGTTATGCCTAAAAGTATAGTGGCGTGTTTTTTGACTCACTGTGTAGTGTGTCATTCATTGACCACTGATCATGGCAAGGGCACGGAAAGATTCATTTAGACAGTTAGTTGTTTGCATGTCAGTATTGCGGAAAAGATTTTCAGAAAGTAGCAATTGCCATTCGTGATTCATGAAAGGACCCATAGCAGTGTTAAGCCACATTTCTGTCGGTTTTGTCACATACACGTAGCTGTTGCAAACCTTAACAACTGCATGAAAGGATTCATACCAGACAGAAACAGTAGTCCTACTGTAAACAACCGTAGCGGCCAGAAAACCGGAAGTAGTTGTGCCTCAGAATCATCAGTTTATTTTGGAAACACAAAACATGACAATGTCAGAAAATACAGAACAGAACAATAAAACATGTGTTCCAAGGGTCAGAAAGGCCGCAACGGCACTTACAGCTGCCCATATAACAAAAAGTAGCACGGTATAATAAGACAGAGTAAATATGAACAACCAGTACTGAATAATAAAATTAAAATCAAAAAACCTTGAGAAAATCAGAGTAATCAACATTATTAATGGTCCTC
>Ga0056128_1002447_pt1 | contig 22032 bp, 15 predicted proteins | sample WorMetLIZISLAND2_FD_71113 | JGI IMG/M metagenome (GOLD analysis project Ga0056128, IMG submission 71113) | Marine gutless worms symbiont microbial communities from Max Planck institute for Marine Microbiology, Germany - Olavius geniculatus... ... | reverse complement strand
CAGAGATCTTCTTGATGATATAACATTTAATTATGACAAAGTACTATAACTGAGTAAAAACTGAGATAAAACACAGAGCTCAGCAAACACTGACTGCAGCCACAGAGGCGCAAACAAACACTATTGTGGAAGTGATGTCATTGTAATTTATGACGTCACAGAGCATTAAGCCAAAACGATTCAGTGCGCTAACGCAAGCAGCGTTTGAATCATGCTGGTTGTTGCATGAAACTTTTTTCAGTCTGTAGCTGGATTTGCCAAACTGGGCCTTCGTGGCATCCGACTTTGTAAAAGCCTTGACAAATACGTTTATGAATTTTGTATTTGCATTTGTGAATATACGATACCTTAATCTGTGGTAGCTGTAAATTACAGCATTGCAGCTAATTATGACGTTATGTCAATATTTGACGTTATCAGAAACAAGAAATCTGAGCTAATGCTCACGATAACGCGCGAGAGCCTATAGCAGTTCCCGTTCGCAAGTAATCTTGGTCTATCTCCATCCATTTCGTCGCAATTTATGCTTTTGCAGCCAAAAACTGCCAAAAAATCACTAAAAACCGCTATTTTTGCAGTTTAAGGTCATTCAAGGCCATCGATGTTGACATTTTTAAAAAGCTCGTCATCAGTGCTTGTTATGATAAGCAGCATGTCTGTGTCCATCTGCAATTATTTTCATGCTAGACAAGCCAACAGTGGATAAATAACCACTTTTTAGAGGGGTACCCTACTTTGTCACCCGCGTGCGTAGGCCTCCTCGAGTCAGGAGATAATGTCACCATTTTACCTCCACCTACGATGACGCAAAGAGTCAATAAATTAATTACCTACAGGGTCCGGAAGTGGACTGCTAAAATCTACATTCAATGCTGAAAATTTGATATGCAGGTTGTTTTGGTCTATCTCCAGCCACTTCGGCACAATTTACTCTTGAAATGCGTGTCGCAGCCCAAAATCGCGAAAAATGCACTATAACTCTCATTTTCGGGGATCAGGGTCATTCAAGATCATTGATGTTGACATTCCTAAGAAGCTAGTCGCCAGTGTTTGTTATGATAAGCAGCATGTCTGTGCCTCTCTGCAACCATTTTCACGTTAGACGAGCCAATAGCGATAGAATAACGCCTTTTTAAGGGGGGTTCCCATCTTTCGCCCCCTCATTTGGGGGACCCCCTGTAACCAGTGGCATGAAATTTTGTCACAAAATACTACAGCCTCTAAGCTATCATGTAGTGAAAACCCGAAGTCTCTATCTCACCTGGTCTCCTGGTCTGGTTGTGACAGACAGAATTATCATAGCTAATATGCGCTATAGCTATGCTAGTTCTCGCGCGTAAAAATTATTAAAAATTTAACTGTTGATTATATGCGTTGTATTGATGAAGGACTATTCAAGATACCCAACCTGTTGCATGGGGCCATTGATGGGCGAAGAGATAGGAGCAAGCTCCATGCACCCTCCCCCAAATTTGGCACTGCAATCTGTCTATTATTACCCAGCCGGCTGTTCATGAGTATATTTTCGTACACCAAGACCACTCTGCAATAGTAATGAACAAACCCGCAGTGACTATTATTTGTCTTGAAATCAAAAATTTGATCATTGTGGTGGCCGCTATTCACGATAATGAATGACTCGAGACGTTTTTGTTGACGCTTCAAATTGTTTTCATTTAATGCCCTGTGACGTCATAAATTACGATGACACCATATCCGCAGCAGACTGATAATAGGGTCAGTGAAAATGCACGTTTCACTGATATATAGACTGTGAAAAAAATTGTAGTCTAATATATTCAAGCTCAACACTTTTTGCCCACCTCTCATAAGTCTGCCAAAGTTTCCCAATTCAATTTTATTCCCTTTCAACTTTTCCTGATAGTTTATGTTGTGGCCTTGCAGTCCGGCTGTACTGCCTAATTGTACTCTTCTCTTCTCCATTTGCTACGCTGTTTCTAAGCAAATAAACGACAATGATGAAAGTACAGTTCAACCGAAGAGAAACAGTTTCCTACGAGTACGGGAAAATTTCTTCATGGTTACGATAATAAAACACTCAAATAGGTTGTGACTGGCACATTATTTCTAGCCCACTCTGAAAAACAAACTACAGAAAAATTGGTTGACGTACAAGATTGAACAAAGTCTGACATTCTTCACAGGATTGTGAACTGTCATCTGGGGTCCAGTCTTTCTGAGCAGGTGCTCTTGCTGGCATACGGAACATTGCCGACGGACTACTCTCAACACTGTGAATGGTGCTGCTCGGCATGCCACTCGAGTCAGGAGATAATGTCACCATTTTACCTCCACCTACGATGACGCAAAGAGTCAATAAATTAATTACTGTGAGACAAAAATATGTTAGCACTGCATAACACAGATGCACATGTCATAAAATTTTTTCAAATTTAAACCTGAATTTTGCATAATAATCATATAATTACAGGCTACAGGTTACAGAGTAAAGGCCTAGTGTGGCTGACTGGAATGGTTTTGTCTGCTGGCTGCATCACGGGTCCAATGGATAGCTGCTAGTGCATATTGCACCACATCCTTATTAGCTTAGGCCAATCAGCTGCCACATCGAAGCACTGCCGGTCACAATGCTGACTCATGGCACTATAGCCTTCATTATTCCTTTACAACAGTAATTATGATAAAACAAAAATATGCCAGCCCACTGTTGACACATTGCACAACCATTCACGTGACATTTAACCTTTTGACTTAAAAATTGGCACACACTGTACTCATGTGCTGGGAAACATTCACACCGATTGTGGTTTTAATATTGGCTTCCTCCATCTTTTGCTTTTGAGACAAAAACCCACACAGAATGGATAAACAGATCGACGCAGAGATAAATAAATGGGCAAGAACTATATTGTAGTTAGGACATCCGCAGTAAAATCTGTGCAAAAATGTGTGATATTACATGGAATTCACTCCTACAGTCACAATCATAACTACAATCTGACTCAATTACCGGAGAACAGCAGGCCGCTGGTGCTAACAGAGCGTGTGAACTTGGGCGGAGTATCAGCAGCAGTGGCAGCAGGAAAGCCGACAGGTGACAGTGAAGATGATGCGGTAGCAGTGGCAGTCGATTGGTCACACTGGGCCAGCACACTACGCGCTCTGGCTGCCCTACTGTCCTGCACTGCCGACAGTCGAGCCAGACCACGACTCAATGACCCTGTCCAACAAACAGCCAGCAGCACTCAGTCACAGTCAGTCATACAACACAAGGTGGCTTAACGGCATAATACTTAAAATGTTGGACTTATGATCGAGAGGTCATGGGTTCACCTTTCATCGGGTTGCTATGAAGTGCTAACAGGTAAAACCCTCTCAGTATATAACCGACCACCAAGGTCAACTCAGCCTTCCATCCCTCCAGGTAGGTAAATCAAGTAGCGGCCAATCTGGCTGGGGTTAAGGCTAAAACATTCACCTGAGTGATCCACTAATCCCATATAGCAGGTGACGCTCCATAGCTTTGCGATAGATTTTCCACAAAGAGTTATAGGTAATGGGCCACTATAGTGAAGGGCTGCCATAGCAAAATTCGAGGGGTCACCATAGCAAGGGGCCGCCATAGCAAAATTCATGTCGACAGACGCATCATTACACTTTACATTCATATTCACCAAGGGGCGACAATTTCACGTGTAATGTAGTATGATTCTGTGCTTAATATTAAAATTACGGTTTTCACTTACAGTTATGGTTAAGATTAGGGTTAGGGTCTGGGTTTAGGGTTAGGATTACGGTTAGAGTTAGGGAGTGGGTTAGGGTTAGCATTTTTCAAATATTTATGCAACAATAATGCACACCATAAATTAGTGTACAATATAGGTAGCAAGTTCGACGGCGGTGCATGTAACTACAAAAATTGCCAACGGCTGCCTGTGACGGTATACCTAGTACGCCTGAGGAGCTAGTTGGTCGACTGGTGCTGAGGTCGTCAATCGCTCAACTGTCACCATAGCGAAAGCTGCCGTGACCCTATGGGACATGGCAGCTTTCGCTACGGCAGCCCCTCACTATGGCGACTTTTTGCTATAGTGAATGCAAACCGAGCTATACACCATTTTTAACCTTTAACCATAAATGGACATTATTCAATGGCCACACTCACACTGCCTATGTCTACCATACTGTCTGCAGTGGTATGACAAGTTGTTACTCCACAGGTCCACTCACGGATGACCAAGCCAATGCAAGTGCAGGCCACACAAAGGACCACTGACAGTAGTGCAATAAGTGTGTTAAACTACTGTCAAATTTACCACTCATTTATCCCACTGCAGACTGTGTTTTAACATACATTTAACCACACTGCACAAGCAATACAGATGCTATCTGTACACCGTTGCTAGTACTATTACTTTCGAGTCTGTGGGGCCCGTGAATTTCCGAAATTCTTTCTGTGAATTTTCCGTGAAATTTGACACATTTTAAAAATTCTGCCGTGAAATCATGCATTTTTTCCCGTGAATTCGGTTGGTCCCTAAAAATGGGGGAAAGAATTAGTTCTGATGATGATTACCCTTCATCGGAACAGATCCCCAAAATGTATTTCTTTCGAAATGGCAGAACAAGATTTTTAGTTGTTGAATTGCTCACAAAACAACATCAATCCAATGTAAGATAGAATAAAAAATCAAATACCATAACTACAGAACTGTCAGACCCTGATGTGGCTAAGCAAAAATGATGCCATGCTGATCATAATGACAGAGACGAAAGCATACAGTAATTTATCTTGCAATAAACTAGCTACAGTGTATATGGAGAAGAAACTCGTCATACTGATTCAACAGTTCAAAGCAGATTCATGACTGATATTGTGCTACCCATCTATCTATCTATCTATCACCAAGGTCTTTTTGTGTGCCGCAACACCAGTCAAGTTAGACTGAGGCATCTGTCTATAAATTTTATTACTGATTATACAGAACTAAGTAAAAATAATACTGTTCGCCATTACCAATGCCCACCTGGTTCATTGCAGTGGTCGGCAGCTGAAAAGTCGAGTGCAAGCATTGCATATTTCTCAATGAGTTTATCACAATCAGTGAGACTAACAGCTGCACTGATGCTGCCATTGACGGATAGTGAAGTTGCGGATGTCGCCTCTCGTATTGTACGAAGCACAACCTCTGCACAGTCCACCTAACACACAGACCACATACGATATGCCACAGCACTAGAAGTTGAGTTTAACAGTGGAAAACCGAAGAATAAGTAGTAAGCTGTTTTACAATAGAAAAGAAGCAGTCATATCAATATCAAATTTGGTTACACTAGACCCTTTTGTTTTTTGAGTTAAAAGCCAATGGACAACAAAAAGACAAAGAGTCTAAAGCCAATCAATAAATAAATGAATACTGGATTTTTAAAGTCACCTAAGTAATACAAAGTACTGCTCGGTCCACTGCACTCAGTCAACAGCTTAGAAAACCATAAGATGGAGTCCCATCCAATTCCTGGACGCATAATGAATCCTGCTAGAAGAGCTGTTGCATAAATGGCTTTTGTATCTAATAACAGCAGTATGAAAGCACAAACCTTCTCGTTCATGAGCAGTTGTTCAAGCAGTATGAGCGGATGTTCGGCAACAATGGAGCGGCGTGAATGTGGGAAACTGGGCACAAGGTTTTGACGACACAGTTCCGACTGTACTTCAATCGGCATCTGTAGTACTGCCTGCAAACACCAAGAAACAAAAGCTGCGGGTTGGGCTTAGCTGAAAATCAACAAAATGGGCCCGACTAAACTGAATCAAGACTTCACTAATGGATCAAAAAAATTTTCAAATTATCAGTATCACCCAAAAATGCATTTTAATTAAATTGATATCCATTTAATCGTTTTCAGGTCACAGTACTCAGTGCCATGAACAAGCTAAGAATTCCAAAGTCTGAAAAATGGCATAGAATGTCCAGCTGGTGTAAAATCAGCCAAATGGAATGAGCCCGTTTTCTCAGCAAACAGTCGGCCGATCAAGAAATCATTGGGGTGAACACAGCTACAAGATGTACTAAGTCTAAAATGGCTGGTAAGGTTAAATAACTCGCGACCATGCACAGACTGAAAATGAAGAGACCTTGTAACCAATGAGTTGAGCATGAAGCTCGTTGACACGCTGCAAAGGCAAAAGATGACAAAGATGACTCAGGATAAAGTTAGAAACAAAGATGACTTGGTTTGGACTCGTTGATGACAGGAGAAGTTGATCACACGACTCCAGACAACTTGATTCACTCCGACATTTCATTGCTTCCAGCATCTATGCCACAAAAAACACACAAGCGTATACTAAATATTTAAAATATTTGTTCATGATGCAGGCAACAACAACAGTCACAAATGTTACATGTACTCTAGACATCTTCACTCAGTCTTATATTTCATTGCTCCAGCATCTTGCAATGACACACACATGAACTGCTTTAATGAACAATTTCCACATGAATGGTTCCCAGTCCCACCCCTCCCCCCTCACTGCCTACTTCACTTTTCTTTTTCACCTGATCTCAACCTGCAAACAGGATTGAAACTTGTTATATTTACTTCTTAAAACATCAAATTGATAGTTTCGACCTCACCTGTGGTATCAGTCAAAAACTAGAAGATTGAACAAAATGAAATAGAAATTTGGACCTACCTCCCACCATCTAGTTGTACTCATCTCCGTCATAGTTACATTGCATGACACAGTGAATAAATGACCTATCATAAACATCACATTAATAGTTGCCTCGACAAGGGTAACGTATAATGTTATATACAAAACTTCATCTTAGTATGGCTCAACTTCACAATAACAACTGATACCCATCATTACAATAAATGCACCTGAAATGCCTCAACATTTTCCATAATATCCTTGTTCTTCAGCATGTCCGATATCTGCATCTCTTCGACTTTCTGCAAACAAAATTCCACACAACCACGCATAACGTAAACACTTTGCAACATACTAAACGAAACAAATGCATTTAAAATATAAATAAACTACTCATGAAGCATAACACCACTGAAATAAACTATTATTGCTAGGTACGAAACCAACCAGCTGGTAAAAAAGTCATTTGCAGTCCTTATATAAATAGCCGACATCAGGAAAAGGTCACTGACATGCCAAAAGACTGCATTAAGATAACAATACAGAAATAATGCTCATGTACACATATCTGACCAACTTGCTGTGGTTTCCATGGACCACAGTTTCATGCCTTGTAAAAAGAAAACTATGCAATATGGACAAGTAAGTACCCCACCGAGGTCAGCCACCTTGCTGTGGTGGTGGTGCTTAGCACTGATGACCCGAAAGATTTCTAAAATCTGGAGGCGAGGAGCAACTAAGCGCTGACCAAATTCGTGTAGGCAGATTGCTACACGATACCAGTGCTCTTGTGCTGGTTTTGGCTTCACAGCCGACTACAGCTTTATAGCCATATATTTACGGCTTCACAGCCATTACGGCTTTATGGCTGCTACCTGTAACCTTCTGGTGACATTTGGGGACACGCATTGGGCCGAGCTGATACGGCCTCAGTGCTGGGCAGGTGTAAGAGCCTGTCCACCCCGGAGGTAAGGTAAGGTAAGGACAAGTAAGTAAATGAAAAAATTCATAATAGTGCATTATCTGCAAATAACCTCAAGTGTACACGTGTGCTAGTAGAAAGAAAAGTTAAAAAAACATCTGAGATGCTTGTGGTGTTTCTGCAAGTAAAAACCGATACGTATTTAAGTAAGTAAAAGACGAACACAATGCAGCTGAGGGTTGTGATGATAACAGTCAATCCATTGGTGTGCAAGGTCATACTTCTGCTGGCTGCAAAACATGTCCACGGCTCCACTGTCCATACTGCCAATCATGTCTTCTCGACTCACCTGTAACATGCACAGAAACTGCTCAAGCCTCACACTTAATTACATGTTTCATCATAAGCTAGAGTGTAACATCAATCAATGAATAAATCGTCAATCAATCCCAGTTTACTTCAAACACAAATAGGTCAATAGCCAGGGAATAAAGAATGCACAACAGAAGAAATAGAAAAAACACACACACACAAAAGCGTGAATTCTATCTAATACACATGAATAGTTAAACATCATTGTACAATTCTGCTACACAACCTAAAACATTGATCTACAAAAAGAGCACAAAAACTATGCAATAGTAATGAGACATTTACAAACTGACAGTGAAAAATGTGCTTATTTTATAACTGTGAGATATGTGCATGATAAAAAGACGAGAAACACATTTCAATCATCATGCTTGACTAAAGACAGAATTATAAATGGTTATAACACCCCAGACACTGTGGTCAGAAATAGGAAGGCAAAACAATGTCATGAAAAAATACAAAACTCCTCGATACTCTCTTGATATCTGCCTTACTGTCTTTGTGGACTTTTAGTCCTGCCCAAATCGCAGTTTTATTTCGCTACTGACTACTCATTTCTCAACATTAATCAAAAATCAATTTCTGTCTTAGACAGATGCAAAATGACAAAGTCAGCCTTTGGAAAAAAACTGATCCATCACAATAAAAATTATAAAACAACTATGACAGTTATAGAAAAATATGAAGTAGAAACTGCAACAACCTACCACATCCAAGCCGCAGGATAACTGAAATAACGTTGTCGAAGTACTTCTGTCCGAAAACATTCCACTAGTGTCAGACTGCAGCATGTACTACAATGCGAAATCACACATAATTTGTCATGCGTTATGCATTTCCCAAAATCAATGTTCATCAAAACTGCATTCAATGACTTTTCCATGATATCCCAGAAAACCTTTTTAAAACATTTTCTGACATTTCCTGTTCCTTTTGTTGACTTGACATTGCTCACCCACAAAAAACTGAAATGTCTGCCTTTATCACTTCATTAAATTGTAAACATCCACCATCCGTCAAAAAAAGTTATGCTCATTTTAATATTCCACAAAAATAGAAAGCTCATACTTACAAAGAAAAACAGTTTCATGCTGCACGAAAAATGAGATCACATTCGTATAATATTACCTCGGAAAGAAGCTTTTCAGTGACGATGCGCTTTTCCACAACTCGTTTCAACTCAAAACCTTCAACATCAGTGAGACACGACTTCAGCATGTTGACGAATGATGATCGCTCAGTTGCATCAACCTGTGTCAATGTTGACATCAGCAGGCGACACCTGGTGTCAGGATCATGCACCTGGAGTGTGTATGCAGGTGACAGGGAACCAAGTTTAACTGCAGAAATGATGATAAAATCCTGCAAAGTGGCCCACGTGACGCTGTTTCGCACGACAGACGATGGCACAACTTCAGATAATCTCAAAATGTTTTCAACATTGCGAGAGGTCGGTTCACCAGAAAATTTATCGAGTCCAACTGACTGCAGACTGTGCACCTGCAATAGTTGTGAAATGTGACGATAAACATGACAGATGAAGTATCGGTCGGTGAACAGTGATGGCAATAGTGAGCACAAGTCATCGGGAATTTCTCTGGAACACAGCAGCCAGAATGGATCAGAATTAGAGTCCTCGGCCCCAGGCATCAGCGGTGATAAGAACTGGATGAAAAACCGTTTCAAAGTCGGCAACTGGTGCTTCAAACGACGAAAAATGTAGTCTCGCAAGTTTTCGTCTACCTCAGCACTGCTACCATCACCATGAGCAACGTCAAACTCTCTCACAAAGCTACATCCATTATACTGGACAATTTTCGTCGCAATTCTGTTATGGAAACCACTATAGAAATTGATCGGTTTCTCTGGGCCAGAATGATTTGTGGGAGTTTGTCTGTTTTTCCTGCAGGACACGAGGCAGCAGAGCATAGCCAGAATGGTAGAATGCGACTGCAAATAAGCAAGCACACGATTACCAACACGAAACTTGCTTCTCACAATTCTCTCTGAGCTGGAAGGTTCTGAAGTACCGGGATCCAATAATGCTGCTATCATAGATGACGACTTGCTGGTCATCGAGCTTTCTCTTAAGCCCGGCTTTGACATCCACTCAAAATTGATCACGGCAACTTTCTCCGATGATGTTACTTTCACTGTAAATGCTGAAAATAAACCAAAAACACAACACATATGCAGTTTCTAATAAACTGAACAAACACAGCAAATGTACTAAACCACTCACGGTAAAATTATATGACATTTTCCTTCGCCAATACTCTGGAAAATGCATTAAAATGCAACCCAAAAATGTGACCAACTGCTGACTAAATACCACCTATAAATTCTGCCTTAAATCATTGGCTCGAATGCCTTAAAGAGTGTCATTGCCAATATGTTAAGCACTCGTGCTGTATGGACACCAAAAAGCCGACATCAGTCTACACTGGGACACAAGCTGCAACAATCTGCAACTGCCAACCGGCAAATTAAAGAAAATTCCCCAAAAGTTAACCTTTTCTAACAATTTACAATTCAGATTTCTTACAGATTAATTGCCCTTCTGGCACTAGCATAAGACAGGTCAACAGACAAAGTTTTGTCACATATACAGTAAAACTTCTAATAAAACATCAATACTGACCACTGGTCAGCTGATCAGCGAGTGACTGCCAGTGAGGTACCAAGTGTCTGACAGCATGAATCACAGCTTCAGGATGACTCAGCTCTCCAGCAGCGTCGACAAGCACAAAACTTCTTGCATACTCGTAGACTATCTGCGGAATTACCACCTGTATGCATGTATCATCAACCATTAGCTAGATGACACCAACATCTGGCAATATGAGCACACTGGGGGCATTCCAGTCAAAGCAATGGTCAAGTGGTGAAAATTTCATCAACAATTTTGACACCAGTACTGTTATTAATACCTGGAGAGTAACAACACAGCAAGAAAACAAGACTGGAGCTCAAATCTACAGTTAAATATAACTGTATACCGATTCTAACCTGATAACATTGTTGTGCTTATTACTACGTGAAAAGCAAATGAAAATTTCAAATCCCTGCAAAGTACAGTAAGAACCACAGACTAAGATATAAATGGCTTCAATGTTCTTAATAGTTGCTGATATATGCATGACTTGAAGCTAATTAATTAAACAGCATTTAGCAAAGAACAGGCATTGTGAAAATACAATAAAAACTTTCAGAATATAGAAAACTGCAGTGCTAAGGATCAGCATGATCATATGCACTCAATCAAATGTCAACAAATAAACTTATTAGAGCTGACAAATTAACACGTTAATTAACGCATTAATGCGTTAATAAATTAACACACGTTAAAAAAATTAACGCACAATCGCACGTGCGTAAATGTATTTAATTTACTAAATTCTGTGAAGCAAAAGTTCCAATATTCCGCTAAACTGCAGTTATTTGACAATCGAATGAATTCAAGTAACTAAACTGTAGTTGCCGTTCCATCACTACTGCAAATAAATATTATTTAAGTGACAGGCTAATAGTTCTATATACTACAAGCGCGGACCCCCAAACGTCGCAGGGCCCGGGGTAACCCCTCTCCCTATTCTTCCTCTCGACGAGCCTTGGTGTGTTAATAACGCATTAATTAATGCGTAAAAAAATTAACGCTCTGACAGCTCCAAAACTTATCGATCATTAATTTGAAGGCTCTATAAAATATTAATTACTAAATGGTGAAAATGCTTATATTGATGGCATAACGTGTATATGGTTTCGCATTTTTGCATAACTCAACGTTACACTGCATCAAATACTAGGTAGACAAGCTTTCAATGATCACAGCATGATAACCTCATTGTTTTTGACATCCAGCGTGACAGTGCTTGTCAAATAACTTGCAGCATTATTTCTCAGAGAATGGTGCAGCAACTCTGGACTCAGTACCTACATAAACAACAACACACAAACACGCACCGCAACAAGTGCTCAGAGCAATCAACTCATTAACCTAACGGTAAGTTCAGCGACACAAAATGAAACAAAACTGTGAAAGAATTGTCGCAGTTTGCCTCTAGTGGACACTATGAACATGCAGTATTCACACTCGATTGACTGCCAAACGCACTAGAGATTTCTTCGAAATGATAGTGCGCTATAGAAATGTTCACTTATTATTATTATTATTAAAGTAATGTACACAGAGTAACAGCTATATGCCCATTACTCATCATTACAATTACTGCAACTAATGCAATGGCTGAGCACCTTAAAAATCAAGCCACAGATGGCAAAACCACAGGAAACTAAATAACTTTTCCCGAGCTACCTCAGATTAAACCTAGTCTGGCTAGAAGAATCATAAGTGAACTGTTAAGAACTGTTTACAAACGCATCATGTAACTGCACATCACGTACTCTATTGCCAATATTTTGTCCTCACTGTCTTAAGCCCAAATTCCATTACGCCGACTTTGTGATAAAGTCCGCGACAAGTGGACTTGTCTCAGACACAAATCAGGAAAGTCTGCGACACAAATCACGTCACCAACTTTCATGATTTGTGTCTACGACAAGTTCGCGACTTTGTCGGGAACTTGTCGCGAACTTTGTCGCCGACTTTGTCGCTGACTTTCCCCGTGCATTGTAACAGACTAAATTCCATTAGAGCGACACAAACGTGTTTGTCATGGACTTGTCACGGACTTTGTCGCAAACATCTCGATATGTCAAGATGGTTTGTGTAAGCGACTTTCGTGATTTGTGTTGGCGACTTTCACCGAAACTTCATGATTTCATAATATGTCACCGTTTGTGTCCGCGACTTTCATGATTTGTGTCCACAACTTTCCCCACGAGAAAGTTTTGGTGAAAGTCGGCATAATGAATTTTGGGGTATACCAGGAAACAAAACGCTAGCCCATTAACCATGCGAAGCGCCTGCTTGACCTTGTACTACATTACCCTACTAAAACTACAAGTACTGATAAACTCAAACATACACATTACCAAAACTGTTTAACAACCACTTTGTAAGTTTACTATGGTTAACCGATAACTTCTCAAAAATTCCGAACAAAACCTTCAGATAATATCGCTCAAGCTGCTTTATTTACAAAGCAGCTTGAGCAATATTATCTGAAAATTTTGTTCAGAATTTTTGAGAAGTTATCAACTAACCACAGTAAACCTATAAACTGACTGCACACTATTCCTTAGTCAACCAACAGCACCACAGCTGTGACTAAGATTAGTGATAAAACTGGCTTCTCTACAAAGCAATGGTGAAACACACCTGTACAGGTGGCACAGGTGATCCAGGTGAGAGAACAGAGAATGTAAGCAAAGGCTGAGCAGGACAGGTAAACAACGACCATGGATCTTCTTCACTAATTGCTGTTTCAAGAAAAAACAGCCAAAACAAGTCAAAACACCAAAGAATTAAAAATTTATACAGTAACATAAATGTAATGTGAAGTCTTTCTAAAGTGCAATGGCAGAAACCATAAAACAGCACCAGCTCTCAGCCAGACACCAGTTTAGACAGTGAGACCACAAATATGGGGCTACTAGTGCACAGTGTGCCTGCAGACACCACAGCTTTCATTGGTGCTCATAAATGGATGGCCAGGCTGAGTAAGCCTGAGTACGTAGCAACAAAACTGCTAAATTTATACTATACAATTATAGAACAAAAACTACAAAAACACATTTACGGAGCGAGCGAGTGAGTGAGTAGGGTTCAACATCCCGCCCGACACAATATAGGTCATTTCGGGGATGGCCTTGCAGGCAAAATTGCACATACACATAATAACAAAACAAAAAGTTTAACCTTTACAAAACATAAAACACAAAGAACGACCTAAACCTAAACCGAAAATTGTAAGAACTGCTGATTATAATTGTGCATATGTAATGATAATGGCAATTCTAATAATCTTCCGTATTATCCTCCAGACAGTCATCAACATATTCATAGAACACAGAACATGGAAAAAGATTCTTACCATGTGATCGAAGCTGAACTAGGCCAGAGAGAGTCAGCCGACATTGAGGAATGGTGTGCCTCAGTATGAAGTATTTCAGCTCAAATATGCTGCAAGTAACAAACAACACTAAAATGATTTTGCAAATACACACAGGCTGCGAAAACAACTGTCATTAGTTGCCAAACACAAAATCACTGGTAAGCAAAATTCGGCAGTACTACTTAACTACTTACGATCAAACCAAATATCACAAAAATTTGCCGTAAGTTATGTTGCTGCATCAGTTTTTGAAACTCGTGTTTTCAATTTTTCAACACTAATAACACACATATACACACAACACTTGTTCTTCATCTAACTTGAAATAATGCTCCATGTCAAACTATTTCACTTAGGCTGGTCCAAAAAAACTCCCGAGATTTGGTGCAACCGAACTTTACAGATTGCAGAACTGGATTCACTTCTTGATGCCCACACAACAGTTTCAAAGCGCAGAACAAAAAAACGTACAATTAATCAAACAAAATATATTTATATTGTGCTACATGTCGCAAATGAATAAAAAGCAAATAATGGCAAAAAGTACGCTAATTGTTTATGTTCACTACCAGCAATGTCTAATAGCTCAGTTTTTAAATTACGCTTAATACATCAGAACTGACCTGATGACGCCAAGACTTCCGACATTGTAAGACATGATGGACTCCATCAGAGCAACATCAATATCATGGTGCGGTGACCAAATGATCGCACTAGAGAGTGGGTCAGCAGCCAGATCATACACAGCTTCCCACCATCCGCAGCTGCTGACAGGCTTTATACAATCTCGCTGCATCTACATCACAGCAACATACAGGGTGATGCAAAACGCAATGGAAGATATCATTTTCATTTCAGGAAATTTTAAAACTGCAAATCTGGTTTCACCACGAGCTGCACCGTTCATCAAGAAATGCGCACTGCATGAGAAATTTCTCTGGATGATTTGTGTGTCTGGTTGATTCTCTTGACTGCAGATCATTCTGCCAACAACACAATAATAATAACAATAATAATACATTTGTATAAGTAATAGCAGCAGTGTATGTCCCACTTTTTATTCATTATCCGATAGACAATGAATCATCAACAGTTATCAACAGTTATCAACCAGTTATGTTGACTTACTAAAGTTTCATGATGGTTTAATGTTGCGAAAAAGAATGTAAAAACTTTGCACTATACAACTGACACAATCAAGAAAACAACCAAGCAATGCAGTCCAACAGTTAGAGAGCGTGTGGGATGTCTCATACAACTATACTTTCTAGTAACTGTTCCTAGCACAAACTAAATAAAGCCACTGTATAAAAACGGGGTAAGATATCAATGCTGGCTTATACCAGCAACACAAGTATGCGAGTGAAAAAAATTAAAGATGCAGCATAACAGTTATTCACAATGTGACCTATCTCAATAACTATATAACAAGAAATTTGAGCTAAAGCTCACGAGACGCGTGAAAGCCTATAGCAGTTCCGGCTCATGTTAAGTTGATATACAAATACCAAATTCTCCATCTGGATCAACGGATCACATAACGATACTTCTGTCATGGTGCCATCTTGTGAATGATATAGACTTGCGTCGCAGCCTGAAATCGCCAACAAAATCCATAAAACCCCCTATTTTGGCGTTCAAGGTCATTCAAGGTCACTGAGTTCAGCACCAATTGAGAGCGAGCGTACGACTTCCTATTAGTGATCAATAGTAACCTAGGCCCTATCTCGCACAGTAACTGAGATACAGCGACTTATTGGCTAAAAATCGCAAATTTTGCCCACCCCCTCTCATTTAGCAACCTCGTTCGAGGTGACCCCCTTCAAATTCATGGAAAAGCTTTACAGTTCCTGAAACTAGAGTCTTCCAGGCACCCGAAGGTGAAGATTTGGTGATCCTAGCTTGCACCATTTTTGACAGATCCACCCATGTGTCAGACAGACGGACGGATGGACAGACAGAGAGACAGAATTGCGATAGCCAAGACAAAGACACACTGAAAGCAGTAGCTGCTTTCGCACGTAAAAAGTCTTCGCCATCGGCAACACTTGAAACTATTCAAAGTTAATGTTGGCTTGCTTCAGTCTGTTCATCAGCTTCGAGTCTGCACGCAACTCTGTTTTCTTGGACCATTCAAACATGATAAAAATAAATAAATGAAACCTGGGCAATTGGCAAAGCACAGAAGACAGCAAATGCATGTAGTGTCATAAGATTGAGGAGGTTGGCATAGAAACACAATCGCTGATCATCGGTCATCAACCGCTGCAGGTCAACGTCCCGGAGCAATGCCGTATCAGAGAGAACCACGTCAAGACTCTGCGAAGTGATGACTGCTTGCATATCACGTAACATTAGGCTGCCGCTCTGCCGACATGCACCTGACATCACCGCAAACAGATCATCAATTCAACTGCCAGCACACTGATTCACAAGTAAGTAAGTAACATAAACAAACACAGCATCCGAAGTAACAAAGCATCAGAGAGCTTCATAGCAAAGGCACAGTGTAAACTGTGGACTAAAAAATGGGAGAGAACAGACAACAAATGAGTCTTCAGAGGGGACCAAAAGACAGTCACGGGGAGTGCAAAGGTGATGCATTGAAAAGAATTTTTTTAGACGTAAGTCGAAAAGCCTGGTCACAAAATGTTACCATATTCCGGAACATTTGACTTGCACCAGTAACTGAAAATTCAGTTATTTGTTACATTTGAACCACTTGAAATTATAGTACGTCCAATACAAAGCAGAACTTTTTGTCTTTATCTACAAATCTATTTTTTTTACAATTTTTAGACAAAAAGAGTATATTATATGTATCACTGATACTACTACCATGGATAATCTGGATAATGGATAATAGTTGTCTAAGCCATACTGTTGCTATTTTCACAAGCCAAAAAAATGCATGCATTAGTGATGATCCATGGCTTGAAAAAGTAACTGGGGGTCTCAAATGTGGATTAATGCAAATGCAGCCTACTGCCAATTTTCTAAGCCACTAATTTGTGCGTAGAAACTAGAATCAGCTGTGGTTCAAGTGCCTATATCGAGTTCATGATAATCCATGCATCTTGCGAATATCTATCAAAACAAAACAACAAGCAAAAACAATTAGACAAATAAATTTTTATAAAATGAACAAAACAAGACACCTCTTAAAACATGGATGAAACTTGTAAGCAAGTATCGAACAAGGTACTCTGGACACGAAGTATCAAAAGGTTTGGCGGAAGACACAGGACCACAGTTCAGCCGTATTCTGCTTCTGCTGGTTTTCACATCTGAACCTAGCACAGATTAACGCAAGCATTGTGACAGAGTAACAGTTATTATGCCCATTACTCGCTAATATAATTACTACCTGTACCACCATAACAACATCTACTAGTGACAGTTTCAATTTTGTTTAGCACAGCTAATAATAGCGTTGGCTTTACATCACTTTTATCAAATTTCTCATCTATACAACCCCTGTGTACTTTCAGTGATGTCCTACAAACTGTAAAAATCACAACATTCTTGTAGTAGCACTTTCAATCAGATGGGCATCCAGCCAAAGCTGCTTGAATTTTCATCCAAAATTTAAAACATCTAAAACTGGAAATCTCCTAGATCATGAACAGCTAAGTACATGATGCTAGAAAAGCAGAAAACTAGCAAAGATTTCGGCCGAATAAATGACATAATGCGTGTAACCAATAACAAATAAATAATAAATAAATTCCGGTCCTCGTAAACATTCAGACCAATTATGGTTTTCCTATGCCTTCTGTTTTCAAGTTAAAAGCCTGTGCGGCACAGAGTGACAGACAGACATGGACAAAAATCATAATGCAAAAAAAGAATGCATAACAATCAGCGAAATTTCAGAACGTCCGTTTACCACGAAAATGCCGAGCCATGTGAGATGACGGTTGAGAGTCTAGTGCTGGACAAACTGCATCAGTTATAGCAGCTATAAGATCGACATTAAACTGTCCTGCGACGTCATCAAGTCTGCAACAAACATCTGCTATAATACATACTAGACACACAAAAATCTCTTGATGATTAGGGCCCAATTTTCCACGAAAAATTGTGCCAAATTCCGTGGGCCAGCTTGCAAAATTCCGTGGCTCACCGTGGTAAAAGTGTCCAAATTCCGCATCTTACCGCGGCCTTCTGTTTATGTGTAAACTAAGCTCTATTCTGTTAAAAAACTTCACTTTTTGAAGGCTAGCATGGTGCTCAGTTTTGCTAGCAACATACAAAAAAAATTATAAACCTTTTTTCGTCTCAAAAGTGCAATTTATCAATTAGTCGCATTGTGTTTATTTACCACTGTGCCGTATTACGATGGTAATTATTAGTAGGGATGCAGTTTTAGGCAGTTTAGCCGACAATCGTACTAATCATTGGTCATTTCTCAACTTCAGCAGAATTCTGCGGCAATATCAAAATTACGTGAAAAGGGGCAAATTCCACAGCTCGGCTCAAAATTCCATGGCCTGCGGAAAACTGTGGGCCCTATTGATGATGCATAATATTGCATATATCAGACATATTGCTATTGCTGCTGCTGCACTGTTTCACAGTGCAGTCTCCTACGGCAATTCCCATAAACAAAGTTGTGTAAATTGTTGCAGTGGAATTTCTTATACCCGGATGCCCTTTCAGTCACCCAAGTGACCATGTCATAGTACTGTAATCTACCCAAAATAGCATTTGCTAGCTGTTTCGTTAGAGATCCTTTAACCACTGACAAAAATGTACAAAATCCCCCATGATTTTTTCCACTAAATTACCGTAATCAAGGCATTATGACAAGGCACTACAGCAAGCATATAAACTCGCCGACACAGATGCCTCAGGCTTATTTTTGAGAAAAATCCCATTCAGATATACGTTACATTTTCAGCACAGAGTTCTCATATGTAACCGTACCATGTGACAGTGAAATATGAATAAAAACTAGCAGTTAAAAAGAATCTCTCACCTGGCAGGTGGAATGCGCCAGTTCAAGACAAGGTCACTGAACCACTTCGATGGACTACGACGCATCAGCTGAACAAAATCACCTTGGTCATAAGCCTCGGTTACTACAACAACATAGGCCACAGCAACTACAATTCAGTCTGATTACTACTTCTATGTGATAAAGTATCTTTAAAAAATAATAAACAATGTTAAAGATGTGTATAACTCTTCATGGAATGCCAGAGCTACAAAGGGTCGGCTGTCACACCTACCACAGAGACAGGTAAACACACCCCACGTAAACCCCACTCAATTTAGCTACACCCAATTTATAAAAGGCCTAGTTTACCTAGTTTACTCTACAAAAATATTAATTAATAATGAAAACAAATAAATGTAACTATGAAAATCCATGTAAACTGTTGAATAGTCCTAAAGAAGACCAGTCAGCATTGCTATAAGGCATTTATTTTGATGCTTGCGGGTTGGTATAACACAAGAGTATATGGTGCATAGGCAGTGTGACACCAAACCTACAGCGACCTTTCCAGTTAAGCCCACATTACATTATGCCGACTTTCGGTTAAAGTCCCACAGGAAAGTTTCGGTTTAAGTCACAAACACAAATCATGAAACTCGCGAACACGAACCATTTCGACATGTCGAGATAGTTGCGACAAAGTCCGTGACAAGACCACAACAAACCCGTTTGTGTCGCTCTAATAAAATTTATTCTGTAACAAAGCATGGGAAAAGTCGACGAAAAAGTCTGCAACAAAGTCCGCAAACTTTCATGATTCGTGTGTGCTGAAAATTGTGTGACTTTGTCGCAAAGTCGGCGTAATGGAATTTGGGCTTTACACAGCATCACCATGCCTTGGTCAAGAGCTAATTATATACTGCTCAATAACTTGGGACTGTGTGTAAACAATCTGAGCAAAGTTGTTGCACAGTCAGAAATTGAACCAATGACTGTTTGATCGCAAATCTAATGTACGAATAACCATTATACCACCTTAACAGCAGACACAAGAAACAACATTTCTGCACTTAAAGAAACTGAATAAAACCTGAAGCTGTTGTTTGCATGTTTGCACAGCTTGATAGAAAAGCTGAAAACTGATTCAAATGCTTCAGCATAGCACCAACGTAATCCAAGGGAACAACAGGCTCTCTTGTTGACCTGACATAGCAAACGTAAATAAAATAAGTATCAGTATCAGTTTTTATTTAAACAGTGCAGTATACGCAACTTCTGTAGATCTACAGGGTGCAGCAAAAACAGTAGCCCCCTAAAGGTTTTCGCTGTTTTCTCAGCAACCACTTGAAATTTTAAGTTGGAATTTTACAGATTAATTTACTGAGATGTTTTACATCTAACTGCTAAGTGAAATACGATTGTTGAAAAACCACAAATTTATAGACTTTTTAACATGACTGACTACCAATTTTTAGCATTAAAAATGTTCAAGCAAAAAATGCTAATTAATAATCAAAAACTGGTTACCACATTACTGCCGATAACGTCACAATGACTTTTTGATAAACAGTAATTTTTTGTTGCGCCCTGTACAAGCTTCAATTATTGGAACAACCACTTGTTAATGATAGCGAGGTTCAAAAACTGCGTGACATGCACCAACAACATATGAACAAATGGCATTCCAAACTGTTGCAACAAAGACCTGAGAACCATGATAGAACTAACATTCATCATCATATTTATTTATCAAACAAAAACAGCAAATAAATAAATAAATACATAAACAGAGACAAAGAAACAGTAACGTTCTGAGAGAAGACGAATCATGGCTAGTCGCCATAGGAACAAAACAGATTTCCAGATATCATTCCATTTTGAACCAGAACCCCAAAAGTTTCTCAAAATATATGAGTATCACTTGATCACAAATTTTTACTAACCAGTTTCCGAACACAAGTGAACATTATGATTGGATAATGCTGACTTCTGTCTGCATCCCCAGCCTCATTTCAAATCATGATGCTTCGTAAATTTAGTATTAGTATATTTTGCCATTTATATGCAAAAGGGTAGCTTCTTATTCAGTCAACAACAAAAATCTTTAAAAAAACAGTAATACTGTAAACAGTAAAACTATAACAGATGCTACAACACCATACAAAAGAGATAAGAGTTGAAAAGCAAACCTCTGCAGGAGAGGTAGCAAGGCACCATGAGGTAAGGCACTTTGACAGACATTGACAAGCTGTGGAAGAAGCTCATTGGGAGCAGGTGAGCACGAACAATTAGCCACCGAGTGGAGACTGTGCTGTGTCAAAACATCCCGGGTCTGACTCACGACCTTCTCAATCCATGCAAGTCCATTGACCACAGTACGGTAGCTGTCAGCCTCCAGCGGCAATATGGATGACACCAGCAATGCTGCTAGACTATCAGAGCGCCGGACGTCCAACACAGACTGTCCACCAGTCACCTCATACAACAGCTTGATCATATCTTCGACGAATGACTTAAGATTGGTGCAGGTCTGCGGGCAGTACTTTGTGCCAGCAAAGTTCAGCTTGCGCTGAGCAATCTGTAACAGCTCCAGACTAACTTCTGGCACAGCCTGCGAACAGACTGCAAAGTCGAAAGTCACCAGAGCTGCAAGGTGACAGCTATCAATGGGCAGCTTAACTCGACTGATGGACGGAATCACGTCAAATGACGGCAGTCGGGTCGAACTCAAAAATCTGTCAACTATGTCAGCAGCAGCATCAGATGAGCATTCTGTGGCCAAATGCCGAGCCAGATCCTTGATACTTGGTTGCTCTGAGATGCTGTCAAGGCCACTGTCATGCGCTGTACGACCAGCCTGCCGAACCATTGACAATGTGGACCGGTAACGAGATATGAATGTAACTTCGGTACCAGACAAGTGACAAACCTAGCAAATGACACAAAGATAACCAAACACACACAAAATAACACATTTCCTTATTACAGCTTGCCTTCAATACTGTTATCCATCAACACTACACTCAGCGTGATCGGAGTCGAATAGGTACCAAGACGTCACACTTTAGGGATCAGGAGATGATACCATAACGTCACACTAGTCACAAATGCATCACACTCGCAGATTCAAGTGTTCTTC
>Ga0056128_1002446_pt1 | contig 22036 bp, 10 predicted proteins | sample WorMetLIZISLAND2_FD_71113 | JGI IMG/M metagenome (GOLD analysis project Ga0056128, IMG submission 71113) | Marine gutless worms symbiont microbial communities from Max Planck institute for Marine Microbiology, Germany - Olavius geniculatus... ... | reverse complement strand
GGTTTGTTTCCGGCACGTGAAATGGTTGACAAGCTGATCAATTATTTCTGTGCGGAAAGCCAGCTGGTTGTCAGGTTTGAATTTCAATGGTGGAGGCCAGTGGAGTTTGTAACAGTGTCTATATAGTATGTATGCATTGACAACTGAAATGTCAAGAAGGTGAAAGAATAGTCTAATCTACCAGCATTTAGACTTGCGGTCGTAGCAGTAGTAGCACTTCAGCCGATCATGGAGGTCAACGCCGCCCATGTAGAACCATCAGAAGCATCAGCTGCATCACTCACATTTCCATTATCTGGTAGACTAGTGGATACAACCTGATGTAGGAACCGGCTAGGATGACCCGGTTGACGTTCATAAAATGTTTTTGCATTCATATGTACAGAGTAGTAAACAGACTATCAACTGACAAACCACTGACAAGTAACAAACAACTATCATTGAAACAGCACATGCCACGCCTCTCTTGCTTACATCTGTTTCTCATAACAACATCCGGTTGCTGACGTAATTTTGACTAATGGATGTCAGTAAATAAGTAACAAGTATAAAGGCACCGAGATATAACACATGGCGGGTTGAACCGCGCTTGTGACACAAATGAAAACAGAACCACGGGTGTACCCGTGGTTGTGAGTCAAAGGGTTAAAAGAATGTCTTCGAGTAATAGTTTGTTAAAGAGAAGTTTCTTTTTTGGATTACGATTTATTATTATTGACGAATCTTTGTGTTAAGACTGTTGTAAGTCTGATGGAGGAAAATTTTTCGTTTTTTCGTAACTCATTTTAAGTATTAACATCAATTGCATTTAAAGATTTTCAGATTTTTTGTTGTTGTGAGTATGAATCAGTGAGCATGAATAAACTTGTTGTCAAGTTTTTACCAAGTAATGCAGTTACATAAGTTTTGTTAGGTTGTTAATTTTGCCTATATGGCGTTGTTGCCATTTTTCTGTAGTGAATGTCTACAAAACTCATAAGAATTATTGGCTGACAGTAGACAAAATTATCTTGTTGTGAAAAGAGGTATAATTATTTTTGAAAACAGTTTACAGTGTCATTTCTGTGCTAGTTAAAAAGTGTTCTGTTGCATGCTCTGTGTTATTAGGATAACCGATGCACCGACGCCAGAAGCTCGCATGCTCGCTTTTGTAGAGTGGTATTTGTTATCATTCCACGCTGGTCGACAGGTGATGACAATTACAGCTATTTTCTGCTGTCTGTTAAATGCTCAAATATGAGAGTTGTATACTCAGTACAAGTAATGTACACTATGTTTCGGAAAAAAACCCTCTTGCATTTTCTTTTATATCTTAGTGGAAAATGTTTATATTTTTATGACATTTTCAGGGAATGTTTAGGAGGAAACAGGTATTCCACTGGAGCAAAAGTTAAATATTATTTTCCATCGGTGACATCATGCTGACGTCATGTTTCCGTGCTTGTAAATTATAGGTTTTACTGCTGAAGACAGACATTTGATGAAATGTAAAAATACATCAATTGATCATTAAGTTGACTGAACCCAAAAATATGCTGATCCATTACGTAATTTTCCATTGTGAACTGTTACGTGGTTTATCTTCTTAGCTGAGTGCAAGATCCTCAGCTTTGTTGATGTTGGCTGGCGTACGTGCACCATATCACTGTGTTGATGACCACTTGCCCACTATCAGTCGAACAGCCCATTTCCAAAAACCCCTCAAAAGACACAAAATCTTGCAGATATCTCTTACACAAGTCGAGTTACAGCCCATTTTGTCCCAAATTTCGTTGCCATGGCAACCAGGGAGGGTCCGGGGTAAAATTGAATGACACCCTTAGATTGGCCATCCCCAAAAACCATATTCTACAATTAAAAATTACGACTTTATCTTATACACAGCCAAAGTTATGACCGTTCAAAGAATTGTTTAATTTTCTCCATAGGCGCCATTGTAATTTTTTTGATTTTGCGAATAAATACGTTAAATATTACATTTTAATTTTTTAACTCTAAAAAGGCACTTCCTTGTGCAGAACCGCGTCATTTGACATATTAAGCATAAAAATCCCTTAAGAGGTCTGACCTGTAGGTGTATTGAAGAAAAAAAGGCATATAAAAGAAAAATTTTTGCGTATATTTTACCCATTTGCTGAGAAGCCCCCCTTGGAGGGATTTGCATAAAATTTTGCATGACGGGTCCCCTCACCGACGTAATCAGCCGTGCCAAACTTTATTTCATTCGCTTCAGGGGTTTTGATTCTGTGGGGGTTGAATTTTTGGCTTTCCCATAAGAAAGAGAAGTCGCCATTAACACAGGGCTTGAACTGCCGTTCAGCCTGTGATTGGCTGCTGTTGAAGATGATGTGTGATGTCTTGTAATACTGCTGAATGATTTCGTTCTTTGCCTGTTAGCTCATATTGGTGGCTGACAGGTGAAGTGCAAAAAAGATTGGTTTCGATAATCTTCTGGTAATTGTTTGATTATTGTATATTAATTATTTTTATCATGTAGGTTTCCTATCATCAAGTTTTAATACATTTTTCCACAGTCCTCACCTATCATTATTTGACACTGGTTGAGTGACCTGTAAAATTTTCAGTTGAATAATTCCAAATGTTTACTTATAGATATTCGATCTATCTCGGAATAACCTGGGAAGGATTGGCCAGTTTTGTAATTGGTAAATGTTTAGTGAAAAATTGAGGGTAGTTCAGCTGCTGCATAATCATGATTTAATAATTTAATAGCACAGGTCAAGGAAACAGCAGTTAACGAGCCGTTAGTCAGCTGTTAGTTAATGGTTACAGGGATCAACAGCGCGGAAGCCGTACAATCCAATCATTGGCGAGTGTTTCCACTGTTCGTGGACACTTGACGATGCGAACATCAGTTCAGCTCGTGGTTCTTCATCCATACTAACGACAAACCACTCACCCAGCGTTCAACAAACATCTACTGCAGTGGCAGCTAGTTCTAGTCGGCAGACACGTCTTTATTACTGTGCTGAACAAGTCTCACATCACCCGCCAGGTCTCTATAGCTCAAATTTTATTACGCTGATTTTCACCGAAATTTCCCTGCGGGGAAAGTCATGGACACGTCTCATGAAAGTTGCTGACACAAACTGTAACAAATCATGAAAGCATGAAGTTTCGGCGAAAGTCATGGACACAGACCATCTCAACATGTCGAGATGTTTGCGACAAAGTTCGTGACAAGTCCGTGACAAACCTGTTTGTGTCGCTGTAATGGAATTTTGTCCATTACAGTGCACGGGGAAAGTCAGCAACGAAGTCCGCGGACTATGTCGCGGACACAAATCACAAAAGTCTGCATCACAAATCATGAAAGTGAGTGATGTGACTTGTGTCACGGATTTTCATGATTTGTGTCTGCGGACTTTGTTGCAAAGTCTGCGTAATGGAATTTGGGCTTATCTCTCTCTCTTTCTCCCATTCCCAGATGGGGGAGGAGGAGTCACCACCCCAGTCCACTTCTGGAAGCTCCAGAGGTGTCGTGGGTTGGTCGTAGAGTCTTATATTTTCTTCAGTCTCCTCCATATTATTGTGTGGTCATCATAATAGGCCACAGTACAGCTCTCATCCATCTGTCTGTCTCGTAAGGTAAAGTCTGCTATAGTCACCGGCACTCTCTCTCACAGCTCTGTTCTTGTAGATTTGGTGCTCATCTCCGTTTCAGTTTTGGCCCTCAGCAAAGTTATATGGGCAGTAGGTCAGACCTCTCATATTATCTGCCATTAGCTTCCCTAATTTCCAACAGTATTCTGTTTGGGAATTGGCATAACCGGGAGTGGCAGTTGAACAATAATCAAAAGTGAATATCGAACTGCGCTATATCAGTAATTTGCTGATTTGGTATCATGTGGTGATGGATGTATGCTGCAGAACTAAATAGGCCCCTATGGTATCAGATAATGAATGCTGCAAAGTTTGTGTATCAACTCACTCAGCAATGCAGTAATTGTTTAATACGTCATGAAATGAATTCGGGAATGATCCTTGCATCAGTTTAATGGAGAATTGTGCTAAGTGATTTTGATATTGAAATTTTAGTCAGTCATATTTACATTGAAGTCTGATTATGTTGCATCGCAGTGTCAGCATTCTATTTCGAAAGTCCCGAGAAGCAGATGTCCATGAATGCATCAATCTGGACCAGGTCAAAGTTCATGGGAATGTCAGTTGGCGTCGCTCTTATTGGTAAAGGTGCGTTCAGTTAAACTTTTTTGTCTACGTTTGCTATTTTATTGCTGTTATTGTTGCTGGTGACTTTTAAAAATTATGATTTCATGGTTACTTAATGGATATTCTTTGTGGCTAAAGCTGCATAGTTTGATCACATTACTTTCTAAGATGGTTAGCCCTTAATCATAGCTGTTGATCATTGCAAAATTTGCTTAAATGCTGGATACTGTGTCTGCATTCAGTGCGATTACGGCTGTTGTCACCCGCCGGTGCAAGCGACATTCCAGAAGATTACGAGTTTTCGCTTCCGTCAGTTTTTGCGAGGTCCATTCTCACAGTGCCGTGGGTCGAGCTTGGTGACAAAGTGACCGTCCACTGTCGTCAAACTGGCTACTCAGCTTCAATCGTTTTTCACACCAAGGTCTGCCGTATTCACTAAATTTTCACTAAGGATTCTGGTCCACTGTGGTTGTTGTGTAACAGTTAGGTCATTGTTTGGACTCCTGGTCAGGTCGCTGTCAAGTGGTTAGTACTTGGATGCATGACTGTTTTTTTACAGGTAAACCATCATGTCCCCAAAAACAATTTTGATTATAACTATGTCAAATTTCCACCAACTTTGATAATTTTTGGCACAAAGATGGACAAGACGATAAAATTATGTAAGATGTGATAATTTTTTTACCTCACCAAGTTTATGTCAACGCACTACCGTGTGAAACGCAGATGCTCCAAATTGTTACATTACAGGGTGGCTGTTTATATCAGATTACTCACTTTTACATTATCAATTCAACAGAGGGTGCCAAGTGGTTTAATAATTTTGTGGTATTAAATATTTTACTGTAAAAACAGCACACAACAAAATAGCTGACTGATGAGCTTAAAATACGTTTAATCGATCAGTAAATGCTGTTTGATCAGTTGATCATTGATTTCGCTATCTGCAGACCAGTAGCCTTTGTGTCTTTGTACGCAGGACATACTTTGAGCATAAATTCTGATAATTTGCAAGTGAGTGATTATCCAAGTTTATAATTCTGCTAAATAATTCACATTTAAGTGTTTTTGTGCTATTAATTAAGTCATTACAATGTTTACTTGAGACAACAACTTAGCATTATGCAACAGTTTGAAGCATTTATGTTTTACAAGGTAGTAACGTAAACGTAAACGTAAAGTCCTTCCCGAGCTTACGGCCCATAGGGCGGCGCTGATCTTCGTTTTCTAAGGCCCTCGGCCAGACACCAGTTTTTGCATGGCGAGACCACGGATACTATAATCTATAATTTTATCATCTCGGCCATATTAACGCCAAAATTTATCAAAGTTAGTTGACATTTGACAAAGTTATGACAAAAACAATTTTGACTGTTTTTTGGGACACCATGTATTAGGAACACCAGGGTCAACTTGGCCTTTCATTCCTCTGGGGTTATACTGGGGCATGTTAACTTGTTGGGTTGCAGGCAATGCTGTGTGATCCCATATAGTTTTTGGGTTTGGGTTTTTCACTTTTTTAATAAAGGCCTAACTTGAACTTTAGCTGAAAAGTCTTTTGGTTGTTTTTACTTGTTCTCCACAGCATAGAATATCCAAAAACTTGCTAATTCATAGGTTTATGAGTTTCATAAACTTGACTGTAATAAAATATTTCATTTATAGTGAAATGAGAAACTAAAAATGGATACAGTGTGGATGGGTTTTTTGGGGTGGGTTTTTACCAGGATTTTTAGGCTGGTCTACCCAATAAAGCCCACTGGGTTTTTGTTAATCTTTTCAGGTATCTTAAAGGCCAAGTCGCATCAGTTTACGTAACTCTTCTAAAGTGCTAATTGGCTTAATCAAGTGTTAATTTGTCAGTATTTAGTAATCTTTGTTACAAGTCAGTGTTATTTTTATACTGTAAAAATAAAGTTTAAAGTGGACAAATGTGACGAAACTGTAACGTCGCAAACAACTATTGGCGTCAGTGTAGCATTGGACAGAATTTGAATGCTAGCAGCGTCGATGGAGCATGGTAACGGCTGAAAAGACTTCGCTTGCATTTCGCGAAGTCGCTGTCATACTGTAAGTAGGCTGACTGTATGCCCTTTCCGTTGCACCAATTGCCAACAGATTACGACTCAACGCTTCCGTAATGCAAGGGAGTTCCCCTCTCTGAGCGCACACTGCACCAACACTACGGCCAGCTTATGGCATGAAACTTTCTTGCATGCTGCAATACACGCTATAAACAAAGTGTAGTAGGTGACATCATCATTGCGTTTGCACAACATTATTTTTATTGAAATATATGTGAAGCGATGTTTTTTTTATTTTAACTGATCAGTGTATTATTAATTAGCATTACATTCTACATATATTTAGCCAATGTTTTTTTTTCATGCGACTTGGCCTTTAACCTTGCTGTGTATTGTGCTAGCCGTTCTATGGAGGTCGACTGCACAAAGTGACTGGTGAGGTGAAGAATCCGGCTGGTGAGACTGTCCAACGAGTGTCTGGAGAATGGAATGCCAGCCTCGACTTCACTAGCGCTCATGTAAGACTGTCTTTGTATTTGTAGTAATCGTTATAATCAAGCTTATATCAGAAGAGGTGCTAGAGTTATGAATTAGCATGGTTTGAACTTCGAAGTGTGTTTTTGTAAGTCACGTGCTAGCAGCTAAACTGCGAGTTCTGCAATTATAGCAGCATTGTTAGCAATACTTGAAAAAATATTGCAATAGCAATAGCAATACTTGGTGGAAAATATATTACAATACTGATTGCAATACTTTTTTCCAAGTCAGTATTACAATACTATTGCAGTACTTTTTGCAATACTCCACTGTTTGCTGCCCAATATAAATTTTGAATTTTCCGGTCTGTAGAACTTTTTCTAAATAATTTTGGATTAACTGCAGACTACATGGTAATGTGGTCAACCCAAAATTTAAACAATTACCAAGTTGTTCTGACATGTAATTTTTTGTTTGGTCTTTTTCACGCGATTGAACAAAAAAAAATAAAAACGATTTTTTGCGTAATTAATCAGCGTTTTTCTCATATTAGGAGTGTACTCTATATCAAGAAGTTTTGCTTCAAATTATTGCAATATTTCAGCACTAAAAGTATTGCAATGCCACATGCAATGCTAAACATGCAACCAATACATATTGTTGCAATACTAAAAAGTATTTCAGTGCCTATTGAAATAGTGGCAATACTGCAATATTAACAACTTTGGATTAAAGTCAGTGTTAATTTGATAATCTTACGTAGTGCTGTGTTACATATCATTTCTGTTGCACCGATTCATTAGCATTAGGATGAAATACTATTGCTATATTGCTAATATGGTCCACAGAGGTCATCAGACTGCAGGTGACAGGCCATCGGATTCAAACACTGAAGACCTAAGAGTCAAAAATATTGCATCGATGTCACATTATAGTCATGTAGTGTCCACTGTGAGAACGTAAGTACTCTTTGCTTGTGACCCCAGAGATTGGAATGTAGCAGTCATCTAGGTATCACTAGTGTATCATAACTATTAATTTTTACTGCACTTGCTGTAGAACACAGAGCCAGTGCAGTTAATTATGTCAGACCATTGGTTGTTTACAGCTTGGCTATCTGGTGTGATAGGGTCAGACGGTGACAGTTGACACGTCCAAGCTGCCAGTTCACAGGAAACGAGTTCGTCCGATCGGGATGCAAGATGCAAATGAGTCTCGGCGTCTGTGGCATCATGTAACAGAAAGCCTGCGCCAAGATGACATTGACAAGGCAACCGAGCACAAACGTATTGTATGTTGTTCAGTTTGTTTTACCTGCTTCAACTTGTGCTGCATTTTGTCTGATTTGGAATCTGTCTGACTGTTTTGTAGTTCAGATGTTCAATTTTTTTCACTGTGTGTATACTTTGTCTTTATTTTGTCTAGTCAACACACTGCCATATGGCTTTCCATGTGGCATAATAGTCATATGTATTAGCAGCTACAGGTATTATTGTTATTACTAATATTACGTTTAAGGTCAGTTTTGTTAACTAGTTACTTGAAATGCATTGCCACCCTCCATCTAGCCATTAATTTGTTGTTGCCTTTAAGTTTGGTTACTTTGAGTGGATTATCTTATAATAATTTTACCTCATTTTAGTTTGGACTGCGATTGGCTGGCTCATGACTGAGCTCGGTGCCAATGCAGTGGCATCTTGCCATGATGTCACAGTACCCTACTTCTTTCTTCTTCTCTTTCCCTGCAGTTCTTGCTTTTTGTCAGGACAAGACGTGCAGAATGACGTCATATAGATGTTGTCACCATGGTGACGCATCATCAGCATCATCATCGCTAGCAGCTATGCTGCAGCGCTGCGTATCGAAGCCGCTGGCTGAGTTGAGGCCCGAAAGGCTGAAAATGCAGGCCGCAGGCCGATACTATGGCAAAGATCATCTGTCTGCTTGTATAAATGATAGTTGCTGCAGTATTCAGGACACTGCAAGTGATATTAACTATGTTGTGATTGTTATGAGACAGCTCGAAGATACACAAAGGGAAGGTGAGAGGTTTCGCAAAGAATCAAAAGTCTCGTTTCCGACAAAGGTTTGAACTGCAGTTATGTTGAACACTCTCTTGCTGGCTGTCATTCATTGTGGTCAGTTATTGCACTGTTAATGTACGTGTACTTTAGTACCTTTGGTGAAGAAGGCAAAGCTTATGTGATAGAGTCTGTTTATTTTTTTCTCGTTTTGTTTGTTTGTCATGTAGATACCTTAAAAAGTTAAGAACGGATTTTTGATGAAATCTTGTGAAGGTGTGGTTCATGGTTGAAACAGGAATTGTTTACATTTTGCTAGCATGGTGGATTTGGGATCACAATCCAAGTTTTTTCACCATTGGGAAATAGGACGTAAAGTGATAATCTGCAATATTTCTGAGCAACTTATGAATAGGCATTGGTGAAATTTGGTGGAGGTATGGGGAGTGACCCAAGAATCAGCTAGTCAAATGTTGATAGTTATCTGTTTCAGTATCCACATCTGTGGTTCTTGAATATGGATCTCAGTGGTAGCTTGTGCTGTCACACTGCTGATGCATTGGCATTTATATTGGTGGATATTTTCGGAAAACATCGTACGTTTGCGGTTTTACCCATTTTAGTGATGTTTTTGTAGTATTTCCATCGAGTCGATGATGAGTGGTTATTCAAGAAGCCGTTGCAACGCGATCAGATGTGCCCTTCGGTCTGAATCATCGGCCGTCGTCATGCATCATCGCAGCTGTGTGGCTGTTAGCAACCGACTGTGTGGCATGGGCGTTGCTGCTCTATGGGATTGTGTCCAGCTGACAGTCACAATTCTTTCGTTTTCTCGAGCTTTCATCCCATACTTCGTGTAGTGATTAGAACATTGTTATGTGGTTGGTGTAGGCCTGCAGTGTATAAGTTAGCAGAGCTCTGTAAAAATTGATGCTGATTTCTGATGTGGTGAGGTTTGAAATGTATAACAGAAGCTGTTGGCTAGCCAACTGCCATGTGGAATCAATAAGAACATTTACTGAAAAGAAACCAATGACAATATGTGAGTTTATGTTTCATTTACAAGACATTTATCTTTATTCCAATTCATTTCTCTTAGTCTGACACTTGCTAAGTACTGAGTCTGATTAACTTCTTTTCTGATCTATATCCACAGATAAGAAAGTAAACTGAAGATTGGTTAAAAAAATTCTAATCCCTAAGGATTAAGTAAAAACGTGTATTCGTTTGCATTGCAGCTCTGTCTGGTGTTAATCAGTGATGTTTGGGTTAACTTTGATGTTAACAGTACTGCCATTTCAGATTATCTCTTTTTTATCTGGTAGATTATCGCATGTGTTGATGCTTAAACTAAAGATAACACCAAAGTCAGACTTCAGTTCACGTTGTGATCATCTTGGTATATATTTTAAGAGAAAGTGTTAACTATAGCATTAATCTTTCTTCTTGATGAAATATGAACTCGTGTCACAGTTTCTTTTCAGTTTATGAAGCCCGTCCAGTGAATGTTATGCCTATCATGCACATATGATGCCGTATTTTTTTACTTCCGATATATGGCACCAAGTGAAGCTGTAGCTGGTTTGAAAAAAAACTGCATAAAAACTAGTTTTTTTGCAACAGTTTCTTTACTATTGTATATGTATCGAAGGTTTAGTTAAGACTTTGCTTTCAACATGCAGTTCTTGTTGCTCTGCTGTTGTGATGCCGTGCCTATCATTCTGTCATTTGAAGCAATAGCTGAATGAATTCACTGCGTGTACTTATTTATTACTAACTAGCTTAGGATTTTTTTCATAGTATGTAGTGGTATTTTATTTTATAGATGTTTCTCTCATAGCCTAGTTTTCTTGTGGTCCATCCATTGTTCATTACCGCATGTTGTGTTATATCTAATTCGTAAGTAGTGCCCTATTAACTGTGCGGTCGTCTTGGTGCATGCCACTTTTGTTGGTTCGAAGGAATTAGACTCATACTGTCGATGGTTAATATGTAGACTACTGTCTCTACTTCAGATGGTACAAGGTTCATGTGGCTATTCACAGGGTTTTATAGCAGAAAAATTGTGCTTATCAAGTACTGTTTAGCCAAACCCACATCAGTATGCGCCAAATCCCCGAGGTAGATTTAAGGATATGAGAGAGGAAGGTATAAGATCAGAAAGAGATATGCATGCGCTGTTTTCATGTGGTTGTTAAAAATGCTTGACAAATTGGCAATATTTGCATGCATCACTTGCAGATGTTCTGGGTTTGGTAGTACTTTGTAATTAGTGCACTTTAGAATTGTTTTTGCAGTTACTATGGCGCCACTAGTTAGGTTGCATTTAATAGGAGCTGCTCTGTTTATTCCATTGTTTTCAGTCTAGTGCATATGTTACTCCTTTGTCGTAATTTAAATGTTTCGATCTTTTCAGCTAGGACGTAGTGTTTTTGTAGCCTGTTGTCGTAACCCAGTGCTATGGTTGTGCCATTAAAGGCTATAACTAGCTGGCTGCGCAGTGCACAGACTTGTAGTTGCTATGATAAAATGTCAGTATTAGTTGTGCAATGACATATAATTATGTGGCCCCGCAGCGTGTTCCTATCATTTCTTCATAGGTATGAAAACGTGTCGTTTCTAGTTCAGGAAATAGCTTTCATCTGAAATCATGATTGCCTTACTTTCGTGACAGTTTCCCACTTTTGGCAACTCTGCCATTGTTCAAGGATGGAGGAGATTATGTTTTTATATCGGCCTATTTGTCTTGATGATCTGTCCACCTGCAGGCTTAATGTCCTATGACAGGGAGATGAACACCCAATTTGAGGTCCTTTCAGGGTATGCCGCCTTTACCATTACATGTTTGTCAGTTAGATTACTCGAAGGTTAATAAAAAGTTGATGGATTTTAATGAAATTTTGTGGTGGGATTGGGCATGGTTTACCGAGCAAGTGTTTGAATTTTGCAGGTGGTCGGGGTTCTTTTGTGGATTTTAGATCATCGTTCACATTTCTTTACCATTGGCATTTAGTAGCTGTGTAATGTCTTTATATTCGCTAGGTGACAACACTGTTTTCGGCGGAGGTTTGAGATCTCTGATTGATTCTTGTTGTTCTCACTTATGTCACTGTTATTGTCTTATGAGAACATGAGAAATGGCTCCTCATTTGTGTTATCACCAGCAGTGGCGTAACCAGAAATTTCATTTGGGGGGCCTTGTCTCCTTTCCCTCCCCTTTCCTTTTCTTTTTCACCTCGCCTGTCCCTTTTTCCATTTTCCTACCTTCCCATTTTCTCCCATTTTTCTCTCTACTCCCTTCTTTTAGAAATAGGACCCCTAAAATCCAGCTAGGTCTGGAGGAGTGCTGTGAGCTCCCCCAGCGGTGTCTGAGGCAGAGCCGCAGTTGATATCAAATTCGATGCATTATAGCTTCAAAATATGAGATCTGGTGGCAACAGTTTTAATTATGTTCATGAAAATAAAGTGACGAAATTTGCAAATTTAGTGTAGTTTAAACGTATGCTTATGTCTTGTCTGGAGAATTGGGGAAGGGGAGGTTGGGGCTGGACTCCAGAGCCTCTCTTGTCTACGCCACTGATCATCAGGATCATGTTTACCACCATCATGTTCATTTACTAATGCAGCTTGTCAGATTGCAAGAACTTGTGCAATACTGCAATAAGAACTCTTCAGTGTGGTTTTCTATGTGATGTGTGCTTGGTTTACTTGTGCTATGTACCTGGCGTGGCACTTACTCAGTATTCAGTTCTTTGCTGTCGTATGTATCTAGTGCTGGCTGACTTGTTGCGATGAAACCAAGGCCGCCCTACTGTGTTGTGAATGTTTGGCTCATGGTTCCTCGGTCAGGGAAGTCTGGGAAAGTCAGGGAAAAATCACAGGATTAGGATGAGTTGGGGAATTTTACATTCCAAAGTCAGGGAAAACTCAGAAGGTCAGGGAAAATTGGGGAATTTAAAAGTACCAGGGTGCAAAAATTAACAAAGATGCAGAAAAATAATTTTGAACTGTTGTACGCAGTTTTGCTCGCAGATTATTTGTATCTCCACTTTTAAATTTCTTCCGCCGCCTTTGTTTCTTGTGCGATTGCATGCGATTGAAAACTGAAAATTGGTATTTCGCGTGAACATATTAGTTATGGAATATGACTCATTTTGTCCTCGAAAGTTAGGAAGAGTCGGGGAAAATGAATTCTGCAGAGTAGTAGGAACCATGTTGGCTTCAAGATATAGTCGTTTATTATGTGCATTGTGTTGAGTGTCGATGAATGCCGCATCCAAGTTTTCTTCTCCCTGCCTTCCAATAGACAGCATTATGAGATTGATGACTGTCTGGAGGATAACAGGGAAGATTATTAGAACTGCCATTACCGTTATACCGGGTGGCGCTAAAAAAACGTCCCGAACTTTGCGTAACTATTAAGGTAAATTTTCTTTTGTACATTTGTAGACCAATATGTACTCTTACTTGCCTATAAATTTCAGTGACCTCACTTATGACATCACTGAATGCCGCTTAATGACGTAAGGCGAGTTGAAAATCCAGTTATGTAAAGGCAGCTTTCCATCACACCGCATCAAAGCAACTCAAAATTTTCTTCAACACCACACGCCCGATTTCCTCAGCTCGAAAGAATGAATGCTGCATTCAACAGATTTGAATCCACTGCAGTACTCAGTTTGGGATACCTTGCAACAACTTGTCTGTGAAGGAAGGTGTGAACTATTTCGAACTTTATGTTATTTCAGACAAAATGCCATGATGTCAGCAACAGACAGCCAGTGGGAAAAGCGTCAAGCAGCAGTGGCAAAGGACCTATTCAGCACTTTTTGCTGATCAGTTACTGATGATTCGGCCTACTGTGATGTTTTGGCATAGCCTGCATACGAGCAGCACTGCAAATGATTGAACAGCTTGCAAAAAATTTGGGGGTGTAACGCTATTTTGTTTATATTACAGCTAATACAGAAGTGTTATAAACAAAAATTTCTACACATTCGTTGATGTTTGGTAATTACATAAATGCTTTTGTGCTGATTCATTTTGACCATGTGGCTGAATAACGCATGCAAATGTTTGGGACGTTTTTTTGCGCCACCCGGTATATGCACAGTTATAATCAGCAGTTCTTACAATTTTAGGTTTTGTTTTTTTTGTGTCTTGTGTTTCGTAAAAGTTAAACTTTCTGTAAAGGTTAAACTTTTTGTTTCGTTATTATGTGTATGTGCAATTTTGCCTGGAAAGGCCATCCCCAAAATGACCTATACTGTGTCAGGCAGGACGTTAAACCCTGCTCACTCACTCAGTCATCCAAGTTTTCTGCAGGGTTTTACATATGTTCATTGGTATTCTTTTTAATTTGCTTACTAACTTTTAACAATGCTGCACTGTGAGGCAACAAAATCGTCCAAGGACCGGCAGTGAAAGAATTGTTGCAATCAGTCAGTATTTAATTGGCAATGATGCGGACAAAAATGATGTCTCTTTTTTGACAGGTAGTGTATTAGAGAATCAGATTGCTCGGTTTATGATACGTCATACACAGTGTAGTAACAGTACAATAATTTATCATGTGTGTGCCAGGAGTCTCACATTCCGGACATTATGCAGTCATTATTTTGTCTCGAGGGGCATCTATCGCCATTTGATTCTGCGGAGCAAGTTCTCTACCCACCTCTGTCCCTTGTGCCTATTCTCCGCCCTTTTTTTCTTTTTTCCTTCCCTGGTTATTTTTAGAGGCCTTCTTCCCTAAATTTCAGTACGGGGTATGGGGAGCAAATAATGTCAATCTCAGGTTGCCATTGATTTTGGCCATTCTGGGGTTGGAGACATATGTAGTAGCATGTTAGAGAAAGTTGATATATTCTAGAAGTATAGCAGTTTTTTTCTTCTCGATGGTTGAACTTCCCTTTCTGTTATGATTGAGAATTTGGTTTTGTGTCTCTGTGTTCAGCCGACCAGCTGCACTGGTGTCCATGTGATGTACTTTAATTCATGCCATTGTTGTTCGATCGCTCAGTTCTGCAACTGCTGATGTGACAGTTCTTCTTTGTTGGCTGTTGATGGATGATATCTGCATTACATTCTGCATTAGTATAAATTTTTTTTTACTCTTTGTGTTTGTGTGTGTGTTTTGTGTGTTCATTGGCCTCGAGCCTGCTATTGAAGACAAATCAATCAATCAATCAATAAATACCATTGTCATTGATTTCTTGCAAGATAGCTGGTTGGTGCAGCACTTGAAAATTTTTTCCAACATTTATAAAGTTCGTATCCAAGGTATAAAGATTCTTTTTGCTGTTTGATTAAGTCATCAAGTGAAGTTAATGTGGCATGACCTTTGACCTTTGATCTGTTAATTATGTATTTGTTTGACATGTAGGCTAGATGTAGTACTTAATGGTGATAACATTTTTCTCGGAATGAAGAATTATTTTATTTGTCATAGTGCAGTTCATTTCTAATGATACATGTACTGTTACTAAAATTTAATGGAGAAAAAGGTGTTATTTTGAAGACAATCAGGTTTTTACTTATTTTTGCTTGTTTGTACCACATTGATGGAAATTAGTAAATACAGAGTTATTGCCAAATTTATCACTAATAAGCGCATTCCACATTAACATCTATCAGAACATGTTCAGTGTTCACTGTTCAGTAGGCCTTTAATGTTAAAATAGCAAAACATATTCATCTGAAGTCAAGACACTGGGACAGTCCTCCCGGCGATTACAGAAATACGTGTCTCTGCCAGATTTAGACCTGTAAGCGACTCGCCAACTGTTTTCTCGCTCTGTCAGGTAAATCTCACTCGCTTTTCTCGCTCAGTGAGACAAGCGAGAAATTGCAATGTTCCGTGGAAAAATTCTTATGTGGTTGCTTAAAATTTAGCAAAATACGACATGGGATTACTATTTTGCCCACCTTGTAGATTAATTAGTTTTTTTTATTTCATTGTTTTCTGCAAGAAATGTCTCGATTAAATCACTTGGACGTCCATTCCACAGTTGGTGTACGAACTTCACATTTAAGGGTGTGATACTAAGGTGGACGGGATGAAAGTCTCCTTGAACCTAGAAGTCGAAACTTAAACTGCCAAATCTACGTTTAATGCTGAAAATTTCATAACTTATGCATGTTGTCTTCGGCGCAACTTACTTTTGATATGTGCGCTGCAGCCTGTGGGGTTGACCACAAGGTTAACTCGGGGAATTACCCGGGTTAACTCGTGGTGCTTTGTTTCACGGCAAAATTTGGCATGGAACAATGTGCGCAAGGTTAACCCGAGAGTTATTTTCTGGTTAGCATACCCATGTGAGTCAATTAGTCAACCTAGACATGGAACAATCGACCTCAAACTCTCTATTTTGGGGTTTCAAGGGAGTTCAAGGTCGTTGATTTAGGTGTAAGTCGAAAGGGCATGGGACTTTCTATTAGTGAATAATAGTAAACTTGCACCGTTTCTGAGATACGGCGACTTATATTTGGCTCAAAATCGCCAATGTTTCGTACCCTTCTCATTAAATACTCTCGATCGGGATGACCTCTGTTGAATTTCTGGAAAAGCTCTACGGATCTTAGAAGTAGAGGCTAATTTGTGGCAGCCGACGATGAAGATATCGTGATCCTAGCTTGCAGCGTTTTAATACAATCGCAGAGTGTGATGGTCGGACAGACAGTACAGACAGACGCCTCGACGATAGCTAAGACGCGCAAAGCATTACATGCTGCCGCGCGTAAAAAATCATACGCCGTTTTAAATTTCGCTCGCTCGTATGTATAGGCCTAGTCGCTTGCTCACGGGAAAAATCTCGCTCGCTCTCGCTCGTCCCGTTTGTCGCTCGCTAGCGCTCGCTCTCGCTTACGTGTTTAGCCAAATTACATAGTATATTTGATTTGCCAGTTAGTTTTTGGGCTGAACGAACAAATCCTTTTCCTGTTCGAGTTACTTCAATACTCGATCTGAGGTACTCCTTGTAATAAACACTTGGTTCGCACAGCCCTAAAATTAAATTTTGTCAGAAGTTTATATATTCTTTGGAAAGAAGTGTGGTAGTTTTTTTAAAGTTTCAATGTGCGTGTTATTAACTTGTCACGTAACTTGAAAGCTCATGGAAGCTAAATGCATTTTAATAATGCTACTTGTCTTTGGTGCTTTAAGCGCTGGCGTCGATTCGTGGCTTTTCAGCCACTCTAGTGCAGACGCGGACTCCGATAGTGACTCTACCGACACTACATCATCGCTCAACGTGCGCTCGTCTCCATTTGAGATAAACACGGCCGATGATAGATTTTTACTCGAAGCAACTATTGCCAAAGATTTGTCAGTACTGGATGCTTGTCATCATCGTGTTATGTCTGAATTGGAAGGCCGTTGTAGTGATCTATCAGAAGAAGAGCTGGCGAAATTATCAGTTCATCTGTTCAATTGCCAAGCTGCTGTTGAAAAGAGACAGACGTTTTCCTGCACGTCTGACATGGCTATTGCTGACTGCACGCGTAACATGGATTCAACAACATGGAATGCATATCAGGTCTTTTGTTCATTTTGCGTGATTATATGTGCATCATATTCTGTATTTTTTACTAGAGATGTCGAATTAATACCTTTACTTAACGTGTCGATGCATTAAATAATTAACACGTGTTTAAAAAATTAACACGTTAAAGTAATTAACGCACAAGCGTACATTTACTAAATTCTGTGAAGCAGGAGTTCCAATGTTTCATTAGATTGCATTTATTTGATGATCGAATAATATGTAAGTAATAAAAAATATTGTTTTTTTGCTGTTCCATCACTACTGTCATGTTCCTGCGACACTGGCACGAGTATGTTGGTCGTCATTGCACTGCAATATCAGTAGTATAATTATGTGTTAATTAACGCGTTAGTGCACAATGCTGTAAAAAATGAATGCTTTGACAGCATTATTTCTTACAATGTGTATCTGTAGTTTATTCATTTAGTGTATTTCAAGTCAGCTTAAAAGTTTGCTGATGTTAGCATTAGCCTTCTTCAATCAAAACAGTGCAGCAAAGCCAGCAACACAAGAGTTGATGCAACTGTATTATGTAGAAAATGTGATTGTGGCATTTTTGTCTGTATGTCATAGACTGTGTGTATGGTATGGCATTGTAAGGCATGTTTGTTTTTATTTGTTCTGACGTTGCAGATTGTCTCAAATCGTGCACGTTCTATCTGTTACAGTGTGAGACAGCAACATTTTCGTGCTCGTGCTGAACTGACCGTCAACCGACTTATGGCATCTTCTGAGCACCAGCTTAGTACATTGGCAACTATTTCAGAAACACAAGAGCAGTTAAAATCCATGGCTGCTAACACTGTAGATCAGTTAGAAACAGGTCGTCAGCAGATTGCAAGTGATCAGCAACAACTTAGGCTGGCACATCAGATGATGAACTCACAGGTGCTTAGAAATCTGCAGCATATACAGCAAGAAAGGGAAGTTGTTATTGCAGGTAACAGGAGAGTAATTGCAAAGACAGAACAAATTCAGCGAAAGCTTGACAGTACAGCCGATCAGATTACTGAGCAAACAGAAGTGCAGTCCGTACGACACAGGGAACTTTTGCATGACCTTACTCAGCTAGGCACGCAGGCGGAAGGTGTTTCGTCTAAGTTGGATGCAAGTGCTGCAATGGTTGACAACCTTCAGCGCAACATGATCGAACATCATCTGGATGCTATTGCAAACCTGAAACGTATAAATGATACCGTGAACTTTCTTTTGTCGTTTGAGAACAGCATTCGCGAAGCTATCGAACTGAAGCTTGAGTGGATTTTGCTTGTCACTGGTGCCACTGAAAGTCGTATGGTAGTCTTATCAGTCACTGTTGCACACATTTTTTACACGGTGTTTGCAGTAATACTTTTTTATACATTGCACGTGAGGAAGTTTATCTGCTATCTACTAATAACACTAATATGGTCAAATGTTGTCTCAGAGTTGAAGTTTAACAGTGGGTTTGAATTTACAGCATTAGCTGCTGTCTTACTGGCTGTTGGCTCTGGTGCTAGTTTTATAGCATGGTGCTGGGGTGCTTTGTTTCGCCGCTCACCACTTGCTAACACCATTGCAAAGTCAAGTTCGGATGACGGGGCTAGCTTTCATCGTAGTCTGACTAGTGGAGATATTAAGTATGTTGTTAAAGCACTTGAACAGCTGTCGGCAGACTTCACCAGGAGGATCTCTGGCGCAAGTGAACGCAAAGATGCGACAGTTCTTTGTTCCACACCTATTCGACGTCTGTCTGAACTCGGTTTTGAAAACCCAAGTGATATGAAGCGTGGATCAGCTTTGCCACTAGATCGTACGCCACCACCTGTAACACGCCATTTGTTGCCTGCCACTCCACAGAATCCACCGTCAACTCCATATGTTGCTGATAGATCACCAGGATCAGTGCTGAATGGTAGTGGATTGTTCCGGCTGCAACACCTGGACTCATTTAGTGGAAGCTGCCCAAATTCACCTGCTGGCAGTGCAAGTTGTTCTGGCACCCCACACACAGCACGTCAGAAATCCCGTCGCAGTGGAAGTCTGAGCAGGTCATTCAATCGTGCCGCGTGCTCAGCAGTTACAAAGTCAGGTCAGATTTGCAAGCTGCCATCACAGGAAGGATCAAATTTCTGTCATCGTCACTTGCATAATGAGTAACTATGTGCATGTTTGAGCAATTGAGTATGAGATGATGAAGCTGTAAAGTACAACATTGGTTTGATCCGAAGATATGATTTTAGTTGTCATTATTGACTTGTGAGTTTCATTGCATGTGAATGACAAAATAATTTTTTGTATAATTCAAGGTAATTGCAGAGTATACAAACTGTTTTTGTTGTGAAAAAAACTTGCAGCTATCTTCAACAACTGTTGTATATTTGACTGAATAGCATAAGTTGTATAACTGTACTCAGTACTCTACTCAATGAATTGTTTTTAATGATAATTGCTGTGTGTTGGAATACTTCGATAGAAAATTCGTCCTTTGTGAGTAAGCTGTTGTCAACTGTATGACTAACGTGTGATTTTTAAACTGTGATTGATTGACCAGTTATTATGTATGACATTGTATGTGATACCGGTATTAATGTAGTCTTGCTGTGCTTATTTACTTGTATTAGCTTAGATGCTGCATGTGAAATTATGTATTTTTGTGTGATATAATCGAGTTTGAAAGTATTGAAAGTAAAATTACTTTAGTGGGGCTAGTAATTTATATTTCATGTAAATTATCATCAGTGTTCATGTGATGCTTCTATGACAGTTCATCATTATTTGTCGCTGTTTGTTCCTGTCTGTCATCACCTCGTTCATTTGTTTACTGCCTGTGAGGCCATGCTTTTAAGGTTGACTCCTTGTCTGAGTCGACCTAATTAAGCTGGTCTTGCGACATACATTCGTTTTAATCTGACTCATATGAAATTGATATATAGTGATTAGTGAGGTCGCTGAGTCTTAGACAATGGTGTGCCATATAATCCAGTCCATCATCTAGGTCACAATTTGAATTTTTCTATTGCCAAAATAATTAATTAATTTGTACTTACACGGGAGCTGTTGTCAACTGTATGTCATGTGCTTTTTAACAGTGATTGCAAACCAGTTATTGTGTACGTGACATTCGTATGCTTTGACACTGCTCAAGAATGATACAAATATTTTTATGTGTTGCGAGCTAGCTCGGCGAGTTATGGTAATTAGTATGCTAATTAGGAGGGCGGGCGGGTTGTAATTCCAAGGCCTATATAACATGTGATCAGCTGTGGACTAAGCGGGGTTCTATCATTCCTGCTTGATGTCTGCTCGACGTTTGCTTGGTGTCTGCGCGACATTTGCTGGATATCTGCTCGATGTTTGCTATGCCTTATACCCTGTTTACACAATCGAGCAAACGTCGAGCAGACATCCAGCAAGCATCGAGCAAATGTCGAGGAGACATTGAGCAGGCCTGATGGAACCCCTCCCCCTGGCTCAAATGTAGGCCTAGGTTTAGCCCACAGCTGATCACGTGTTATATAGGCCTTCCAGTTACAACCCGTCCGCCCTCCTAATTAGCATGCTAATTATCATAGCTCGAAAGCTGCTTGATGTTTGCTCGATTGTGTAAATGGGGCATTAGACAGACTTGCTATTAGCTAATTAGAATAACTTGTAGCTGGGATTGAATAGAGCAACACAAGTATCTTGTGCAATCTATCAACTACTTTAATCAAACTTATTCAGGATTTTGCACATGCACTAACTGCAGTGGGTGAAAGCAAAATTAAAGATCAGATGAATCCTTCCTTCCCTCCAATTACCACTCTGCTTGTTTCTTTTGTTTGTCTTTTTGTCTGCTTTCTTTCTATTCTTAGTCTGCGTTGGAAATCTGGGTAACATTGTTAAGTCAAGTGTGTTGTGTCAGCATTATCATTATATTGAGGGGTGTTTACGATTGATGACTTCATGACGTTATTTAAATGAAAGTGTAAATGCCACCTACATGGTTTTATTAGTGATTGCATAAAAATGCTTAGTAATTAGAAATTTTGTCTTTTATCAGTGATGTGTAATTAATAATACACAGCAAATAATTTTTCTGTTTGTAATCTGTAATCTTTTTTTGAAATTTGAAAGTTTTGAAACTTTTCAGTCACTAAATAAGTAAATTATTTATCACATGTACTTATTGTCATGAACTTATACTTATAGTCTTAAAAACACAACACAATCTCAATAGCCTAATTCAAATATTTTGTTTGTACTGTGGAGTTATATAGTATCCGATAAATAATACAGAACATGTTTTCTTTCAATGCTTAAGAAAAACTCTCCACAGTTGTACTTTACCTGGCAATTATATCATCAAAATTTTTATGAATCGTGAAACAAATGCCTACACTGTATACTTTGGCAAATTTATATTTGCCCAAATACTGCAGGTTATGGCCTATATTAAGCCTACAGAACAGAAATTTGAATCCACATATTGCTCCGGTGATGTTTGTATAATGCAGTGCGTGCATATCAGCAACTTAGAAATACGGAAGTGTAGAAAGATCAGTCTTGCAGCGTTAGACTGGACTGCATGATAGATGTTGCAGAGCATATTCCTTTCATTTACATCACGTGGGCTAATATGATTTAATATCATTTTCTTGTTTTTTTTTCTCCGTAAATGCAGCTAGCTAGATCTGAATGTTCATCGTCATCATCGACAACCGTGGGCTCAATGCCCGTTGGTGTCTGACGCCATTCTTACTATCGCTGCCCACCGCTGCCTATCTAGGGCAGCGTGGCTTAACTCCTGCAGGGTTGT
>Ga0056128_1002442_pt1 | contig 22041 bp, 11 predicted proteins | sample WorMetLIZISLAND2_FD_71113 | JGI IMG/M metagenome (GOLD analysis project Ga0056128, IMG submission 71113) | Marine gutless worms symbiont microbial communities from Max Planck institute for Marine Microbiology, Germany - Olavius geniculatus... ... | reverse complement strand
CAGTAGTGCCTTGTGACGTCATTGTTACGTCATATTGTGTTTATTTACTTTGTTTACCAGTAATAACTTTTAGAATAAATCGTTTGATATGGGCAGAATAACAAAGGATGATCGCCATAAATTTCTGCTTGTAACAGTGAAAGAATGGTTAAAATCGGTGCTGAATTACCGAAGTTATCCCAAAATAAAACTGGGTATCCGTTTTTTTGGACCACCCTGTACAGCATTGACAGGGCCGTATTTAAAGGGGAGGAGATGGAGGTAGTGGGTTCAAACCCCACCCTGGAATTTTTTAATGTAAATTCTGCATACAACAGTTCAAAAAATTTTCCGCTCATTTCACTCAGGTTGTTCCGCTGCTATTTCTTGTCTTTATTATTTAAACTGCATGCACTGAATTTGGTCAGTTAATTCTGAGGAAAATAATTAAAAATTGTTGCCACCAGATGTCACATTTTAAGGCTAGAATGCAAAACACTCCCGCAGACTCCTTTGCTGGATATGAGGGGTGCTACTTTTAAGGCAAAGGAAAGGAAAAGAAAAAGAAACAAAAATAGCAAGTATAAAAAAGGAAAAACAGGGCAAAAATAAAAGAGGAGAAGGTCAAACCCCACCCTACTGAGCAAACTTTTCCCATATTGTTTAAACAGCACTAAATATAGTCAGTTAATTATATGAAAAATAATTAAATTTGTTACCACAAAATCCACCCAATTCGATTTTAACTGGGGCTCTGCACCAGACCCCGCTGGAGAAGCTTACAACGCTCTCCTAAATCCCCTAGGTGGATGCAAGGGGTCCTACTTCTACTTAAGGGGGGGTTAGGGAAAAGGGGAGGGAAGACAAAATGGCGAAAGGAGAAAGAAGACAAAAAAGAGAGAAAAAAGGAAGAGGACGAGAAGAGAAAGCAAACGAATGGGGAAAGAGGAGGGCATTCGAGCTGTGGGAGGTTCCTTCCTAGTGCTGAGGAAGGAAGAATGGACGGCCGAATTCAACAAGAGCTAATTGTATACCCCGTAAATAGACTCATCCGTGTCGGAACCGTCCGATTCTACTATTTCGTCATAGAGATCGCTGTTGTCCTCGTCTTCGTTTTCTTCTTTTTCAAATTCTACCATATCGCCAGCTGTGTCACGTTTACCACTGGGAGCCGCCATTTTATTTGCTAATACTAAAAACCGGAAAATACCCAGGCAAACATCTAATCAGGGATTCCTACATCTAAAGGGGATGTCAGACGAACGACAAAATCAGCCTATTTTATCTGCCGACAAAATCGCCCGACAAAAATCTGTCGTGTGTCATGCAAAAATCGTCCGATTTTGTCGGCTAAGATAGAGCATGTTCTATTTTCGACGATTTTGTCGGCCGACTTTTCGTATATCGGACAACAAATTTTGTTTATGTTGCCAATTGCCATGGTGACTGTTTACAACGGAAGATGAATATTTATTTTAGTTATTTATTGTGTTTGTTATTATTTTCGTTCATTAGATGCAAAAAAAGTGATGCAAGTATTATTTTGCGATCTGCATTCGGCTGTTGTGCTAGCTGATAACGTATGAAGCAGCAGACAAAACTATCGGCCGTGTGTCATGGTTCACCGATTTTTTCGGCCGATTTTGTCGTTCGTCTGACATCCCCTTAAATATAGTTTCTTTCACCTACTTTAGATGCAACCAATTTCGTTATGATTTCAACATCCGGTGATTCCGATGATCGAAACTTTGTGGATGAAATAACACTAAACTTTTCGTTGAAATATAATGACAACTTTTCTGATGATATGAGAGCTGTGTTATGACAACTGTTTGCGTGCTGACGCTTTGCGGTCTGCCAGCTGCTGGCAAAACGACATTTGCGACGTTGTTTACAGACTATGTTCAGCAGTCAGATGTATCTTCCACACAAGAATCCCGTCTAGCTAGAGACCAAAAATCCATTTCATTGCGATATCGTGTAATTCATATCGACTATGACAAACTGATTCCTTCTGAAGTAGAAACTTCATTGTCGGCGGATGGCGAACAGTGCGTGGTAATCACATTGCGGATTAACTAACGTAATGTTCATTTCAGACACACGTATTTCGTCTGTGCTTATATTGTGTGCACTAACAACTTTTGTCACTTTTAACTTAGTATAATTTGTGTTCGATGCTGTTTTTAACTTGACATTTTTATATTAATTTTTTTTATTTTTTAATATTATAAACTTTATAATTTTTGTTCTACTTTCTTGCTGTCACTCTCACTGGGCAGAAAAGTGCACATAAAGATAAAAAACTTAAATTCAAAATTGAACGCTGATTGCAATTTTTATGCGCGATAGCAGAATGCATCGTGCGTCTTAGCCATCGTCTAGGCGTCCGTCTGTCCATTCGTCCATCTGTCACACTTGTAATCTGTATCAAAATGGTGCAAGCTAGAATCATGAAATTTTCACTGTGGGCTGCCCCATAGACTCTAGTTTTAGTGACAAAATTTCGTGCCCCTGGGGTGAAGGTGTTCCCCTCGAACGACTGCACCAACAAGGGGTACCTCCTTAAGAAGATGTTATTTTGCCACTATTGGCTCTTATAGTGTAAAAACGGTTGCACATAGGTACAGACTTGCTGACATACAGATTTGTTGACATCGATAATCTTGAACGATTTTGAACCCCCCTCCTCCCCAAAAAAAGGGGTTTTGTTGAATTTTTTGCCATTTTTGGCCGCAGCGCACATTTCAACAGTGAATTGTGACGAAATGGCTGGAGATAGACCAAGACAACCTGCATATGTAATTTTCAGCATTGTACGTAGATTTTAGCTGTCCAAGTCCCGATCTCTTAGGTTCAAGGAGGCGTGCGCAAGCGAGCATAAAAGAGGGGTATCTGTCTAAAAAGTGGATATTTTACTGATATTGTCTCGTCTAGCATGTAAACAGTTGTAGACATCCTGTTTATGATAACAAGCACTAGTGATGAGCTTCTTAGCAGTGTCAACGTCGATGACCTTGAATGACCTTGAACTCCCAAAACAGGGATTTTTAGTAATTTTTTGCGATTTTGGGTTGCAAGACACATTTCAAGAGTGACTTTCGTTTAAGATTATTATTTTATTGCATACTGTACACTGATTGCCAAGGTGGAAGTACCACTGCTATCGTGCATCACATGAGCTTTGCTCAAATTACTTGTTACTTGCAGGTATCGGAGTGGAAGCTGTGCAGAAAAGTAATTTTAAGAGGCATAGATGACTTTCTTGCACGCCTTTGTGGTCGATCCCTGCACGAAACTGTTGAAGATGTCTCTGCAGTGTTAACTGATGTACACAATAATATTTCAACTGTTTTCTCAGAACTTTATGGTGCTGTTTGTACTAGTCAACGGCCTGAAGCTAGTATTCTTGTCATTGATGACAATATGCATTATGCAAGCATGAGATACCAACTCTATCAACTGGCAAGGAAATGTGAGTAAGCAGAAAATGTCAGTGTTGCTAAATTTTAGGTTCAGGGTTTTAATTCTTAGAGTTTCCTCAATTCAGTTTTGTCAGTTTTGAATGCAGACTGCCATTCAGAACTGCCATTTTGTAATTACTTCTTAAACTATGCCAGGGTGTCAGAACTTTGTAATTATCAAGACTAAATCAGAATGCAACGTGAGACAGTTTGTGTATTAGTGGATTGTTGCGCGTACAATTTTTGGATAGTTTGTTTTGTAACATAATGTAACTATGACTGTGCAGTGTCTGATTATGGATATGTAAAAGATAAATTCTTGCATCTGTTTTAATTGTGTAGTTTTTATGTCACAGACTCCACTGGTTATGCACAAATCTATTTTCCGGTGGAAGTCACTGAAGCATTGGAAAGAAACTCATGTAGAGATGTCCCCGTGCCAGATGATGTTATTGTATCAATGTCATCAAAGATGGATGTTCCATCAACACAAAACTTTTGGGAGGCGAGGACCGTTGAGTGGCATGCTTCTGATTTAAGCCAAAGAAACCTGTAAGATTTCTTTTCGCAATAATTGTGCATCAGCCCCACCGAGGTCAGCCACCTTGACGTGGTGGTGGGGCTTTGCTCCGATGACCCGAAAGATTTCTACAATCTGGAGGATAGGAGCGTACTAAGAGCTAACCAAATACGTGAGAACATTTACTACACGTTACCAGTGCTTTTGTGCTGGTTTCGGCTTTATAGCCGACTACGGCTTTATAGCTGTTTACTTACGGCCTCACAGCCGTTATTTACAGCTTCACAGCCGTCTACGGCTTTATATCCGTTACTTGTAACCTGTGGTTACTTTTGGGTTCGCGCATTGGGCCGAACTGATACGGCCTCAGCGCTGGGCAGGTGTAAGAGCCTGCCCACCCCGAAGGCAAGGCAAGGCAAGGCAATTGTGCATCAAAGCGCTGTAATTATTCTGCTGGTGAAATTGCTGAATAGAGTTGAAAGTGTATCGCGATATCTATTTGCAGCTTGTACTGTAATGTGCCGTTTTTGACAATAGCCGATGTTCAGTAGAATCAAATCATTGCGTAAGTGGTTTGGCACTATTTTTTCAGTCATATTGCACTGATTATTGGCATGACCTATACTTAATGATGCATCATATATTAGTTCACGTAATTTTACTTTTAGTTCTATGCTGATTAGTGTTTTTATGTCTGAGCCTTGGGATGCTATTTTGCTCATGTAAAGGCAGCCTTCCATGGCGTGCCTTAATTGTTTAACAAGGCTATTTTGTAACAGATTTGCTTCACAAACGTACACAATGCTGTCAAAATTTAGTCAGCAATAGGCCTAATGTATTGCATTACTGAATGACTTCCATGACGATAAATGCACTAAATATGTCAAAATATGCACAAGATGTTGAGCATATTCAACAAAATTTGCCTAGAGTATAGCGCAAACAGAAAATGCTGCGGCAGTTTGCCGTTTCCACGGCACCGTGGAATTTACGAAAATTCCGTGGCATGGCATGCTATTCCGTGGCGCACGGAAAACCATGGGCCTTACTTATTGTGTTTGTTTGTTGTATGGAAAGGTGCAAAAACTGCACTAGAGAAATTGACACTTTAGTGATTTTCACACATAGAACATGAGATACATTATTTTGCATAATATTTACTGCTTGCTGCTGTTCAGTTTTTTTAAAATTCCAGTATTTGGATAATTGAACCAATACTGAATAACTGAAATTTGAAGTACATCATTATTTTTTTACTGCAGTTATTGCCAGCTACTGTGACGACTCTAAACTACACTAGCTGAGTTACAGTGCAGTTAGGATCTGATTGCATTGGGTTGCAGTGATAAAGTGGTAGCATTGATAGAAGAAGCCCTGCAAAACCCAGTGATGTCAGCTCCTGATGGCTTGAAGACTGAGAGACAAGAATCAAGATCAGTCTGCTCCAAGAATATACATCACCAGTCAGACCTTATCCTCCGCCAGCTACTGACAGATTTCGTCACTGTGCTTAAAAGTGTGTTGTTTTATTCCATACATCTCTCTTCTACCATTAACACTGTCAAGGAATCAGTTATTACATTATTTGCTAACATTATAAATTAACAACCTGCATCAGATTGTGTCTACACAAGGTCAGTCATAGTTATGAACTAATTTTTGTTGACTTCATTGGAGTTGGTGTGACCCAAGGTGCAACATATTAGATTTTGGTGGCAATTATCTTCACGATCTGTATCTGGGAACTTTTTCAGGATTTTTCATTTACTACAGCAGTTCTTACAGAAAGCCATAGTCAAATGAGTACTAAACAGCAGTATACTGTCTGCACAAGTTGTGTGTTGCATGCATTTGTGGCAAATATTATTGCAGCTTATTACTGTTAATGTTATTGTCAGTTTTTCTAGTGCTTAAGAGTTAGGGAAAAGTATGTCAGTAGTTAATTATGCTAATGTACCTCTCATTCCTTCATGTACAAATTAGGTGAAACACAAATTGAAAATGTTTCATACATGTTGAATGTCTGTTTAATCTGCATTTACAGCAGAAGTGACTGACAGTGTTGAAATAAGTCGACGGGCCAAGCAAGCAAACGTCGTGAGGCAAAGAATTCTAGATGAACTGCGACAGCAAAAACTCGTTATTCCACAATCATGTATTGACTGCTTGAAGCTAAATGAAGTTTTACCAACCAGCACCAATCATCCTTTGTGTATATTTATTAAACAAGTTTTCACAGAACGGCTTTCAAAAGCATCCTGACAAGCAGCGAGGCATATCCTCTGTCTGCAGATTTCATTTACTGTTGTTCTAAAATGGCCATTTTCTGTCATGATCTTAGAATACATAGCCCGTCTTTTGATTTGACTATTTCTTTATAATGCAGTAAGATTCCTTGGTTACTTTTTTGCTTTAATTAATGTGTTTGATGTATTGTACTGTAATCCTGTACATTTTTACATTCTGATATTTGCGCTGATGAAATTATGTGTTGCAGTACATCTGAAAATCATGAACTTGTACCAATAGTTAACACAAATTTTACGCAAGTAATATTAATTTTCACTAATGTGGCACTTGTAATACTACTGTATATCTGATGCTAAACTTTCTGCATGATCAGTCCAAAGCCAGTTTGGTATTGTATATCTTGCTTGGAGATATGAATGAAAATAACTTTGAAGTTTTTGATCTTGGAATGTACCTAGCAAACTGCAGTTTAATTGTGCACATTCATCTGTGCATAAGCAAGCCATAAATCCTACTACTACCTCTACTGCTAATCTACTACGTCCAAATTTTATTAATGTTACTCCATATTACGCCATGTACTTCTAAAACTTTAAGAAATTGTTCAGCCTGTAGTTTTGCAAGCTACATGACTTGTCCTGTTGCAAAAATACTGATGCATTTAATGGCAGGCAAGTAGAAATTGCTGCTACTACCAAAAAAACTAGCAACAGCCCTGGCTATTAGTAATACAAAGGAATCACAAGACCAGGATTGGTACGCTTTCAGTATCTTTATTGCTATTTACAGAGCAAATCATCCAAAATTTGACCACAAAGATCTTCATGCAAATAATCAGATAATCTGCACATCATAGAGATTTAGATTTATCCACTGTTGAAAATAGGAATACATGAAAATGGAAAAACAAGCAGTTAATGCAACATCAGTAAATATAATGTGTATGCAAAAATAACACGCAGAAAGGTTCAGTATAATGGAAGCAACTACTCTGCTTTTACAAGTGGCAAAATGCTTCGGGGATTTTTTCCTAACCATATTCAATGTACACTTAAATATACTTATTATTCGCCGCTAATGGCGATAAAAACATACAAGAAATTTGAGCTAATGCTCATGAGACGTGCGAAAGCCTATTGCAGTTCCAGTTCAGTAGTTTAGCTGAAAATTGTGGTGTTCACGCTAAGTTAATATACAAATACCAAATTCTCTATCCGTGGTGCCACCTTGTGAATGATATAGACTTGTGTCACAGCCCGAAATCGCCAAAAATCCATAAAACCCCCTATTTTGGCATTCAAGGTCATTGTATTCAACGCCAATCGAGAGCCAGTGCACAACTTCCTATTAGTGATTAATAGTAACCTAGGCCCTATCTCGCACCGTTACTCAGATACAGCGACTTATTGGCCAAAAATCGCAAATTTTGCCCACCCCCTCTCATTTAGCACCCTCGTTCGGGGTGATCCCCTTCGAATTTATGGAAAAGCTTTACGGTTCCTGAAACTAGAGTCTTTCAGGCAGCCGACAATGAAGACTTGGTGATTCTAGCTTGCACTGCTTTTGACTGATCCACCCGTGTGACAGACGGACGGACAGAATTGCAATGGCTAAGACGCCCTGAAAGCAGTAGCTGCGTTCGCGCGTAAAAATTGACAACCCATGGCATTTGTCGAACAAACCATCGATAAAATATACCACAGCAGCGCAGATACAAAATGTCTGAAAAAACACAAATCACAAATTCAGCATAAAACAACGTATTCACACAATAAACATGAAAACATTGTTTCCTGTTGAAACAGGTAGAAATGTTCTGCACTTATAAATGTGACATATGCCAAATGGTCACAATGTTGACCAGCATATCACATATTAACATTATGTTCTTATTTAAAATCACATAGGCAGTGATTATAATTCTAATTATCTATACCATTTACCGATTAACCAGCACATTAGCAAACTGACTGCAATCACAATGTTCATGCACAAAAACTAGTTCTAAGCATCACTGATGGGGATCGTTAATTAGTAAAAATAATTTTAAATGAATTTTTCACGAAGATAATAATTAACTTTTTAAATAATCAGCACATATAATATGACCACTGCAACATAAAATGTCAGTTTAAATCTGCACAATTGCACTGAAGCTAACTTTACACATGTCGTGTAATAAAATCAGTCAAATAAATTACTCATCATCACCACTGATACAAATATAACAAAAATGTATCGCACAAATTTTTCAACATACGTTTTTTACTACATAGACTAATTCAGTAAAACCAAATGCTAAAGGCAGTAGCCATTGATATACAATTTAATTATGAAATTTTGATCCGCAAGTAAGATACTGCAAGTACTGCAGTATGTAGACATGGCCTTATTTAGCATACCTCATCAATAATCAGCAGCTTGGTAGCACTGTTTAAAGACAAGCACAATGTATTGCAAATTTAACACTTAATCAAAGTGTAACCAATAACAATACTAGCAATCGCTAATGCTAGGACTTTGACTGCAGCCATTATACGGTACTCGGCCACTTTCACTCGTCACCACACCTCAAAGGCCAGCATACATATGTCACATTATCAGTTATCTGGCAAATGTGCGAGTCAACCAAACAATGATGACAAGCAGTCCGACTGTCCTGGCCTATAAAATATTGACATCGATGAACAGCCATGAAAAAGTGCATCGGCAGAATTCAGGAATTAGAAAAATGCCCTTGGTTTTGGCGCCAACGTGCTCCGGACGTTTGGTTTACCGGAACGGTCAAGACCACTCTGAAAACGAAAATAAACACGGCACTTAATATTACGGGCATGCTACCAAAAACTCTATCAGTATACTACCCGGGTTACAATATCACGTGGGGAAGGAAAAAGTGACAGCCCGCCCGTAGCTATTTGCAAGCTTTTAATAACAATTACAAAAATTGCTATACAAACCAGCAGAAAAATCTGAGCACACATGACTGCATTATCAAATAATATCACAGTGCAGCAGTGCAGCACGGTAGTGCTGACACTGTTGTAAGGGCGATGAATGTTAAGTATAGGAAATGGCATTAGGGGGGGTCCTGTAACTCCGAAACCCCTTAACAGATTTCCCTAAAACTTGGCTTATGTGATCACATCAATCACTCAACCCCACATGTAAAATTTGGTTACAATCGGTTCAGCCCGTTAAACCGACCGACGCCGCTAATGGCTCAAACGAAGCACCCTGACACCGGACACATATGTTTTCAATTGAAATTCTAAAAAATTACCCTTTTTTATGTCCCAATTTTTAAAAATTTGTATCACGACCTATGGGGACATCAAAGCAGTATAACTCAGTCCCCGTAAAAGATAACTGCATGCTGTTTGCAACTACCCCTCTATTTTTGGACCCGGGCTATCCGATGGTGTCATTTAAATTTCTCCCACGATGACCCCCTGTTGCCATGGCAACTAACCATTCTTATTCAAAGACAAAATTGGCTGCAGCATACACTGTTACACCACACATAATTTTTTCCTTGCACCAACTTCCTTTACCCACCCAGGGGTATTTTGAAAACAGTAAATAAATTTATTGTCATAAAATCAAATACCAAAAATTTTGACAAAAGTCAAAAAAACAACAGCAAAAATCAAAGCAAAAAACTTTAACAGTTTACAAAGCTATGTAGGGGTGATATGAGTCACTCATATCGCCCTGACATAGCTTTGTAAACTGTTTTTTGCTCTGATTTTACGTTAGTTGAGTAATCCGTCACATCATGCTTACAGGTAAACAAAGCATGTCGAGACAATATCAGAGGTACTCTATCCAATACTACGCCTGCCCAGTCACTAGAGCTGATGCAATCCAGGTACTTACAGCAAAGTCGTCGTACGGTCCGACGGTGAACTGCGACGCGTCCATGTTAACATTCGCAGCATTGGTGTTTGATGCCACGATAGTTGTGCTCGGCGGAGCAAGTGACGTAGAGGCGGCAGTAGGCGTATGATGATGAACCTGCTCGGGAAATGGCACTCGGCGAGAATCGGCCGTCGTTCTTGCTGTTCCACTGCACAACTGGCGGCACACACAGTAGACAATTATGATTACGAAAAGTGGCACTAGAGACGGGTAACAAAAACTAAGCATTAATCGTTCAATCTCTCTATTATGCCAAATGGCAGCACATATAAGTGAATAAGAAACACCACGATAATGCTAAATAAAAAAGGGTTAATACTACAAAAACTGCAGACAAAAAGTGAGTGAGTAGAGTTTAACATCCTACCCGACACAGTATAGGTCATTTCGGGGATGGCCTTTCAAGGCAAACTTGCACATACACATAATAATGAAACACAAAGTTAAACCTTTACAGTCAAATACTAAACATAAAAACGACCTAAACCTAAAATTGCAAGAACTCTCTATTTAAATGTGCATATGTGAAAGCAATGGCAGAGTTCTAATAATCTTTCCTGTCAACCTGTTATCTTCCAGACAGTCATTAATGTCAGAACGCTGTCTAATGGAGGACAGGGGTGGGCAGACAAAAAACCCTGCAGAATAGGACCGAAAATTCTCCTATCAGACACTTTCGAAATCTGAATAAAATAATGAAAACTTCTATAACTACAACTAAAAAAATATATGGAACTAACACCATTAGTCAATTACTAGATGAAGATGCAACCCCACCAGACTGATGTAACAGATCTGGGGACCCGTTCCACACCAAGAAACTATCGGCTATTACTTCACTCTTTGTGCTATCTCTTCTGACAGATACATTAGATTAATAATGCCGTATAGATCAACTATTCCTTTATCTTATTACATATGTAAGTATAAATCAAACTAATCAGCAACAGTATCAGAGAACTGTCTCTATGTATATGCAATAACTAAGCTCTAGCAAAGTATATATGGGTGCATCTTAGTGGTACAAGAGGCTGTATCCAGCACACTTGAAACGGAATGGAACTAGATTTTCAGACAGATATTGCTGCACTGTCAGACACGTTCTGTTGTTTTAACCAGTGGCACAGTTTTTCTGGAACAATTCGAATTCAGCTTACCCCATTTAGGCCAGACTCACTTTTGGGAACTGACGTGGTAGGCCTTTTACTTTTACGGGCTGGATGCGCAGCCTGTCAAGCAATCAACAGAGCCAAAGCATTGAAGACTGAAATATTACTCTACATTAATGCCATCAAGTCGTGACAGTGCACCGGAAAATACCACTTAAAACATAAGTCGGCAAAAACTGTTGAATCTATTCACACAGGTGGAATCGGGGCAGTCTTAAAAATCTTGACACGTGGCTCGCTTACTTTCTCTTTGGAAGCCGAACGCGGTGGTAGACAAACGGGAGAGAAAAACTTTGTCCTTTGCCCCAGCGGAGTTTTCGTTGGAGTGTCATTTACCTAGTTGGTGAATCAAAATAACGTAACATGCATCGTCAAACAAATCAAAGACATGTTAGTAGAACACATAAAAGCATTTATTGCACTGTAAAAACCACAAAATCAGTCATATGGAATATTAAATACACATGATTAGAAAACCCAGTGCTCCAAAAAGTAGTACAAACATTCATCATATTGCAACAACTGTTAACTTCATGAAACCAATACAATACGCAATCAAGTAGAGATGTTATGAAGTAATAAGATACCAAAATGCTTAACTACTCATGAACGAAAATGTCAGCAAGCAACATCTAATAGAGTTTGTCAGCACAGACAGCACATGGCCACAATCAGTTGACTACCTTGCGCAGTTTACTCGGCGTTTTTGTTGGCGTATTTCCGGCAAAACGTTTGGTGCCTGCTGGCTTGCTGCCAAACATGATTTCCTCTTCCATCTGACGGGCTTTCTGCTGTTGCTGTAACAAATACATTCACAGCATAGCACGTAAGTACATGGTAAAAAAGTAAAGATAAATGAAAGACAAATGCTCAATATCAGCACTGTGTTCGGAGCTGATCCCAGTCGGCGGTAGTCAGCCCTCAAACATAAACCCGGTATGGGCCGGTAGCAGGCTGCCGTTACTGTCCACCAGGCCCGCGGTTACCTTCCCGGACAGAGCATCGCTGCACTCTGGCTGGTACCAAATTATACTGCTTGGTGACAGAGGCACATGTGCGTGAATAACTTGCCCACTGATCAATAACTGGGTCGAGAGTCGAACCAGCAACCTCGCGGTCACCAGTCTAGCATGCTATTGTTACACGTCCAAGCCACGCAGCACCTGGTAGATATAGGTTAAAGGAAATCTACAGCCCACCCAGAGCTATGGAACATCACTTATAAGATCGGTTGAAAAATGTGGGAGCTATGGGGGGTCGAAATTTTGGCCTTCCCGTTGACTTGGCACATCTCCTATACAACAGCTTGTTGCTACCGCACAAGCTGTGATAGTGACCAGGACTTTATTGTACACCAATAGCTAAGCCCTTACCACTACATAAGTTAAAAGTACATACTGTATATTTTGTACATATTCTTTTATTTTGACGAGCTCTGTTAACAAACAAATATGATGACGATTTGCCCACAATTTCCAAACATTCACTAGTAACTTGAACAAATAACACAGGTCGATCCAGGGACAGTATCTAATGGTTGAAATGCAATGCTAACCCGCTGCATTTTTTCATTCTCCTTGTCAGCAGTGTAGTCGGTAAGTTGCTTCTTGACAAAGTCGCCAAACGTCTGGCGGTAGATGGAGAATGCTTTGCCAGTTGCCTGCTGCCACTCCTCAATCATGGCACTCACATCCTGTTCCACCTTAACATACCAGCCACGATACATTTGTCATAATCAATCAAATCAATCAATAAGCAAATTTGTTAGGCACCCCTGAAACTGCTCTTAGAGGCATGGATCTGCTACAAGTAATCAAGACTAAGGTAAAATGCCAATAACCAACAGCGCTCTCTCGTAGCTCTGTAACAAACTCAAGCAGTGCTCATCTCCATTTCCAAGGCCCTGAGCCAGCATTGCAGTGAGTGTAAAAGCCCAAATTCCATTACGCTGACTTTGCAACAAAGTCTCGAACACAAATCATGAAAGTCTGTGACACAAATCACGTCGCCAACTTTCATGATTTGCGTTGCGGACTTTCGTGATTTGTGTCCGCGGACTCTACCCGTGCATTGTAACAGAATAAATTCCATTAGAGCGACACAAACGGGTTTGTCGCGGACTTGTCACGGACTTTGTCACAAACATCCTGATATGTCGAGATGGTTTGTGTCCACAACTTTCATGATTTCTGTTGGCGACTTTCACCGAAACTTCATGGTTTCATGATTTGTCACTGTTTAAGTCCGTGACTTTCCCTGCGGGAAAGTTTTGGTGAAAGTCGGCATTGTGGAATTTGGGCTAAACACAGCTCCATTGGAGCTGCTCCAATATATGGAAAGAGGGCCAGAACACTGCTGTTACTTTTCCGGTGGTTAGGGTGGTACCAAATTGTACTGCTTCGTGACACAAACACACGTGTGAACAACTTGCCCAGGGTTTTTACAAAGCAGTGAACCAGCGACCTTACGTTCGATCACTAGTACGACAAAACTACTGTTCGACAATCAAGCCATGCTCAAGTAGGCACAATCAAAAAACCACATCCTTGTTGAGAACACTGTGTGCTAATGTCACCGTTTTCAGAAATGCAAAAAAATAGGTTTTGGAAATGCCCCGTTAACGTCTGCTAACTTCAGTGTCCTCTGACAGGAACAAATTACAGTGTTTGCTGACAGAGCTGCATTGCTGCATATGCAGAAACTGACTCAGAACCATTATGTGTGACATGAAAAGTGAGAAACCAAAATTGAATCTAAGGCTTTTGGTTGGCTGCTTTGGTAGACCTACCTCTTTTGCACATGCACCCAGTCCCAGGTCTATAAACCCTAGCCACACGTGGGAACAACAGCTCGGAATCATAACCCAAAGAATAACAATGCACAGTTCAAGTGAGAGAATGATACAAATAAAGGAAAAAAAACAAACACCGAAAGGCAGACAGTTTACCTTTGGCAGCTCTGCACAGATCTTCTTCCTCGCTTTCTCTTCTTTCAGTAGACTGCAACCTCGGTTCAGCAGCCGATCTGGATTGTTCGCCCGATGCTAGTAATCACATTAAACCAACAGACTGCAAGTTAAATAGCCTGCAAACAGTACTAAAATTCCTATCAATCAGGTAATGACAAAAATCAGATGTTATTAAACTTTTTTTTAAATTAAGTAAGTCATGAAATAAACATGATACAACTTGACACCAGTCTGATTTAATATATGTCCTTAACTACAGTACTCAGCATCAACAAATTTCAATCGAACATTATACGGAAGCCTGCTACATTGCGTCCTTGCTTAACCGGTCTTAACTCTTTATTGTGTAAATGAAGTTAGTGACATTAAATAAGATGAACAAACACATTGTCAAAATGTAGACCTACTGCAAATTTAGTGCTAAAAATTAAAGTTGCCACTACAAATTTTGAACTTTTAGTGCAAATAACTATCGTAAAATACACACGTGGCAATGGTCTACGTAAACACCAGCTTAAAACTGTCCTAGTTATACAGTATCTTATCATTACAGTTGTTGACATTGCTGAACGTTTCCTGCAAATGGTGCCTCCTAACAAGTTCATTGTATTGTAAAAAACGTAAAGTCCTTTCGAGCCTTAAGGCCCAATGGGCGACGCTGATGTCTTGTTTCCTTAGCCCTCAGCCAGACACCAGTTTACACTGCCAGACCACGAATACAGGGCTAGTGTATCGCACGGTGTGCCTGTTTACGTCCCAGCTTTCGCTGGTACTCATTGCGCCTACCCACGAAGGGATGGCCAGGCTGAGTTGATCTGGGTGGCTGGTTACATACCGGGATGGTCACCCATCCAAGTACTAACCGGGCCTGGTGTTAATTAACTTCGTTGATGCAATCAATGATGTACCAACTAAGCCAAACCACCACCACCAACATCGTATTGTACTGTACTAAAAACCAAGTCAAATTTTAAAAAATGCATCCCTAGAGGATGACCACTCTCCAGACACTATGAAATTCCTGACCATTCCCTGACAATTCACAGCACTCCTGAACATTTCAACTGGCCTTCAACTATGGTAACCTAACCCTAGTACTAACTAAAATATAACATAACAGTAGCATACTACAACATAACATATTAAAAACTAAAACATAAGTAAACAAAAAGCAACATTTGGCAGTAAACAGTATAAAATAATCGGTACAGAGCACTAAGTGATACTAAAAAGCCTGCTGATGCAATTTCTAGGAAAGTTTTTAGGACATTTTGCCTGACAAAATGTTTTCCACAAAAATTCCCTGATTTTTATCGAAATCCCTGACATTTCCCTGATATAGATTGTAGAGTTCCGTGACATTTCCAGGTTTTCCAACAGCCATCAATGAGCAGACAACCATCAAAATACGGACCTCAAACTCTAAAAACTGCGACCACAACTTCTTCCAGCGGTCAACCCTGTCAAGCAGGTCCTTATGCTCCTCGTAGTAGTCTCGAAGACGTGTCAGTTCCTGCTCGTGGGCCACTAGTACGTCCTCAGTCAGCTCCTCTGCAAACAACATACACATCAGTAACATAATACATCGTGGCTGCAAAAGCTCCGGGCAGTCACAAAAATAAATTTTCGGACAAACAGCTGCAAACTACCAACACAGCTATTTGACTGCAAGTGCACAATATTTCAATTCTGCCTCTATAAATTCTCCATCCAACAAATTATTTTGTATTCTGGAGAGGGTAACATTTACGACGGAACGTCATCTGAAAGCAATTTCGCACTTGGTGAAGCAACAAATTTCAATTACCTTGGTAATATTGTTAATCGTAGCTGCTCAAAGCATGGTAGGAAACATGGTCTCAACCGCTTCAGAGTAATATAAAAACATAACCAAGAAAGCTGATCAGTAGCACATTTAGATGACTGTTCAACAAGCTCAAAATGTTACAATTAAAAATATGTGTCGCAAATCTGCTTCCTACAACAGACGTCAACTGCAATGTAACGAGGCTGCTTGCAGACCTTCGCGAAGAGGCTCGAATGAGTCGTCAGAAATGCAGCATCGGTCCTGCCAGTCCTTCAGCTGCTGCCTAACGGCTCCGATCACTCGGTGAATATTGTCCATCTTGAGCACCTCACAACGACCGATCTCCTCTTTCAGCTAAGATCAACCACACAATAACCATCACATTACAAATAGACCTCAGCATGGCATACAGTGTATAAATAGAATAACTGTGCACACAGACCAACGTAACTGAACTGAACTGACACAGTTTAATTTTTGATGAAATAACCAATGGGCACCCCACCATAGTCAGCCACCTTGTCATGGTGGTGGGGCTTTGCACCGATGACCCGAAAGATCTCTAAAATCTGGAGGCGAGGAGCTAACTAAGAGCTGACCAAACCCGTGAGAGCAGATTTGCTACACATTACCAGTGCTTTAGTGCTGGTTTCAGCTTCACAGCTGTCTATTTACGGCTTCACAGCCATCTACGGCTTTATAGGCGTTACCTGTAACCTTGTGGTTACATTCGGGGACGCGCATTGGGCCAAACTGATACGGCCTCTGCGCTGGGTAGGTGTAAGAGCCTGCCCACCCATGAGGTAAAGTAACGTAAGGTAACCAATGACTATTAGTCATTGAATGTGTATGTGAGCATAGTCACATAGGCTACCGATGCCATTAGATGGTGCCTACTGTAATGCATTCCTGCTTGCTCATTGGTCAGTTCGTCAAAACCTAAACTGTGTCAGTTCAGCGACGTTGCTCAGTATGCGCCATAACAAGGCATAATACACTGTAAACCGTACTGAAACGTACTTTTTTCACGGCCATGATCAACGGCGTGTTCTGCCTAAATGCCCTTGTGATATACTAATGCAAGATGCTCTTAAGTCACTACGCTTGAGTGGAGTAAGATTATGGGTACTTACAACACTAGACAGTATAGTGAAAGATAGGAAAGACAACTGAAATACATCATAAAATAAGAGTACACCTTAAACTGAGTCTGATATAAAATCTGTGCGTAATAACTGCGTATCTACAGTAGCCTACTTGGCATAAGTAATTTCAACCGAACACTGTACTATAGAGCAGAGCAATCTACATACGCTTAATCCTTGTTTAACTAGTCTACACAATCAAGCAACTGTCATCACGTGATCTGCTAGGGTTCACAGTGAGAAAGCTGGAATTATGTTTTAGTCAACATTTAAATTTTTTTAATTACTTAGAATAAGTTTGGCTTGAACATAACTTCACAATATTTAATGTTAGTTTGAAAAGCAACATTCTAAATGTTACTAACAATAACTAATACAAGGGCAAAAAGTTATGCAGACTCATGATACTAACAGACTGGATGACTCGCTGAGATACTCCGGTGTTTTGGGACTGAAAAATGTCTCGATCTTCCTGGATCATCTCAACACGATCCCACAGTGTTCTCACACGCTCCCATAGACCTTTCAGTGTGGCCGCGTTCTGAGCTCGCAACTCTTCCAACTACAAATGCAACATAAACTATAAGGCAGCAAAAAATAACAAATAAGTAATCAATTAACTGTAAGAGAAGTTCCATCAATTAAAATTTCTGTATTGACTAAAATTTTTGATTAAGAACATTGCTAATGTCACAAATATGCATATTTAGAGTTGACTGTAAACTATAGTAGACAACAGTTATTTCACAGAAGACATGCAATCAGGATTAGTAGTATAATGTTAGTTTAACAGTCTGCATCAGTTTGCAAAAGATAATACTAACTAGTAGTTGAATGAATTCTGCAGTTTTCGTCTTTCTGATTGATTATAAAATTTAACCAAAATTGACTTATCTTTAAAGATTAATCGATTAAGATGCAACTATATAATTTAAAACAACAATCATTCAATCAATCTACCAACTGATCAAAAAACGTTTATATAACATCGTACGATAAGAACAAACTACAGAGAGATAATGGCAGAGTCTAGGCCGAGTGCTCACGTTTCCTGTAGGCAATGCAAAACAGTTCAGTTTTTAAACAACAATGCAACTGCAAGGTGGTACACTTTTCACTTTTAGACCAGTATTTTGCATGTTTTAATCCAGCCATATTCTGCTACACAGAACAAAATTGTTTTCATTGAACAAAAACAACCTACCAAGTGGCAATGACATGTTAGACTAAAAATTCGGAAAAACATCAAAAATCTTTTGCTACCAGTAATACATCAAACCAATTCAATGCGACATGTGACAGAGTGTAAGGAGACAAAGAATTATAACAGAAAAGTGTCTCGCATCAGTGAATTTTTTTCGAAAAGCTGAAAGAAAAACTAATAAATGACATTAGTCGATGCATACTTCATCATGGTACTGTTTAAGAGCTTCCATGCTTTCCACAGTCAAGGAAGCCATTTCTCCATCGGAGACGACCTCTCGTTCGAACGACGTGTTGGCGGACAGCTCAAGTTCATCCAGAAGCCGAACGATGTTCTGACGACTGCTACTTATGGCTTTTTGGCGTCTTGCCTATCACACAATTAGATACTTCAGTCGCACTCCATCCAGATACTAAATGCAAAACTCATACTCCTGAAAATGGTCAAAGAGCTGAAACAGGAGAAGGAAGGAAGGTGTTGGAACGGCATTCTGCAAGCTGTTCCAGCACCTGAATTTAGCCATTCAACCACCTGAAAATTGCAGTTGAATTGTGAATTATGTGAAATACTACAGCTTATTGCACACTGTATTTTTTGGACAGATGACTTTCCAAAAAAAAAACAATAAAATTATTGCCACTAGAGATCAGATTTTTCTTTCTTAAATGCACCCAATTCTATTTCACCACCGAGCCCGTGGACGGAGTTTGCACCACTCACTGGCACTCACCTAAACACTTTAGCTGGATTTAAAGGAACCTACTTCTAGTGGGAGAGAGTTTAAGTACAGAAAATAAAGGCTAAAGAAAATACAAAAGAAAGAGGAGGGAAATAAAAGGGAGGAAATGTAGAGTTCCACCAGCTACTTTTAAGTAATTCAACCACTAAATGAGTTCATAATTCGAGCCAAATAAGAAATATCACTCAACACAAATGATTATCATTCTTACAACCAAATGACTGGTATACCAGTGTTTGACTTGCAATCCTATGAAGGCTATGATCCACCTATTCAGAATGCTTAACACGTAAACAGATGGGTGACAAAAATATTAGTAAATATTAACAAGTAAAATCACACGAAATATCGAGCACCTTTTCAGTTTCCAGTTCGCTGATGTGTTCGTCAAGATCAGCAAGCTGTTGTTCAGTAGGCACAACGCAACTAGACGGAACATGGAATGGCTCAGTACCAAGGCTGGCACATAACTTCTCATCGGTTTCAAGTCGCTGTCGTAACTGCTCCAGGCGTTTCTGTTTCTCTGCACTCAACGTTTCGGCACGACTGCGCAAGCCCTTCTCCATCTGTAAGATGGTCAGACCCTCCGACGGCTGCGCCGTTACAGAAACATCACAAACGTTATTTGCATTCCGAACCTGAACTACAAGCAACGGTTTTACTCTGCCGACTTCCTGCAATATGGCTGTAGATAACTCGCATGAAAAAAAAGTTTAACTGTAACTACACTTGAAACAGTACATAAAATTAAACATTATTTAACACTCATCCAAATGTAATCATACACTTCATTTCTGTTGCAATTAGCTCAGTACAGAATTAAAGCATGTCGAATCTTATCATCATACAGTACTGACGTGATACTTATGCTATATAGTGCAAGGGCTTTAACATTGCAAACTGTGAAGAGTATATGCTAGAAAAAAGCTTTCACCAAAGATACAAGAAATTATCTCAATTAGTTACAACACTGATATTGTTATACCTCAGCACAAAATACTTGCACAAAAGTGGTCCAAATCGTGTCACATGACGTTGACAAATACACACTGTTAATGAACAACAGTTTACTGGTCAACATTGAGATGAAAGGTTGACAGGTAACAGTGAAGTTGTCTAAGGTTCGAACGATACTAGCATTGGGGTACTGGGTATTGGCCAATACTGGCCAGTATTGAAGTGCATCGGGTATTGGCGATATTTTTTTGACTGTGAAACCCAATACCGATATCTGCTCACTCAGCATAAGTGGTCGCCGCCCACCGCCAACTGCTGTCTAAGCTGGGATCAAACAGCAGTTGGCGGCGGGCATCAACCACTATAGAATGATAATCATCTCGATTTGCTAGCAAACAACCATGGCGGGAAGAGTGGCACAGGGCGGGGAGGGGGGAAGTACACCTGTAGAACAGTTGGCATTTATGCTAAATTGAAAGGATTACCGGGTATCCCCTCTCAACTGCACACTGTCTCACACTCTAGGCCTAGTTTCAGTAAGGGCGTACACAATCTGCGCACGGCATATATGCAGCATGTGGCAATTAGCGCAGTGGGTGACGTCGCCAGCCGTGCCTAGCAGTTTCTCCTGTCACCAGTGCACTGCAGTAAAGGTTACTGGCACCAGGCGATTGTGTGACGGTTTTGAAGCTCCTGGTTGACGGCTGTTGCGATTATATCACTGTTGCTGCATGGAGAGTAAATCGCTATTAGATAAATGACGTGGTAACGAATAAGCATCGTGGTAGATTTAACAATAGTACAAAAACTGCTGGTTTTAGTTGTTGTATTAGAGCGCATTAGAGGTTAATTTTTAATGTTATGCACTATATAAATTCACGTTTTATTTACTTACTTATGTTTATATCAATCAGTCATTGATTCGAGCACAATCTACGGTACTGTAACCCTACTAGCCTACGTACATAAAACTTAGCACAAGAGACATAGAAGAAGTATATGAATCATTAGGCAACTTCACTTTTTGACTTAGACTTTCACTTAGACTTTCGCTGAGTCTAAACTTCAGTCAAAGTACCTACTTAAGTCAAAAAAAGTGAAGTGATTTCGCTGAGCCAGAATCCACTTCGACTTTTGACTTTAGCTGAGCGAAAACATGGCGACTATTTACAGTTCTATACGGATAAACGCTGTAATGGCTACATAATGACGTAAGACATTACGTAATTACGTCATTTGCGTGTGTGGCGCAATTAAATAAGCAAGTTCAAGCGTAATTGGTTGATTTATTCCCTGTTAGGTTTACCGGTCTTTCGCACTTTTAATCGTTTAGTTGAACTTTAGTCTAAGTACAGACTTTAGCAAAAGTACAGCTTTAGCTTTGGCTCAGCAAAAAGGCTCAGCGAAATTCTAAGTCAAAAAGTGAAGTCGCCCATTGTATTACCACACACAATGGGTCACACGTGTCTGTCCAGGCACACCATCCACTGAGTGTGGGATGGAGGGAGAAGGGAGGGCAAGGTATGCTGCCACAGCATGTGGATGGTCATGTGGAGCCTTCAGCCAGTGTTAACACTTTCCCACGGTATTACTGTTTGTTCACACTTGACAGGGAACTGCATGGAAATTTTAATAGGTAGAACAAAATGTAGTCTAGTATTGCATATGGCAGGTGAGGATCAAATGTGGCTGTCTTACTCCTGGCACAGCATACAACACAGCACGCATAGGCAGAGAGGCAATGGACGAAGAGAGCAAAACAACACAAACAGATTACCTTACATTCATTAGATTAACACAGTGTGCACAATAACGCACTTTACTTCCTGCGTCTAGACCTGACAGTGCGGCAGCACGTGGCGGGAAGCTGATGATGATGGTATCGGTATTGGTATTGGGTATTGGTATCGGTATGACC
>Ga0056128_1002436_pt1 | contig 22050 bp, 9 predicted proteins | sample WorMetLIZISLAND2_FD_71113 | JGI IMG/M metagenome (GOLD analysis project Ga0056128, IMG submission 71113) | Marine gutless worms symbiont microbial communities from Max Planck institute for Marine Microbiology, Germany - Olavius geniculatus... ... | reverse complement strand
CGTCGAGCCAGCTTGATCGTGTAAACGGGGCATAAGTTTGCTTCATCGTATAAACGGGGTACAGGGGCCCTCGCACATGGCGTAGTGAAATAAAATAGAAGAAAATACCTATAAAACAACTTGCGACGACGACGTCGACTCCGCGTTTTGTCTGTCACAGAGCGAAACGTGACGCTGCAAACTTGCAAAGAAGTTTTAAAAAAAAACTTTTTTCCGTTGCAGGGGTTCGCATGCTCTGCGATAAAACAAACTAAAATGTTGTACAATATTTTAAGGTTGTTGCAGGTTGTTTTTTTAAATTTCATTCTGTTTTATTTTGTTTCAGCATGTACGGAAAACTGCCATGAAACTGAATTAATTAGGCCTACTTATTTTATTCTATTTTGCTTTATTGCGCCATATGAAAGGGTCATGATTTTTGTCTCTTATCACTTTGCGCTACTTCCAACTACAACACTCGTCGACTAAGTCCCACGTTCAGTCAAATATAGGTTGTCGCTAGCAGTAAATGAGCACCTAAGAAGCCCAGAAACAACCTCATTTTATCTCAGCCGAGTTTAACGCCTCTTGCTACCGCGACGCCGTTTAAATTTCCAGAAAAGCGGCAGCAGGTACTTGTTTGCTTCACTTTCCATCCCTTGGTAAAAAAGACTAAATAGTAACTTAATAAACACGCTTTGCTTTACATGAAACATGATTTATACCAAATATTCTAGTACATTTTGTTCATGCAGTTAAGGAATAAAGACAGGGGGTATAAGGCGCAGACTGCAGACAACGGCGGATATTTTTACGTCGTCACTCGTCAGACGAAAACGCGCCTGCATTGGTTTGATACGTTTTGATAGATTCGTGCTTTCTAGTATAGGCCTATAATACGATACTACACCGTGGTTCACAAAAACTTGCCATTTTTATTTTTTGAATAGCTTCGTGAAACATTAGCTGATTTTAATAATTTTTGGCATACAACATCAAGAAGAAACTCGACGCAAATGACTATAGTTTTGGCCATTTCACTTTAATACTGTCGCTACACTACCTTGTGAAATGCAGGTTAACGAGCCTGCTGATGGAGTGGTGTGAACATTTGCCGCTTGCATTCGTGCTGGAAAAGGACATTTTGAGCACATGCTGCAATAAAGATGATGCGATGTAATACGTGTGACTTTTTGAAATACAATATTTGTTAGTCATGTTTGTCTGTCATTATTCAGTTAATCATTTCTGAGCCGACGCGTGCGCTATCCAGTATGAATTCATTGTTGTAAATGACCAAACTACTACTTCTTCATTTCACAAGGTAGTGTAGCGACAGTATTAAAGTGAGGTGGCCAAAACTACAATCATTTGCGTTAAATTTTTTTGTAATGTCGCGTGCCAAAAATTATTAAAATCGGCCAATGTTTAACAGAGCTATTCAAAAAATAAAAGTAGCACGATTTTTTATGGACCACAGTGTATAATTGTTTAGCATGCGGAGATAGAACGGTGATGATGATGAATGTTGTGTAGAGAAGCCTCTGGACCCGCTGTGCCTGTGCAGGCCGATGGCTTTCTGAACTGTTATTGTACGTCAACGGCTGAGTCACTTACAAGTAAGCCTGCAAAGCCATATTACGAACTACGTTGTTTATTGTTGCATCTCAAAACTGACCTTTATAATAATCATTTTAACAACGCATTCTAAGTTTTTAAGTTTTTCTGTTATATCTGACGATTACTGTAGTTCTTGTCACAGTGCTAATTTCATGTTATTAGGCATACTGCCTGTTTCCGTATATTGCGGCGTCCTTGGGTTAAAGCAAATCAGATGATATGATAGAGGCCTACTCGTATGACAACATGACAATAACAATATTGTAATCTGCAATGACAACAGCAGGGTTTTTTTTAACTGGAGAGCCACGAACTTTAGTTCCGATTAGAAATTTTACGAAAGGCAGGCTGCTTCATGCAGTGGGCGTGGCTTAGGCATGAGACGACCGTGTGGTGCACAATGCTTTTATGCACGATACTTTTGCACGCAGCTAGCTAAGTAGGCCTACTGCCTGCAGAAGCGACTACAGTATTGTTTACAGCATCGTGCTCAGTGGACACGATAACTTATGAACCGCTGCACTGGGCTTGATGAACTTTTGCAAGAACATGTAGTATCTTGACAGTCTTTAGAAGCCTATTAAATATCACAGTCAAAGGTCAAGGTCATATGGGTTTTGCGTGTTTTGCCTGCATGATACCCGCGGGCAGTACTTATAACTTTTAGCGAGGGTTTTAGTATAGTTTCAGTTAAAATCCTTAGACAGCACGCGTTACATCTAGGCCTACAGTTTATAAGAAAATTTCGCTGCGACCTTTCATGTCATTTTCCAAAATTTGCCTTTGTAAGTTGACTGAATGAGTGAACCTGTATGTTGAAGGTGTTTACTTCGACGGCGCATGCGCGTAAAAGACGGAAAGCAGACGGGAAACATCTCGGACGGATTCGATGTGAAACAACTAAAACTGATGCATAATGATAATTTCTGTATCCCCGCATACAGACATACAAAACGTTTATATTAATTACCCGACGAAACCATGTTCGTAGTAAGCTTATACTCGTTCAGCGAACAAAGCAAGTTTTAAGTAATATTTGTATTTGTATATCTAAAAATAGTGTTAAATCTTGTGAATATGGTGAACTTATAAGCACTGCTTACATTGTGTAGCGTTTTTACTTTTAAAAAAATATTTATAGCATGTATCTGCACTTTAAGTCGATTGATTGCAACCAATAGACGAGCGCCCCGAGCAAAATACAAGCCCTTGAGGTTTTAAAACGTTTGACAGTTTCCAGTGACCCTGATCTTTTAACAGTTTGGACTGAAAATTGATACACCGGTTACTTCTAACGTACTTTCTATGACAAACTTCGGAGTGCAGACAAAATGAGCCCTCTTTTGAAACTTTAAGTACATTAATCTATATGAACATTTCAGCAAAACAGCATTAACATTACACAGCGTTAAGATATTATACAACAAATACGTTTTGTTTTAATGTCTCAGTCTGCGGAAGCTTATTTTTTTGGAGGCAAGCCTAAATAACAGTAATGCCGGACAAGAAATATTATTAGATTGTGACCAATCTAATATACTCCTCGCGCGTCATTTTCTTTCGTATTCTTTTAAAATCGTTTTCATTCCTTTCGGCTTCTATTAAAGACCCGGCGTCTAATTGCGACCCGTTAAATATTATACTAATAAGGACTGGCGTCGAGGTCGTTATTGGAAATTGTCACCCCGAAGTTCATAAAATATTGCCAGATTTTAGGAAGTGAGAGGAAAAAAATTTTCAATAATGTTCGATAATGCTAGTTGCCATTTTTTTTTATACCTCAAGTCAACGCATGCGTCTATCTGGCACAGTTATGGAGATATGGCGCCTCAAAGATAATGGGGTCACGAACTTTACCTTTTGGGGTCACGTGACGTCATCGGTCACGTGACCATTTGACTCCCGGGGTCGACTTTCCATGGGTGGTCTATAGTGACCATGCGTCTATCTAGCACCGTTATGGAGATATGGCCGTTTAAAGTTCTTCCAGGAAGGCTCGGTCGTCGGTCGGTCGGTCGGTCCTCAATATTACAGTGATCTCATATAGGCTACTCCTCTTCGCTACGTTAGGAACGTAGCGCGCGAGGAGTAAAAATGGGCCGATTAGCTAAAAACCAGTGTGCATTTTGTTTAGCTAGATTATTTTTACTGCATCTACGCTTTACACGCAAGGGAGAATAATGCACATTGCACAGCAGTTTTGTACATGTGCGTGAAATTTAAGAGCAAATTAACCGCACCATTCCAAGTTTTATTACTTACAAGATATGAGTATGCAACTGAAAGTTTAAGTTAACTGTTGCGCTAATTCTAAACGACAAAATCTTGCATAGGGGTGACCTGAAAATGCAGAACCGAAAAATGTATCGAATTTAAAAATGAAGTAATAATTTTCAAGGCATGTTTACTGCTAGAACTGAGATGCCGACTTCTGAACACAATCTGGCCGTGCTGAAACGCGCTTATTTCTCGATGTGGTAAAAGGTTTTCTGCGTGAAAACGGCATGCGATCAAATAGCCTAGAGGCGAAGACACGCCACGTTTGATTGGAGTGATGTTATGGGCAGTTATAACACTCCAGTCACTGTGGTGAGAGATAGAACGAAATAGGCCTAGGTATCAGCAGCATTTGGCAATAGTCGCTGTAGCTGAAATAAGCTGCGGATTTGCTTAGTTACGCGCCACGTTTGACGTCACTGGTAATGACGCATGTCTCGTCTCCAATGAAAACAACAGTAAGCCACCGTCGACGCAAGGCTGGACGTTTAGTAATAAGATTATACCGGACGACGGTCATGACTGTCCAGGCACTCTCGGTCGCTAGTCGCTCCACACCGAACGAAGCTTCCCGCCGTTATTAACGATGATGATTGTCAATGCTTGGCGCCACCTGTGGAAACTTGGCGCCGACGCTAGCGGTGCACTGTAGGGTCGTACCTCGAAGACCAGCCTTTGTACGCGACGGAAGCAGCTCTGGTCTTCCGCGGCACAAAGATGTCGACGACGTCGCCGTCTGCTTCGTCCGCAGCCAACAACTCGAGTCTATCGACGAGTTCCAGGTCTAGGTAACGCTGGAATTAGTGATGTTTTTTTTTTATTCGAAGAACTAGTCTTTGAAGATACATAACATACTCGTATTCTGTGACCGCTAAGGTCGGAGTTAAACGTCAGATAAAAGTTGTGAAAAATCTGTGAAAAATGGCAGTGGCTGCGCAAGTCAGAAGGTCGACGTTTCGATCCCCTATCTCCGTTTTTGGGACCCTTCTAGTCAAACGCAGAGGGTCTGTGTGCCAGTTCAGTTCAGTTCAGTTATACCCCGTTTACACGATCGAGCAGACATCGAGCAAACGTCTAGCAAACGTCAAGCAAACATCGAGCTGGCTCGTCCAGCTAACATATAGGCCTAGCCAGTTTGTCGAGCCAGCTTGATCGTGTAAACGGGGTATTACGTCGCTCTGTTTGCTTTCTGGTAAAAAAAACCTGTAATGAGCTATAGCCAAGACACTTTGGTACTGTAAAAACAAAAATGGTTTCAGTGACTGTCTGTAGGCCTAAGAGTATGCAAAACATATGTGTAGGTATTTAAATTTTGTTTCAAGAGTGAATGCTTTCTAGCCGACCGCGTCGCGCTCAATATCTTACGACGTCGTGTCCCTCTCTCAGTCTGTCGTTGGTAACGTATGTATGTAAACAGTACGTCTTGCCGAAAAGCTGCCTAACAAAGCAAATAGGGTTGCCCGACCGCTACCCCGTGGTACCAATTCGGACCCCTTAGGGCCCTGTCATCCGTTCTCCAAAATAGGGGTCCCTACCCCCAAAATTTGCATGTCGCATTACGGCCAAACTGTATCAGCAGAATGGCTACTACATTTATTAACTTACAACTGTTCTACCTAATGCCCGATTTATTGCCGACTCTGCCATTTTCCACCAAAAGGGTACTACCCCTCCCCCCAAATACGTGGGTTGCAAATTGCGGCTAAATTACTGCAGATAGCGACATAGTTACCATTGACAGCTTATAAGAGGCTTTGATCTAAAAATTGCCTGATGCCAGACAGTACAATCGGCTATCCTAGCAACAGCTGGGTTTTTTCAATGATTTTGTCATGCATTACACATTATGTTTTGTTTGTTGGCTGACTGCAAAACAGGAGGCAAGGTTCCCCCGGGTATTCACTGAGCAAGCAAGACCAGCGCTCCTCCAGCGTTAGTCGGCTGATGAGAACAACTGCACCAAAGACACATCCCGGTAAGCGCGTCTTCCCAGCAGGTTTGTTAAAGCCATATTTTTTATTGGCCTAGTATGTGATAATATACACGGTGTTTTATATAAAAAAAGCACCCAACTCAGCCGAATAGTGATTAATTTACACGAAAAATTTGTACCAGCCGTAGCTGAAAAAATACTAATTCGGAATATTTTATCCAACCTAGGCCTGGATGGGATGCGTGTTAGTGCTTACGCAGTATGCCAAAGGTTTGCATACAGCAAAAAGAACATAAAATAGGCACACGGAATTGGCAAAATAATTTTTTTCTGAGTCTACTTTACGAATGGACATATTTCTACAGCATTGACAGCATTCATTTTAATCCGGCACTGAGCTGCAGTGACGTTGATAGTATTTTTAAGGATGATGTGCAAGATAAAGCCCAAATTCCATTACGCCAACTTTTGCCGAATCTTCCACGCGGGGTAAGTCGACCGTGGACACAAATCATGAAAGTCGTAGACACAAACCATCTCGACATGTTTGCGACAAAATCCGTGACAAAACGCAAAGTCAGCGTAATGGAATTTGGGTTTAATAATGCTAAACTGCAGTTAAGCGTAACCGGGAAATTGCAAAGTAATGTAATACTGAAAATTGAAAAATATATATATTTGAACTCATCCGTGACATATAATCATGACGATGGCGTATGTTGCTGGTTAATTGTTTGCTGCTGTTCAGGAAACGGTAGAAGCATAAATTCTTCTTCTTCCGCCCGATCGGACGCAAGTCTGGCCAAAAAGCCGTCTCGGCACGTTTCGATTCACATTCCATCCGAGAAGTTGGTGGTCCGGCCGCAGGATTCCGTGACGGCATTGAAGCAAGCGTCTGCAGCTGGTCGTCGGCTGTTAAATCTCGCCCAATCGTGCAACACGCTCGGACGCAGGCATTCGGCCAGCCCTGGCGGCACACGAGCCAGGTCGGCGTCGACGACGGTGAACGCGCGACGTGGTGTCGGTACTAAAAATGCGAATTTTCCGTCGAAGCATAAAAATCCCGAAGCGACGTCCAGCTTGCCGCGTTTACAGAAAGAACACGAACAGATAGCGAACGTTTGTGAGAGCAGCTTGTCAAATGCATCGAGCTATTCGGCTGCGGGTTCGTCCACCGACGGATCCGGAGGTATTCTCTCCAAGGCGTCCAGGAAAAATACCTCCACCGTTTTGTCAGGTTCGGACATCAACAGAACTTTGGCGTCGGAGGTTAAGAACGGACGAATGAGCAAATATCTGGCTAAGTTGGTGATTACGTTGTCCAGTGAAAAATCGCAGGTATTGCCGTTGCCCAAGACGGAAGTTACTGAGCTTCGAAGCTGGATACTTTCGGCCGATTCCGGCTGTTCGAAGCTACCGCTGAGTATCAGAAACTATCTCAACTACGTGATTCGAATTAGCGACGACAATCGTTACACCTCATCTTCCAAAACAACCAGGACTTTCACGATAAACGACGTCAATGCTGACAAAAATGTTCAATCCGCCGCATGCAAAGAACAGAAATATCAAACGCGTTTGTGTCGCAGTGCTTCAAAAAAGCTGTTGAAGAAATCCGGCTCAAATACTGAAAAAGATCGTCCAATTTTTAGAAATTCTAGTTTTTATTCCAAGAACGAAAGCGTGCAGCAGGAATACGATGATGATGTTGATGACGATGATGATGACGACGGTATGTTCCTTCAGAAACCGAAGTCTCAGACTTCACGTGACTGTAAATATGTCAAGCCATCGACGGCGTCTAGAGGACAAGCCTGCGACTGTGACAGCAAGCATGCTGGTAAGAAGTCCGTGGCAAAACAGTCTTCACTGCACGACGCAAAGAACTCGCCGGCTTTTGTCGAAGAAGGACCGGATGTACTCATCAAGAAAATCACTCAGAATCTCCAGATGCGCGACGCGCTGCGTAACTCGAGCTGTCTTAAGACATGCGCTGCTAAATCGTCTTCTCTGCGAAAGCCGAATACACAACTACGCAGTGGCATTTTATCAGACAACAAGCATCGTTCAGCGAACAATGGGCCGGACCAGCACACACTGAAGCATTCTGTATCGTCATCCACAGCCGGCGGGGAAGACGTCGTTGCTAACAGCGACATCTCCGAACTGCTGAAGGATCAGAACTTTAGCGTCAGGTCGCATCTGCAGAACATGGAAAAGCGAGAAGCGAGAAAGGCGTCTTTGAATTCTGCTGAGCTTGGCGGCTGTGCCGTGAACGAGAGAGGCTCGGCTGCGAGAACGATCAACCCTGGTGGAATGACTTCGTGGAAGTCGCGAGGCTGTCTCGCCAAACGTCACGTGGCGCTGAAGAAAGAGAAAGTCTCTGGCGCAGCAGCAGGTGCGGTGTCTCGAGCAGGCAAGTCACCGGCCGTTGTTAGACCTAGCTCCACCGGAACTACATCAGGAACTCCAGACCTGACGACTTCCAGTTCTAGTCATGCACACGACAGTTCTTCGTCTTCAGCAGCGCGTCGACCTCCAAACCGCTATCCTCCTAATGGCGGCACCGGAAAGATTTCTCAACCTTTGAAATGCAATCTTGGCGCCAGCGGGAAGATGACCTGTTGCAATTGTGGCAGCGTATGCGAAGATTCGCCGAACAGCGTTTCACCTTCTCTCACTTCACGCAATAAACCACCACCTGCAGCAGTAACTGATAGCACCAGTCAGAAGAAAGTGGAAACAACAAACAATAAGAAAGTCCCTCCAAAATCTTCGGCTCAGCCAGCAAATGATGCAAAAGTGTCCGGCCGCTGGACCGATGTCGGAAGTTGGAACGGTAAAGTGTACACTGTTAGTCGCGTCGGAGACAGTACCAAGAACGTCACGTCTAAGCCAGCTAATGATAAGCCACGGCAAAATAAAACTACCCGTCCACACAAGACCACGACGCGGGTGAAAACACAGCAATCGCAGTCAAAAACTCCTAACGCCAGAAATAAAACGAGCTGCGATGAAAAGTGTCCGCATCAAACCAGCGAACAGTCTTCCGCTGAGACCGTCATTTCCTGCCAGACCAGTAAGCAATCGCTTGACACTGCCAACGTTGAGTCGAAAAATTCTATTTCGTCGCTCGACAAGCCGTCGCCGCATTTCAAAGTTCATTCGACCATATATCGTTCGGACTCCAGACAGATAGCGCTAAAACGCCACGTGAAGAAACCGTCGCCATCGAATAACTCGGAATCGCCGGCGGGGTCGTCGAAAAGTGCTCCCAGATGCGGCGGTGCGAGCAGCGAGAAAAAGTCTGCGCAGCCGAAGCGACCGCCGCAGAAACCTGCACCGAAGTTGACATCAGTGAGAGGTAGCGTGAAGTCGGCACTTGGGACGCAAGCATTGGCGTCGGTTGACAGCGCGAGGTCTGATGGACAAGACGTGGGCGATTATCACAACACGACTGCAGAAAAGCCTGCAGTCGAGGTCCAACAACTGGATGGAGACCCCAGCGATGACATTGAATCGGCAGCACAGGCGGATAGCATGAATGATCTAAAGTCCGAGGACGTCGAGTCACTTGCCTGCGTGCCCCCGATGTCGAACAGAGCGATAACAACGATGGACTGGAAATCCCGACAGCGAGCGGCGAAGTTCAGAGGCAGCGCTCGAAGGCTTGCAAGCAGATTCGATGACCAACAACAGCAGTTGTCTTTGTGCGGAGCAGGTCTGAGTGACACGGAATCGGTCGCCGGCAAGTCGGACACGACGTTTCTCGCCGATCACGCCTGGCAGTTCGGCATGCCGCCGCGCTCGTGGGTCGGCTCGTGGTCGCTGAGTGCCGCCAACGGAAGCCGGTCGTCGCTGGACACGGAGACCGACCGGGACGAAAACAGTCGCCTCGGTGACATCGTCCAAAGTGTGTCGGCTATATCCGACGGCAACAGGTGCGACGAACCGGCGAAAGTTGCCTCGTCCGACAAGGCGGTTAGTACGGACAGCGAGCCGGAGCTTAGCTCCAGACTGTCGCTACAAGCCTCTTCGTCCGCGCAATGCCATAAAGAAGTGCCGCCAAACGATCGTGGTGTTGATTTTCAGACTGCAGATGCTGCTTTTAAAGTGCTCAGTAGCAGCCTGTCTCTATCTCAACAGCCCTACAGTGATCATCAACATTCATTAGTCGCCGACGATGATTCTAATTCCGAAGATATTCACCTTGAATCGTTTCCGTCCGGTATATCGTCGCTGATCTCCATAGATGCGACTTCAGTTCACGAAGAACCAAGAAGCACGACTGCAGCTGCAGTGGACGGCCGCTCGGCGTCCTTCAATTCTAATAGATCGTACTGTGTACTAGACAACGACGCAGCGCCGACTGCTGAAAACGATGTTATTAAAACTATTTCCAGCGCTGACCACGGGGATGGCGAAAAAACAGGCGCCGCAGAAAATTGCAAGATACAACAACAGCAACACGTTGAAATTACAAAGACAAGCTGTGAAGATTCTGGGAACCACGGTCTTAACGAGAATGTCAACCACTTGGTATGTTCTTCCAGCAACAGCAGTCCATTGTCCTCAGACGTGCGGCAAAGATCTGATAGCAAAGAGCAACCGAGCAGCGGTGATAAACATGTGCACAGTCCAGATTTTGTGGGAGTATTGAGTAGCGAGAGTATAAATGGAAAGTTTCGCAGATTGGTTGTTTCTGACAGTAACAGCAGCAGCAGCAGCAGCAGCGATTGCAGCACGTCATTTACTCGGTTGAACAGATCCCATTTATCTTCCAACATATCTACTCACTCGCAGCACGGCCAGTCGCTAACAGTTATCGGAAACGAAAAACTTCAGCCAGCGAAGAACTGGCAGCGAAACGCAAACAGCAGCGACAATCTGGAAGTGAAATCGCACAGTCGTTATACTACGCATTTAAATTCCGACATTGATACGGATGCGGCGTCGTTATCGAAGGCGAACGTTCTCAGAGCAAAAACTTTAGTGGACTTAAAATGCCGACAACAGCGGGCGTCGAAGGCGTCGAAGCTTAGAGAAACATTTGCAAACAGAGCCACTGCGGTGTCTGGCGAGTGTGGTCCAGCAAAAGACGTGTTCGATACGAACTACAGTGCGAGGAGCCTAACAGCATCCGATGAACAAATGACATTAACGTCTTCGGGGTGCGATACAAGTGATGCGACGTTGTCGTCCAACTCTGTGTTGCACAGCGACATCGAAACACCGAATGTGGTTGCTACAGATGTGCAGACTGATCGCCAGAAACCTCCAGCTAAAACAGATGATTCGGAGTTATCCGATAACGAAAGTCACGACGACGGTTCGCCGAGTATTGACTACGAAGTATTGAAAGCTGCGGTGGCCAGGAACATGGCTTCCATAGATTCCAGCAATCATAATCTTGAAAAGCCAGCCGCCGCAATAGCCGAACAGTTAGCATCAGATTGCTGCAAGACAGAACACAACCAAGATACAATCTGTAGCCATTCTTTGAAAGAACCCGTCAGAAATAACGCGAACAGATCTTCAAACCACCGTGAAACGGATTCGTCCTCATCGAATGCAGGGAAAGATTCGGCGGCGGATTGTCGCGACACGTTGACCGTCAGTTCGTCCAGCGTTACTGAATCAGACAGTTCGGCGTTTAGATCGTTGGATGATGATAGCACAAACGTAAAAACTATCAGCAGCTCGGAGGACACGGTGGTGCTGTCCGACGGGACTGATTCTCGTCACGTTGCTTGCGATGATCTATCGCCGTCGTCGACTGGAGCCTCTTGCTGGCAGAAGACATCAACCCCGGACTGCGACCATCCGCAGTTCTCGGCCGACATGGAGTCAGACACAGACACGGAAGACGGCAGTGCAGACGAGGACGAGGACGAGCAAACGACGACGGGCGTCGACGTCTGCTTCTGCGAAATACCGAACGCAAACCCGTACGCTTTCACCGCGGCCGCCGGGTTCGGCGAATCGGCGGAGCAGCGCGATAGCGACGAGTGTCAGAGACTGTGTCAGAGCGTTGACGAGTTATCCGTCGCCCGGTCGCGCAGACCGGGTGCCGGCAAGTATCGTAACGCCGCGCCAATTGACGACGTCTTCACCAGGAAATCGGTATCCGCGTTCCACCGCGACGAACAGCGAGATTCGGCGGGATTCGTTTCGGCGCACCGACACCAGAAGATTCCGAACCTACGCGGGCAGGAGGAAAACGATCCGCGCGACGCTTTGTGTCTGGCGGAGAACGATGGCGGATGTTACGAGTCCTTTGCCTTTTCCTGCCGCGACTACGCTTTGGGTTCAGGTCGACGCAACTCGCTGTCGGATCTACGGCGGCCATCCTCGCACAGGGTCAAAGTAAACTGTAAGTCGTCGTACCGGGCCAAACTGCGCAGTCGTCCGTGCAAGAGCGGTCGTCGTTCTGCGCTGGGGTTCAGGTACCCCGCGAGACAGAAGACTGACGCCGCCGTGGCTGTGATGTGCTCATCATACATGCTGCCGCGTCGACACGACTTCGATCTAGTGCACAGCGGCGTCTGCAGTCAGGAGGCGAAGCGCATCTCGTGCTCGCAGCTGTATCGAATGTCTCGCGGCAGCACCGGCCATCCTCACACTCCCAATCTTCGCTGCAGCAGCCCGTCCGAGTGCTCTACATCAAACGACGTCTGCAGCGACATTTCGCTCTACGCCGCCGAGTCCTGCTCTTTCGCAGACGATACAGAACGAAAGCTGCCACCGGTCGAACATTCGACCAAGGATGGTAGCAAATTGGCGGTGCCACCCGACGCTGCGTTGCAGGCCGCGCATTCTAACCGGTCGCAGAGTAATGCCGTTTATGACCCGAACGATCTGGCCATTGCAGCGGCGCCCGGCAAAACATTATCTAAAGAGATTGCGACAGTCGAAGCAGCAGCGTCAGAGCGAAATGATTCGGCAGACGTCGTCGCCGCGCAGCATTCAGCGGACGCCGTAGACATGGTCCGTAGCAGTGAGCTGCTACGCCATCAGCGGAAACCTGCCACAGGCCAGTGATAAGCAAAACCTAACTGAAAACTTGTTAACTACTACTTTAATTAATTTTAGGGCTGCAGATCGATTAAAAATTTTAATCGCGATCAATTTCTTCCCCCGCCCTATATTTCACGAAGATAAAAGTTACTAAAAATATACGACAGAGACAAATTAGACAGCTAAAAGTTAAAAAGCTATGCTACACAACGGACCTGCACAAATTAAAAACATTACCATTTGGAAGAAAAGTAAGCAAGAAGATTGCTTGCGATTAATTTTTCAATTGCGATTAAGAAAATTGCGATTAATTTATTTATCGTTCATCGCAGAGTTAACTGTAATTAATCTGCAGCCCTAATTAATTTACGATAGTTAGATTAGCTGCTTAATTGTAATTAGGTCGTTTAGTTAAAATAATGGTTTAGTTATTAATTTTTAATTTGCAACTTAATAGTTTAATTTTAAAAACCAATAATTATTCACTTGCACAATTTTTTAACTTTAAAATATTATTAAACTGACTGCAGTAAGCTGTCGCACGAGTAGATAAAAATAAATTTATAAATTAAGATAACGACTTTTTATTCGCGTATAATTTTGCTTTTGAAGTGTTTGAAATGTTTTTATTTTTTTTGGAAATTGACAGTTTACTTGCAGCCAATATTAACAACATTTGTCTGTCGCATCATTGCACCGATTTACCTTAAAATAGTTGCAAATTAGTTAACGGAAAAAGTTTAACTATAGAACTTATTGGTTTTTATTTATATTGCCGAAATAGTTACTTACTAATAGCGTAATTAATTTTTTGAGTTGAAATTTTGTTAAAGTTTATTTAATTCGTTTTAGTTAGTTGCCCATTGTTGCTTTAGGCGTGGCTAGAGTTCACGACGACGACGGCACACTTGAAGGCGCCGGGCGCACGCGTCCGCCGTCAAGAACAGCCAGTCCGACCTATGACGACACGGCCAGCAGCCCTTCTACTTCGCTGCTACTTCCGACAACCACCGGCGATATGACGACCATTTCCGACGATTTCCTCGAAGTACTGAGCAGCCGTCTGCTCAACGCCATCGCCAAGAAACAGCGCCAGCTTCAATCCGAAGGATCGACCCCCGACGCTGCAGTGAAGCCGCGCGCAACACCGTTCGCGGGCTTGAAGTCGACGGCAGCGACCGGACTAGCCGCCTGCTCCCCCGGTGCCACGGCGGCGTACGAGCAGCCTGTCAACTGTGCCGCCATGAACAGCTACTCGGAAGGTGATCAATCATGTTTTATGTTTACTGAGCCGGACATACTGTAGCCTACGTATTGATGTCAAACAGTTTAAAACCACACGCCAGTTCAGGGAACGCACGAAGCCTACCTGAGATAGTCTCTAACATCTGCCCCAAAATGTAGCAATCATAAACAAGCAATGTTAGGTAAGCAGAATTGAATAGGCTACCGTACGTAGACTGTTAAAACGCGTGAATAGGCCTATAACGGGAGTGAAAATTAATATTTTGCAAGTTAGTGCTTAAAAACTAAGTTAGCAATATCAATAGCTGCTGATTTAATTAACTTTGTTTCTTTCAGCACTAGCTTGCAGGACGTTAATGTACGCGATAGGTGCTGTGAGGACTCTGGCCGCCGGTGCATTCGACTGCGGCCCGTACGACGACATGGCACTTGGATCAAGGTATCAGGCCGGTGGAGGTGTTGAAGGCTACTTACAGCGCTCGGCGCCTGCTACTGATTGGAAGAGAGAACTGGCAGCAGTTGCTGCTGTGAAGCAGGGTTTGGATGAACTAAGAACGACGATCAACCAGGCATCTCCTGCTCCTACTGGTCATGAGGTATAGCAGCAATATTTTCTGCTTCTGTTGCTGGCAGATCATATTTTCATTCTTTAGCTGACTCTGTGTTCTTCGTTTGCATTTTATTTTGACATTTTATTGCACAAAATAAGGTAGACAGGCAACGCAGTAGTAATAGGCAGCGTTGAAAGATGTTGATTTCGTTGTTAATTTAATCTGTCAATAGTATCACGTCACCATAGCTATGTGCCACTGTCTTCTGGCTGTTCTTAATACCCCGTTGACACGATCGAGCAAACATCAAACAAATGTATTCAAAATACACGTGCACGACGTGTGCTCTAATTGCTCGACGTTTGCTCGATGTTTTGTCGATGTTTGCTTGATGATTGTTTGATGTTTGCTTGATCATGTAAACGGGGTAGAATGTTCATCGTCAGTGCCGTGCTTGTTGTCCGGATCTGATGTTACTTCGTACGTGGAGCAGACGATGGAAGTATGTGCATCAAATTGATAAAAAAACAACGGAGCAAAGAAACGTAATGGGTATGCGTGTTATGTTCCAGTGTGCTGCGACGTTGGAAGGCCGATTGCATCTCGCCGAGCAACGGTTGGTCCATGAACGCCAGCATTGTTACGACGACAGAGCACATGCTGAACAACGTATTTTTGACCACCTAGCTCACACGCGCGTACGTCTCTTCTATGGTCTTAGACCGACCTATACACGCGCCTACAAAGATATAAACCTTGGCGCAAATGTTTCGTCATAAAAGTAAGACAGAAGGTCTTTTAACCCTTCGAAGAGTCACGTTGGTATAATTTGCGACCTAAATTATGTCAGTTGTTTTTTGTCTTTTTACCAAATGCATTTTTTACGGGCCCAGAATATCATAGAATTTACGATGGCTGAAACATCGCCCCAAACCATATTGAAGGAATTTACGTGTTTCTAACTAGACCTCTAGCTAGATCTAGGGTAAGTCTCCCGAAAAAATGGAAAAACGGCAACAGATGAGCAAAGGGAAAAGGGTAGAAAAATAATAGGGAGAGGAAGGAAAAGGTGGGGGAACTTGTTCCGGTGGTTTAATGGGAAATAGAATAGAGTAGACGTTGCCTTCTCTTTATAATCATCGTCTTTATTAACTCAGGTGGACTCAGGATTAGTCTGTTTTTTACTGCAGATTGGAGACAGTGTAGCAAATAATTTCATGTCGACTATTGACAATAATAGACGGGTATGTTTGTTATTAGACTATGTGTTGTACAAGCTTTTAACTGGAGAAAAGGCGCAGAGAAAAATTGGTGTGAACGTTTTCAGGGGTAACAAAAAATGTGTACCCCTTTTCAGCTCACCCTGCAGGATACGTTATGAGTAGTTTAGTTTAATACACGCAACTTTATTTACGCACATCTGATAGAACACGGACAATGCTGCTGCTAACGCACGATCTGTCATGACGATTACCTAAAGACGCCTACAGAGCGACGTAACTGAACTGTACTGTTACTAAATCGAAAGGGTTTAGTTTTTGATGAACTGGCCAATGGGAAAGCAGGGCGAGACCATTGGTCTTTGGTCGGCGCATACGTGCGCGTAGACACGTAGTCACCGAACGCCATTAGACTATGTCTGCTGTAATGCATTAGGCCTACTGCCTGCCCGTTGGTCAGTTCGTCAAAAACTAAACTATGTCAGTTCAGTTCAGTTTAGTTATAGGGTGTTTACACGATCGAGCAAAAATCGAGCAGCTAGCTCGACGTTCTATGGTAATTAGCATGCTAATTAGGAGGTCGGGCAGGTTGTAATTAGAAGGCCTATATAACACGTGATCAGCTGTGGGCTAAGAGCCTAAGCCTAGGCCAACATTTGAGCCAGGGGTGGGGTTCCAATAGGCCTGTTTAAGCCAGCTCGATGTTTGCTCGATCGTGTAAACGGGGTATTACCCTGTACGCGCTTTAACGAACTGCCTTGTATGCGGCGATGTGGATTCAGCTGCTGGAAGCTGAATTGAAAGCGAAGATAGAGGAGCTGAGCGAGCAGAATAAAGAGCTGAAACATCAGCATCAGGCTGAGTCGACTAGCAGACAACTGCACGCTGCGTGTGATCAACAGCAGCAGCCCGCGTTCACATCAAGTCCCGCCTACAAGTCGCTCATGACGACCGTAGGCCACAGCGCCAACAACTCACAGGTGTCTGCGTACGCCCCATGAACAACTTCCGCTTATACTTAGGCCTAAAACATTTCTGTGTTTCCAGTTGCAGTCCGAAGAAAAAACAGAAGACGAGGGACTGTGTTTTTTTCGTGTTTTCGAAAATTTTATTTTATGGCATTCTGTGTAATATTACGCAACAATTCATACAAAATTAAGTCACATTCTGAACGGTACCCATATGAAAATTACACTTTGTCTCAAAAAACGTCCCACTTTGTGATTATCCATATCTTTGCCAGGTATTAACGGATTTTCAAAATGTTTTCACTATCACACTCTGCGAACAGTTAGCAATAGTGCAGTTATTAAATATTTTACCACACCTCAACTGTGTCGCTACACTACCATGTGAAAGACAAATTGTCAAATTTCACTAAAATTACGGTAATAAATATGCAAAATATTATTTTCTAAAACAATTTTCTGCTAATTTCTATATAAAAAGTAAAATACGTTTAGTTTTAAGTACATTTTTGTGTCTGTGAGCAAAAGCAGACAAAATTGTTGTAAATGATAGCGACCTGTCCGCTTGTATTCCCTAGAAATGGAAGACTTTTAGTCGCAGATTTTGTATTTTTGACCAGCCAAAATTTAGGGGCTTGATGAACTGCCCCCGCCTTCTGTGCCACGATGTCTCTGATGGGTTTTATGGTTGGTGAAAGGCTTTTTATTTGTGCTTTGGCTTTTGTGCGCATCAAGTAAATGGTTGGTTTCTGTGGTGAATTCACAGTTCGGTGATGAATACGGTCAGCTGTTGGACCGGCTTCATCTGGACGAAGGTCTGGGCAAAGGCCGCGAGGATCAGCTCATCTGGTTGCTGTGGCATCAGAAAGAGGAGGCGTGGAATCGTGTCAAGGAATGGGAGATGGCACTGCGTGACATGAACGTCTGTCACGGCAGCGTTCGCCAAGCTCTGCGCGTCTGTATTCTATCACTTTTGAAGTTTTGACACTTTATTCGCAAACAGCGGCGTATTTCGCTGCCCTTAACGCCTTTCTTTTTATGCTTCCGCCAACGTATTGGCCGGAAGCATCATGTTTCCAGAGTGTTCGTGCGTGCATGTGTCCGTCCGTGCGTGAGTCCCAAACAAAGATTGTTGGCAAGATATCTGGCGTATTTTTTGACCGTATTTGACCAAACTTTCACCACTGACGAACATTGAGGCAGGGTTAAACGCGTCAAATTTTGGGGTCAAAAAATCAAGGGCCAAGGTCAGGGTGGGGTCAAATATGCCCCCAAATGCACTTTTTGGTTTTGTCAAAATGATATTTCGAGTGTTGGTTGTCACATGATGGTGAAGACGTAATAGTCGACGGAATCGTAACCACCATCTAGTTCTTATAGGGAAAGAATATGTAGCAAAAAAAGAAAAAAAACTAATCATAGAAGAAAAGGTGTTAGCTGCGAGCAGTAGGCATTTCTCACTCATCTGATTCTTGCGGAGGTTCAGTTTTAGCCTCTTTTCTACACTTTGGCACTTCAGCCGCTGGCAACATTGATTTCTAAACATTTATGGTCGCAGTTATTGCGTTGTTATCGAATGGTTTATGATTTTTTGACACGCTGCAGAACACACCCAAACGGTGTGCTTACTGACGATTCTCATAATTTTTATCTTTTTGTAAAAACAAGCACGCTGTTCGTAACGGTTTTTTACAAATGTTTTCCTAATGCTTATTATTCGTAGGCCTACATCTATGAGTTGCTGTTGCAGTTGTTTAAAACCGGCGTATTTATGACGATATCCCTTAAATCCAGTGCGCTCGCTTTTTTGACAATTAACGAAGCTACTCGTAAACATTCGACTGAGTTGCAAGAATATTAATATGCGCTTAGTGTGCATTTTAACCACTTACGCCAGAGTGTGTACTCAATGTTTTCAAGACGCTGAAAGAAGAACAACTGAAACTAAATGAGGAACTGACTGCTTACAAGAATCGACTAGACGGCTCTGAGCAGCAGAAGGCTAGCATCAAACACGAACTTTTACAGTCAGTTTTCTTCGCTTATTCTGCTGTTCTCAGTTTTCCCCTCACGCTTCGATGCTGTTGATTGGCGGCATTTGGCTTGAAAGCTTTATAGGGTGTTTACACGATCCAGCAAACGTCCAGCATTAGCACGTGTATTTTGAATGCATTCGCTGGAAGTTTGCTGGGCGTTTGCTGGATCGTGTAAACACCCTATTATTCCAACCGTTTTGGAAACGTAGCCTAAACCATGGGAATAAGTTTGTCGTTGATTTTTTGGTGATGTCTGTTGGACTTTTTGATATTTGCTATACGTTTTTATCTGTGAAAGTGTACTGTTTTGAGAAACGTGTAACAAAATTTGTGTGCTGACGGTCACGGAGAGTTACGCACTTTATTGCAGATTTAGGTCTATTTTGCATTTTATTGTGTCGCAATTACTCAATCGGTGCTTGTGCGATCTTGTCTCGGTGATCGTTTTTACGTCATAATGGCGCATAGCCGACTCTGACACAATATTGATTGTTTAACTGCCCCAGACTCATACATCGACACATTTTGCCAGCTTTCAAACGATTCTGCCAAATCAAATGTATGTTTCACGTGAAATCGATCGCGCTACCGGTAGGCCTATGTGATGTTAATTCTGATTGTAGCTATAAGCTTAAGCTTACAGCTTGCAAAGCTAGCTTTTTACGACGCGCTGTTTGTACGCAGGCAGATAAAAGCGCTTGTTGAAGACAAGTATGTGAACCACATGAAGATGACGGAACTTGAGGAGCAGAGAGCCCGACTGTGTTCTGAGGTGGAATGCCTCAAGGCAGCCGCCAAGTCATCCACGCTGAGTGAACAGCAGTGGAAAGGTGACCTCGTCACAAGGCCGTAGCCAGAATTTTCGCTCGGTGGGGGTTGACCTTCCCCTTTTCCCCTTTTCCCCTCCTTTTTCCCTTTTCCCCTTTCTTCCTTCTTTTTTTCCTCTCGTCTTTTTTCTTTCTCTTTTCTTTTTTTTCATTTGAAGTAGCACCCCTCAAATCCAGCTAGGAGTCTGGGGGATCGAATTTGGTGCATTAAAGCCTTAAAATACGACATTTAGTGGCAACAATTTCATTTTCCTCTGAATTAACTGACGAAATTTAGTGCATGCAGTTTAAACAATAAAGGCAAACAAGGCGGCAGAAATGAATTTGAAAGTGGAGGTACGAATAATCTGCGAGCGAAGCGAGCAGAAAAAATTCTGAACTGTTGTACGCAGAATTGTTGCATTAACTTTTAAAATTTCCAACATTTCGGAGAGGGTTGAACTCTTTAACGCTCCCCCTTAAATACGGCTTTGCCTCGTTATCATTCGTTTATTAATGTTTGATAAACTCATGATGTGGCGTGATGGCGCTTGAGAAACAGTTGGCTTTTTACGCGCAACAGCAGCCACTGCTGTAGCGCGCCTTAGACATCTCAATTCTGTCTGTTTGTCTGTCTGGCCGTCCGTCCGTCCGTCCGTCCGTCACACGGGTGGATCAGGCAAAAACGGTGCAAGCTAGGATCAAATTTTCACCGTCGGCTGCCTGGAACACTGTAGTTTCAGGAACCGTAAAGCTTTTTCATAAATTCGAAGGGGGTCATCCCAAACGAGGGCGCTAAATGAGAGGGTTGGTAGGAAAAATTTGCGCTATCCAGCCGATTCGGCGTTGGTGGAGCGAGCACATCACGCCCTCTGGTGAGTACAAGTAAAACACTGTCTCGCGATGTTAGTCCCTACAAATTCGATGGTTTCGCGATGTCAGGTCTCGCGATTTCAGTCGTCCGGTAACGTGTACGTTGTGCATTGTTAATGACAACAAAATCATGATTTTGTGTAATTGTACACATCTCAACGTCGTGCAGTCTTACGGCATTCTCCCTCTGTTAAAACAATAAAAACAAACCTACCTACTTACTTGCTTACTTACTTGCTGGACTGTAATGTGACGTGTTGTTGCCGGTAGCTCAGATATCGTGTCTACAGTCGGAGCTGACGAATGTCCAGTCACGTCTTCTGATGCTGGCGCGTCAACAGCAACAACAACAGATACCTCCCCCATCGCCACCACGTACAGCTACCAACCAGGTCATGCACAAACTACACTTGCTTCGACTTGTAGTAGACTTAGTCACAAACTCTACTTGGTTCGATATGGTGTCAATTCGTTGTACAACATGCTGAAGCCGTGATAAGTTCTGCGGCAAATTTTTACAACCAGATGCCCTTTCTGACGCCAACTGTGCAGAGTTGTCGGCGGAGGATCCTAGGCAGACTGCCTGACGAAGCTAACGAGCTCCGTCTGCCCGGGTTTGAAATCAGAGTTGTCGTTTTCCTGGTTGGGCTTGTCTGAAAAGACTATAAGCAAAAGCCAGCCCTATCTGCCCCGGTAGCCCCATCTGGTCCTGCTCAATTTGGAGGACGTGGAGAATAGAGCTGAGTGCAGAAAGAAAGCTCGTGTGGCTGCATGACCCTTTACCCGAGGGACCCAAAACAGCCTAAAGGAGAGAGAGAGAGAGAGAGAGAGAGAGAGAGAGAGATCTAGGCGCGCTGTACAACATGCTGTATCACAAACTGTACAGCAAGTCCACAAAAAAGCCCATAGGAACTGAAGTCGACGCTTAAAATGCGCCATTATATTCGCCCCACTCCAGGTCGGTTTGGAAAGGGTGTATTCTACTCTCCTCATTTACCACCCACTTAGCTACCTTAGCCCCCGCAACATTAATTTCTAAACATGCACGGTTATAGCTTCTAGTTTTAAGTTTGTTTATCGCACGTTTTCTGACGTTTCTAAAAGTTGCAGAACGCATTTAAACGGCGTGCGTACAGACAGTATTATCTAAATTTTTATCCCCTTTGGTAGAAAAGAAAATCATGCAAATGTATTATCCGAATGAGTAGGACCGCACGTGTGTGGATTACTCGGTGTTATGCTAAAACCAATCGTTACAGCGTGGAATAGGCTATAGCGTGAGTTCGGGCTGCACTAATAATAGAGGTATGATATGTAGCAATAGCCAATTCGTGCTATTGTGAATCAGGCAAATGCAAGCGGCTCTGTTCAAGCGATGACGGCGTTGCCGGTGTCCGAACTGGCCGCAATTAGAAAACAGCTTTCGCAGCACCACAAATCCGTAAACGATGGTAGGCCTATGCTACTTGACATTAACGCACGCCCCTCTCCCTTCCTTAGTTTCTAACTGTGTACTTTTTTACGT
>Ga0056128_1002432_pt1 | contig 22062 bp, 14 predicted proteins | sample WorMetLIZISLAND2_FD_71113 | JGI IMG/M metagenome (GOLD analysis project Ga0056128, IMG submission 71113) | Marine gutless worms symbiont microbial communities from Max Planck institute for Marine Microbiology, Germany - Olavius geniculatus... ... | reverse complement strand
CTGCAGGAGTTAAGCCACGCTGCCCTAGATAGGCAGCGGTGGGCAGCGATAGTAAGAATGGCGTCAGACACCAACGGGCATTGAGCCCACGGTTGTCGATGATGATGATGATGATGAGAAGCTAAAGAAGCAGAAGAATCAGAAGCAGTGACTGGTGGCTGTGGAGATGTGACTAGGTTAATGGAAGCTGGAACAGAAGGCTGTGGTGATGGTGACAACTGTGGCCCAGCTGCTGGGAGGGGAGTTAAAAGGGGGGCGGTCGTACACGCTGGGCTGATTTAGGTGGTCCGCGAGGTCGGCCTGGGTGTTGAACACCTGGCCGCAGCATCCGCAGCGAGCTGGCACACCAGGGCAGCGGCGAAGATGGCGATGCGCAGCGAATGTCCCCTGTGTACGGGCGCCGGCCGCTCCGCAGACTAAGCAGTCAATAGAGAACTGATATGATGGTTGAGCAGTGTCTGATAGTCGCAGCGCATGGCAAAGAAATTCCTAAAAAAACTCGTTAAGCAAAAAAAAGAAAAGAATTTTTTATAATAAAAATGTGGTATTAACTTTAATTTATAATGAATAGTATGTAACAAAAATAAAGAAGGAAAAAAATTAAATGTCATTTAATGTAAACAGAGTAAAACAAGCATATTACTACACGGAAAAATTATGTGCACTAATGGCGTTGCATATTTCGTGCGGTGAGCAGCCAACGCTCGTACACAGGTAGCAAAGCACGCAAAAGATTGATAAGGCGCATGCGCGGCGCATCAGGTAGCTGCGACGGATAGCGTGTGGCCAATGCTTGTCAAAAAGCCATGTCGTCAGGTAAGAGGTGTGTATGTGTGCCAGTGCCGTAGTCTAGAAACAGATGTATGAGCCAAAGAAGATGTTGAGTTGTATCCAGCAATAAATCGGTGACGTAGGTAGCGTGCAATACAGTTTCATCGTAGGAAGGTAGCGGAATCGGTAAAAGCATAGTAGGTGATGACAAGTCTTCTGAATAAGCAGGCAAAGCGTTGTGCTGGCGAGCGTGCGATGGCGGCGGCGTGAGCAAGCGCGTGCGAAGCGGGCGGCGCGCGCGCGTGCGGGCTAGCGCAAGTGGCGGCGTGGCGGGCGGGCGGTCGTGGGTGGCGAAGTGTCTGGTGAGATCGGCTGTTGAAGTAAGCTGCGCATTGCAGGTGACGCAGCGGATACTGAGTGCGTACAGCGAAGCGATAAAAGCGGCGGAGCGAGCTTCAAAGCGGCGCCACTGGCTGGGCGTAAAAGCGACGAAAATATCCAGCTCCAAAGCATCCACGCCGTCGTAGTTGCTGCAGCGTTCAGCGTGTTGATGTAATGTAGCGTTGGTGTTAGTGGCGTAGCAGAGCGTGCAGTGGCCAGCAAACCAGTTGCGCAGCGGTGTAGGCGGCCAAAGATCAAAGTGGAGCCACTGGTAATTCGTGCCGTGCCACGTCAGGACACCAGAGTAGCGATTTGTCATGGTTCTACAAATATAAAATGATACTAGAAGAGAATGGATTAAAATGTGGAAAGCGGAAAAGAAGAATAAAGGAGAAAACATACGGTGGTGTAACGCTGTAAGTAGCGCTAATGTATTTTGTACGTTAATGTGAAGAAGTGTAAGCAAAACAGAACTGTCCGTATGTTATAAAGAAAGTAAATAAATAAAAAAAGTTTAAACGCTAATTACTGTTAAACAATAATAAGCGGATTATTATACCTTTAGCTATCTACGGAGTTTTAAAAGAAAAAACAACTAGTGTACGACCAAAGAATTAAATACTAGTAACTGTGAAGAAATAATAACAAGCATTAAACTACTGGATAATATCAGTCATTAATTATTTATTTTGTAGTGGATAAAACAAGCAATGTAGAATGACATATATCCCCAAATATTATTATTATTATTTTTTTTTTATAAGAAAATGAAAATCTGAAAAACGGTGACATGCAGAATTAAGTTAGCACAAGTATACAAAAAAAGAAATACATGCTAGCATATTAACTGATGCAAACAATTACAAACATACAACACTAAATATTTACTACGCTATTCGCGTTGCGCCTCGCGAGCCTGCATCAGCCAGCCTTCGTATACTGGAAGCAGCATACGCGCTATCTCTGGCAGCGGCATGCGTGCGGCGTCCGCGAGGGAGGTCAAATACTCTGTCGCGAGATGGCGGCGGAAGTCGGCATCTACGTCAGACACTGGAGCAGCGAGAGCCAGACCAGCCTGGCGCATGAAGGATTCCAGCGTCATATCTGGGTGCACAGACAACTGCCGAGCAGACGAAGCTGCAAGCCACACCAGGTGCGAGGTGGCGTTCAAAAGCAGCTGACGAAGGTGAAGTGGCTGTGCGGACGCCTGAGTGGACGTATACGGCGGTGGACGCTGTCCTGGAGGCAGACTTGAGATGTCGGTGCGTTGGTCGTGATGCGAAAGCGTGGATCCTGACTGTAGCACGTTCTGGACCTCTGAAGCAGATGCGGGTGAGTTCGGCGGAGCAGCAAAATACGGAGAAGTACATGCGTGTACCTCGTAGTGGGCTATGAGAAAGGTAGGTGAAGTGAACGTTACGCCACAAGGATCACAGCGAACCAGAAAGTCGTCGTGGTCGGCGTGCGGTACTGGAACAAAGCCCAGATCCTGCCAGTTGTAGCCGGTCGCGCGGCAGACCAGGCAGGTGTACCCCACAGCGATAGCAGCGCGCACCATCTGTGCAAGCAAGCAAACAGCATGCAGGGCACGAAAGAGAAAATACAGTGGCTACATTCTACTTAGTACAGTACACAAATGATTTAAACACAATTATATACGAAATGAATCATCATACAAAACCCATCCTAAGAAAATGTACGTCTATCTCAGGGACAGAGAATATCACTATCAAGATAATTACTATGATTAAGAAAACTATCAAACATCAAGTGACATATAAAACCACATATCATGTTAAATGCTATGACGATAATGATGATGATGATGCTACACAAAATCTGTCTTTAAAGAGTAAACCCTACTCTGAGACAGAGAAGATTATGACAAACAAATACTACGACAAAAGTGAACTATGCCTCTCAGAGGTTTAATGCAAAGTATATACAAATACAGGGCCTACGCCCAAAATGAGAAAAGTTCAGAGAGTGTAACAAGCGGGCGTGCGTATAGTACGACTCGTACGAGTCCTACTGACAGACGGTATAGGTGTGGGGGAGCTAACAGCTGCATCCCCACTCGGGATCGCGGAAGTAGGCTGCGGCCCCGATGTCGAGTCTGTCTCTACGGCGCACGGCGATAAGCGATCAACATGAACGCGCTGCCGTTTATGGGTGGTGTTGCATCGCACCGAAGCTGTGATGGGGGTGAGAAAAGACTCTATCGTGAAGGGTCCCACCCACTGGTTAAACAGCTTTCGGTGGCGCTGACGAACGAGTGGACGCGGCCAGTAAAGCCAAACTTTCTGACCAACGTGGTATGGCACGGGTTTGACTCTGGCGTCAAAGTACCACTTTTACGTCCTAGCATATGCATGAAGATGCTCTCGTGCGAGGGCGTGGGCGGCATGCAAGTTACCGCGGTGCGTCTCTACGAACGGTACGGTAACGGCCGTGCGGTCATCCGGCGGGGCAGCTATCAAGCTGCATGGAAGCATGGTTTCCCGACCAAGCATGGCCATGTTGGGTGTGACGCCGGTAGCCTTATGTCTAGTCGCGCGAGAGGCGGATAGAACCGACGGAAGCTTAGAGGTCCAACCTGTGGGGTCCCCTTCGCACGTCACACGCAGCATCTGAAGAAGTGTGCAATTAGCATGCACAGTGAGGCCATCGGAGCGGGGGTGGAAAGGAGTGGTGCGGGATTTACTCACTCCTGTCAGAGCGCACATTTCCTTGAAGAGTGCTGATTCAAAATTTCGCCCCTGGTCTGTATGGATCTGGAGAGGGTAGCTGAAACGGCTGAAGAAGCCGTCATACACTGCCCTCATGCAGGTGCTAGCCTCTTGGTCTGGGAGTGCATACGCTTCGACCCACTTAGTGAAGTGGTCACAGACTACTAGAATATATTTGGAACCATCAGTGGCGACTGGAAGTCCGGACAAAATGTTCATCGTGACAAAATCCATCGGGGCACCCGCTATGATGTTCCGCATGTGGCCATGAGGTCGCAAAGGAGCCCCCTTAGCCCGCGCACATTGTGCACACTGCCGTCATCACTGGCGTGTGTCACGATTGAGGCCCACCCAGTAATAATGGGTCTTTAGTTGTATGCTTGTTTGGACGGCGCCTAAATGGGCGGCAGTAGGGCCAGCATGCGTCAAGTCAAAAAGTCGCTTTTGCAACTGTGTCGGGACCACGAGCTGTAGCTGTTCGTCTGTCTGTCGCACGAGTACGTCATCCACTAGTCGAGTCTCAGGTCTGTGAGACAAGAGCATTTTGCTCTCATACGGGAAAGCACGTATCTCGTCGGGCGACGGGTCTGTATTCTCAGCAAAAACAGCATACGCTGGTCCTACGTCCGAGTCCTCTGCCTGCATGGCAGCTATGTCGTTGGAAGTCAGTTCAGGGAGGAGTCAGAACGCACGAACCGATAACGGCTCAAGTATCTCGTCTGCCCTCTCGCATTCGTCGATCCAGACGGTTGACAACTTCTTGTCGAAGCACTGCTTACAGCTGTGTCTGGATAGTGCGTCAGCGTTTGAATGTAGCCGGCCGGAACAATGCTGTATCTCGATGTCGAACTCGGCCATGGTCTCTATCCAACGAGCCATGATGCCGGTCGGATTCTTGTACATCCGGAGCCATAGCAGGCTGTGGTGGTCTGTTTGGAGTATGACCTTCGCTCCGAGTAGGTAGTGGCGGAAGTGCTGTAAAGACTTCACCACAGCGAGCATCTCGCGTCTAGTTGCGCAGTAGTTTCGCTGAGTGCAGTTGAGGACTGCGGAATAGAACGCTATTGGCTTTTCAACTCCGTCGATCTTCTGGCTAAGGACTGCTCCGACGGCGACGTCAGAGGCATCTGTATCCAGGATGCATGGAAGCCCTGGTATTGGGTAAGCCAGAGTGGCGATGTCTAGGAGTGCTCGCTTCAACTTCTCGAAAGCTTCCTGCGCCTCTTCGTTCCAGACAAACTGTTTAGGCTCATCAGGCTGGTGAGCGGTTCTGCTAGGGTGGCAAAGTGCTTGATGAAGCGCCTGTAATAGCTGGCCAGACCAATAAAAGCTCGAAGCTCTTGTCAAACAGTGAGGAACTGGCCAATTTTCGATTCTTTCCACTTTGTCTGGCTGTGGCTCAATGCCCTCAGCGGAAACCAGGTGACCGAGGAACTCGATGGGACTCTTGAAGAAGACGCATTTGGACGGCTTGGCTTTGAGTCCATGCTCACGTAACCTGGTAAACACTTGGTCGAGATGACTAACGAGCTGCTCTGGTGTCGCTGCATAGACGTTGATATCGTCTAAGTAGCAGATGCAGATGTTGTAGAGCAGGTCGTGGAAGATGTTTTCCATGAGGCGACAGAAAGTGGACGGCGCGTTGGCAAGACCAAAAGGCATCCGTGTCCACTGGAACAAACCTCGCCTGATACAGAAAGCTGAGCACTGTTTTGCCCTTTCCGTCATCCCGATCTGCCAGTAACCTGATAACAAGTCGATGGTGGCGAAGTACTTGGCGCCGTGGAAACTGTCGAGTGCATCCTTGACGTGCGGAACCGGATATGCGTCCTTCTCAGTAACGGCGTTCAATCGTCTGTAGTCGATACAGAAACGAAAGGAACCATCTTTCTTCTTCGCCATGCACACGGGTGAACTCCATGGTGAGTAGGAAGGCTCGATGATGCCTGACTCCAACATCTCATCCAGCTGCTTGTCTTCTTCGTCTCTGGCAACCAGTGGAGGTCGACGTGGCGGTTTCTTAATCGGCTTGGCGTCGCCCATCTCGATGTCGTGCTGGATGGCATTGCAGAAGCCGATGTCCATCGGACTGGTAGCAAATGCTGAGCTGTTTCGACGTAGAACTTCGGCCAGGTACTGCTGATCATGCAATGACAGCTCTGACCGTTCGACCGTCTCGTCGAAAAGCTCCTGGAGATGCTCCTGTACTTCTGGATTTTCCTGTACAACAGATGCACCTACAACACTGGACAGCATAGGCGCATGCGCATTAGACTCAGAATGTGCGATGTCCGGAGGCTTCGGTTCGTCTGGTTCCAAGTGCGTGTACGGCACAGACTGAGGTACAGATGATGTGAACGTAGTAGACAGGGGAGCAGTGTTTACTTTAGGTGACTGTTCGGCAATGGTGCCCGGTGAAGCGGCAGGGCTATGACGTACTGATGATGTAGAGTCCAGCTGAGTAGCTCGTGGATGAAAGCTAGGGGCCTGTGGATCCAGCACAATAGGTGGAGAGACTATAGGGCGTTTGAGGTAAATAGCGGACACTTGTTGGCTGACGGTACTAGAAGGGGCGCGTGGGGGTGGCACGTAGATGTTATTGTCGACAGCTGCGCTGCCCAGCGGCTGGACATTTGCGCAGGCTCCTGGATGAGAGAAGGGCCGGGGCGACGATGTGCTGACCAGCGACTGGCCATATACACAAGACAAGACGTGGGGCGAAGTGTGGGGGCGTCACTAACTGATTCTGGCACTTGGGCCTGGTACAAAACTGACGGCTGAGGATCTGTCGTCAATGGTGGTGCTGTGAACTGTGCCGACTGATCTGGAGTGTCCTGTGACTGTGCTGGACTGGACTGATTAAGAGCTGGACATGGGTGCTCTATTTCTGAGAACTTTGATTGCTCCTGCTGTAACTAACAAGCTTTGTATGCCTCTCGCTGCATGTTCATCGTAGCAGACCACAGTCTGGCTATCTGGTTGGGTGTGAAGCGAAGTAGATCTGAAGAATCTGACTCTGCCAGTCGTGCGTCCTGAAGTCGCGTGACCTCTGACTTCGTGGATGACGTCTGTGCGGCACCACATGGAGGTGCATTTTCCCACATCTGCTCAAGCTGTCTCGGCGTGAATGGCGGCAAATCAAGCAAATCATCTTCTCCATCTGTTTCGAACTGGAAAACATCAGCTGGATGCTGCGATAACGAAACTTCGACTTCTTGGTCCTCCATATCTGACTCTTCTGCGTCAGTGAGAATGCGGACGTCCGTTCGCGCGGATTCTTCCAACGATCGACTGTACTCTTGGTAGTCTTGCCAATATTCTTCCCACTCTTCGTCTCCATCGAACTCATTAAAGTCAGAGTATTCTGTATCAGACAACATACAGCAAGCAAAACGCGACCGGAAAGCATCTACATGATTCTGATAACACCGATTGATCTCCATCACACTGGCTGCGACGTCTTCTTCGTCTTCAGACTGGCCGTCCGGAGCACGCTCGACATTTGGCTCGTGGGCGTCCGTAATCGTGGTGAACTCGGATGACTCCTCGGGTGGAGCTCTGGGCACCACGACGCGATGTGCGTGCTGCGGCTCAGTCATCGCCACACTGGAATACACGCTATTATTGGAAATCGGCAGCTCAGGGTTCGGACCTATCGGACCCTTCGTAGCCGACTTTGGACGGCGCGACCACACTAATCCGTTCTCGACATCTACTACCAGTATGGCTGCTTTCATCAAGTCATATCCACCAATCACTGGAGTGGGAGCGTCGATAAAGTAGAATGGATGGCGGATACGGAAACCACACATCTGGAGTTCTAGAGAAAGAGGACCTCGCAACGTGACCTGGTGGTTGCCAAAGGTTTGAACTTCTCTAGTGACGCTGGGAAGCGAGATGGGCGGATCAAAATCGGCAACTATGTCACTTGGGAACACGCTGATCTGAGCCTCACTATCCAACATCATCGGGGTCTGGACTGAGTGGATCATCACAGTGATATTCGGGGCCAGTCCTTCAGCAACAGCGTGTGGCAGCATGTTCAGCGTCGGTACGTCAGTAGGTCGCGAGGAACTAGCTAAAATTTGCGTAAAGCAAGGCGCGGTAGCAGTAGCATCAACAGTAGCATTATTAGTAACAATAATATCGGCAGTAGCACTAACTGTACTAGGTGCAGAAGAAAAAGAAGAAGAATGAAAAGTCTCAACATCGGTCAAATCGGTGTCGTTTAGTCTATCAGTACTGTCTGTTGAAGTCCGTAATCCGTCCGGCATCCCAGTCCAAATCGGGCCGGAAGTCGGCGGTCGATCGGACTGTAGGGGTGGTACTACTGGGACTGTGGGCGGATGGGTGGTGACGGAGCCCGGTTGCCCGTTGGCGGACTCCGGGGACCGTTTCCCTGTGAGCGGTTGTCGGGTGGGACTGATGATGACGATGATGATGATGACGTGGCAGGCCAAGCTGTGAGCTCACATTTGCAAGTGTACAGCCTGTCGGTACCAATGTGTGGAGTGGAACAGCAACAGCAGCTGTCATGTTGGACACTGAAAACGACGGCGCGCGGCCATACATGGAAACATTAACCGCATATGAGCTATCAATCGTCTGTCGATATGCAGAGGCATGGCCAGTTGTCACACCAAGCGCCGCAGGTAAGACACGCTCACTATGAGTCGGTGGTGGGCATGCACTGTCATACATCAAAGCGCTGTATACGCCTAAACCATCGATCAGCTGTGCGGGTGCACTGTCAACAACTAGTCCGGGCACCGACACAGGTAAAGCACGTCCGCGATCAACCGGCGACGGGCGCACGAAGTCATCCACCAAAACATTATTCACATCTGAATTATTTCCAATCATCTGTCTATGCACAGACAAAATATTATTATTAACACTGTCAGTCTGCTGGCGCTGCATAGTCGTCTGCCCAAACGCCACAGGTACGGCACGTTCACGATCAGCTGGTGGTGGGTGTACAGTCATCTGTCAAAACATTATTCGCATTTAAATCATTTTCAGTCAGCTGTCGATGCAGGGGTGCATGGCCAGTTGGCATTAATTTCGGCTGCAAAGTCTGCGCACAGTTAATAGCAGCTGTCATGTTAATCGGCACAGACAAAATATTATCAACATTAGCAGCAGCACAATTCACACTGTCCAGGGTGGCGTGCTGAGTGTTTGCAGGCGCGGGCGCCGGCAGAGAGAGACTGTGTACGCCGTACACAGCGGCCGTCGACTGTGTCACGCTGTCCAGGGTCGCCGGCAGCGAAGTGTGCAGCTCGAGCTGTGCAGCTGCCTGCTGTCGTGCTGCGGCCGGCGTATGTTTACCGGACGTCTGCACCTCCACAGCTGCCTCCAACTGCTGTATACGCAATTGCAGTCGTATTTTGTCTGCCATTTCTTTCTCTCTGTGCTCGATCTCTCTCTCCATACGAGTCTGCATCTCCGCACGCTGCTCGGCGGCGTCGGCGCGCTGAGCAGCAACATCAGCGTGCTGTGCTGCAGCGTCACCAGCGACTTTGTCAAACATTTTATTCATCAATTCAATGACCGGATCCGTAGTTTGCGAGTGTGTTGACAGGCGGCCAGTTGCACGAGAGTGTACACTTGCCACGGATTGTCGACTAGCAGAACGCAACTGTCGGTGACTGGCAGCGATTCGCGGTAAAAACGGCAACGGTATAATCGGCAACGGTAATAACGGCAACCGGTAAAAACGGCAACAGAAAATAACAACATCGGTAAAAATGGCAACAGTAATAGAAAAACTGTAAATGGCATTTTGCAACTTGCACGTTCGATTTATTCCACGTTCAGTTCAAGACATCGTTTATTAGCCATTTTACCGTTGCCATTTTTTCAAGTTGCCGTTCTTTGCTGTACTTTATGGGCCTAACTAGGCCCGTCGAGGGCCACAGTGGGGCCTGGGAAAACATTCTCGTGGGGCCCCCAAAGATTTTGCGGGGCCCCTCTGGGGAGAAAATTTTTGAATTTTTCTTTTGAATAAGGTGCATTCTGGTGTACTTTATATTTTTGAGCGATGGCGAAGCGCCCCAAACTTTGCGGGGCCCGGGGTAACTTCCAATCTCCCTCTCTCGACGGGCCCGCCAGTGAATAAGCGAAACGTCCAGGTGCGGGGCAAAACATCCAAAGGCTGAGCGTGTTGGGGGTGAATCGTCCTGTGCCTAGCGGTCTAGCGAAGTTGTTTGTGCACGAGTTCACGACTGTGACAATGGCGGGTACTGACCTGGTTCATGCCAAGTTTTGATAACATGCCTACTTGAACATTTCTACCCAGTTCTACCTCTACCATCATGACCTGAATCAAAAAATGATCGTAGTCTGTTCTTTTGAGTGTATGAACTATAGGCAAAAATAACTTGGCAATATTGGACATGCATGTACAGTCTATAATTGTTGTCATTGTTATTGTTGCCGTTTTTACCGATGTCATTATTTTGTGTTGCCGTCTTTACCGGTTGCCGTTTTTACCTGCTGCCGTTTTTACCATTTACCCTGGCAGCAGCTGAATGCACGTTCTCCACCCACGAAGCAGCTCGCGACGGTCGACTGTCAGCCCGAACACTGGCGAGCGGCGATGTCGCGCGCGGCGGTGACAGATAACGAAAAGCTGAAGGCGGTTGTGGACTGTCACGAAGATACGCCGAGATCTCAGAGTCGTACGCTTGGCCTGTCGGCTCGAGGTGTACGCCTGGCCAGTCCGTATATACGCCTGCTCTGTCTGTGTGTACGCCTGGCTGTCCCTGCACAACTGCACGGCCAACAGAAGCACCAGAAACATTAGAAATGTCAATACAAGCACTGGCCGACTGCCGCTGAATATTTTGCGAAAAATCAGCACCAGAAATATTTCGCGCAAAATCAACATTTCGTGCAAAATCAATGCCAGAAACATTTTGCGCAAATCCCACGCTAGAAACAGTAGAAACATTAGCAGGAGTCAAATTAGCAGTAGATGCAGAAAACTGTGCAAATTCAACATCAGAAACATTCGTCGCAAATACAACATTAGAAGAAGTACGTGCATTCGCCAAATTCAACTGAACATTTTGCACGGAATCAGCGCCAGAAATATTTCTCACAGACTCAACATTTTTGACAGACTCAGACTCAGTGCTAGAGACAGTAGGCCTAGTAGCAACATTCACAACATTCGCCTGGTACCCTGGATGATACCCTGGAGAATAACCTGAGGATGCAGCAGTAGGGTCAGTCAGCCTGGCCACCAACCTATCTGCCCTAGGCTATCGGAACCTGAACCTGCTGTCTCCTGGCCAGTCGAAGCCACTGTAGAAGCTGCTGTCTGCCTACCTCACTGCGCTATTGTGGCTAAACAGTCAGTAGAAACAGAAAATGGACGCTGCCTTTGGTTATACCTATTTTCTTCCATGTTATGGGCCTAATCTGACGAGAGAAGTTCCAAAAGGGGACTTTTCCGACGATGTCGGACTCCTACAAGGTCCCGGTTCGCCTCCGGTGGGAGGGAGGATCCTCTAGCCGGTAGAACTAAGTGGAACCAAGGCTGACGACGCGTTAATTAGACGATAAAATTCACTGAAAAATAAATAGTGCCTATGGGAACTTTAACAAAAGGCGAAATTTGACAAGCACCGAAAACGGTAAGAAATCTGTATACTAACATTTATTTATTCGATTAAAAAACCTTTAAACCGAAAAAAATAACGTTCCGATACGGAAGTCTTCCCCTAAATCCGCCTATGCCTGGTATAGAAAAATATAATACCTACAACTTTCACACCGTGGAAGTTTCGTTTGCAACAGTGATTGATTTTACGTTGGTTGCGTTTACGTTATAAAGATGTCCTGGCCGTCTACTAAACTCTGCACTCTCTCCGTGAAATTTGTTCTAATCATGCAGACTCTGCAGAGGGCACGCAGAATTATCAACAGCAATAATCAACCTGGCGAGGTTCCTTCCAGCCAACTTAAATTAAAACATAACCAGCGATCGAGCATCATACCAGTGAAATGTAATCCCTTCCTGTCGATTCTCAGGCGTGTCTTTATTACTGCAGTTAATTGCTGAACAAAATCTGACCATTTTCACCTAATTAACTTTACCTTACAACAGACAACAACACTACTGTCGCCACAAGCAATATGGCCGACAGCTGGCTTCAGCACACAGGCGCGCTGAAGTAGGCGGGGCTCCTTCCAGCCTAGACTATATATTTCAGTGGGCTAGACCCATTTCCGGAAGCACTTTACAATCTCGATAGTGGCAGCTGATTGGCATGAGCTAATGATACTGCAGCGAGCTATGCAGCCACTGATTGTCCACATCAGCAAACAGTTAGACCTGTGGTTTGCAGCTAGCAGACATACCACTGCCCCAATCAGCTACACTAGGCCTTTACCCTGTAGCCTGTAAGCAACTACTCATTTCCCATTCCGCTGAGGCTAGGACGCTGAGTTGAATTGAGCATGTGTGTGTGAACAGCGAAAAGATTACCAAAGAACGAGGTGAGTGCACGGTCAACGTCATCATCTCAACGTTCACGAGGAGTTGAGTTAACTGAGCAGCCGAGCAGATCAAGCAGCTGCAGTTGTAACTGATCACTCATCAAACACATTGCTGCTAGTGCTGATATACTGCTATTTACTGTCAATCTGCAGTTTCCAACGTCCAGTGGCAACAAAACCATTTTAATTACTTCGTCAAATAAACATAGCCTAATGGAATATTGGAGCTCTTGCTTCACAGAATTAAGTAATTTTACGTATGTGCGTAATGCACATTAATTCTTTAACGCTTTAGCACGTTAAATTAATGCGTTAATTTGACAGCTCTAGTATATAGTGTAAAAAATAGTGAAAACTAGAAAAACAATGTCGTCTCGGTGCCGCCATATTATGCAGTCGTCAATCTAGCTTTGAATTATTAAATTTACACAGCTTTGTAGACACACTTTGACTGAATTTTTCTTGAACGTTATACGTGTTTGCGATAAATTAGGTCAAGTGTTTATGAGATGTGTCATTTTTTGGAGGTATTGATGTCATCTTAGCTTCTTTGATTTATGGAAGTGAAATTGGTACATCAGTTACTCATGCTAAGTGGAATGTTGATACCAATTTCAGTATTTTTACACCTTTTTGTTTTTGAATTAGGTGTCCATACATGTCAGACAGACAGGCAAGATCGGTAATGAAACTTATGACCTCATGAATTAACGAATAAATCAACGTATATGTGTGAAATGGTAACAATGCCATACGATGCATTTCTGCAGCTGATGAACAGTTCTTCATATTTTGTGTTTATTAGTTTATGGTACCGAGATTTTTGCCAGCTTTATGAGTTGTGTGACTGCGTTGTCGCTTGCTAATGCAGATAGTGCTTCTCTCGGTTACTGCATTTTACATTCGTACTAACAGCTATTTGTCATGCATTCTATACGTGTGAATGTGTAGTGTTTATATTATGTATATAATATGACAAAAATATTATCATCTAGTGACCACACACTTCTGCCAAGGATTGCTGTGCGTTATTCTTGGCTCTTTGTAGAAATTGTGGTAATTAAATGAACAACTTTTTGATAAATTTCTGGCTTCTCATCCTGATTCTGGAAGGCTGGATACAGATTTCGTTAACCAAAACTGTATCTTTTGGTGGATAGAGAGCACATCCAAAGTTGATTCAACCAAAATCTGATACACAGCTTGTTGATGTGATACACTTCAAAATGCTGGATCCATGAAAGAATCCAGATTGCCACCAAACTCTACTCAATTGGGCCCTTGGCTACAGTCTACCTCCAAGAAAAGTTCATCATAATTTTTTTCACATCTTACACACATTGAGACATAGCATGCTATGAACACAACTGCCTTGGCTGATGTAAATATTGAGTAATCTAGTGATATATTATGCAGTGCTTGCTTAAGATGGTACGTTGCATGAGTTATGTTGAATTCCATCTTCGACTGTTGTTGACTCAGAATGCTGAATGTGAATACAATAATTGTGTGCCATTTCTAAAACGTTATCGGAACTTCATTTCAGCAGCATAGGAACAATTTCTTAGCATTTTGTCGTCTAAGCTGCTGACTGTAGTATTATAGTGGATAGATGAACTGTGCTGTGCTAGTGCTTTGATACGTTTCAATTTTTGAATGCAACGGGTATATGTTGAGAAACGTCAGTTGTATCTTGCCAAATGCACTCTAAAATTCTGATGATTTGTTAGCGACATATAGCACTATGTAAATGTGTTTTGACTGATTGATTGGTAGTAATAAATGGTGATGGTGAATGTAGTAACACTACACTGTGTCCCAAAAAACGTCCCACTTTGTCATTTTCCATATCTTCGTCAAATATTAACTGATTTTTAAAATTTTTTTACTAGCCCATACTGTGGACAATTAGCAATAAGGTAGTTGTTAAATATCCCACCACACTTTAACTTTGTCACTACACTACCATGTGAAACAAATTTTCAAATATGCAAAAAATCATTTCTTTAAAAATGTACTAATTTTCATACAAAAATTAAATAATATTTAGTTTTATATGCATTTTTGATGTTTGTAAACAAACCATAAGCAGATGATATTGTAGTGAATAATAATTTTTAATGCACTGACGATATACCGGTGGTGTAAAGTGCCATTTAGCAGTGGAGACAAGGCTCTGATTAGAACTTGTAATGGTTTAAAAATACAGTTTTTGGATAATACTGGCAGAATTTTTGAAGATAATTTGCAATGGGGAAAGAGTGGGAATGTTATTAACAGAGATTTGGGAAACATGCAGCACCGACCAAAGGCATGAGACCGGCAGACTGAACTGAATCATACACATACTGAAGAGAACATGGTCGCTGTGAATGAAAGGGTATGCTTGCTAAACCACAAAGGCCAGAAACAAACATATCGTTCAATATGCCAGATATCCAAAGAAACGGATCTAACATAGTATAGCATCGTACAGATCATTCACTGCATTTTTGGTCGGAAGTGTATTTTGTTTACCAACATGCTTGTTGTGTATTATTGTTAGTTTTTCTTGCATTTATATTTCACAAGGGAGTGTAGCAACACAGTTAATGTGTGGTGGTATATTCAATAATCATTTTTTGCCCATTGTCCAAAAAATGCACCAGTGAAAGAATTTTGAAAATTGGTTAATATTTGGTGAAGATATAGACAGTCACAAAGTGGGACGTTTTTTGGGACACAGCGTATATAGCTGTCTATAGGCTGATCTGTGGCTCAAGCCAATCAGCTAGGTCCAATGCCTGATGCTGTACTGCATTTATGAATAAACCAGGTGCTCTCGCAATGGCCGTGCCATGATGAGAGCACCATTAACATTGTTTTTTCTATTTTGTTGTTGTTATTATTCCTGAGCATGTGCAAGTCCGCAGATCTCTTCAGTGGAACGTTGATGTCTATTTGTCATTCCAAGCGACTGTTACTGTTACTGTCACGATGTCATCTTGCCTTACTGTTTTGATGCCGAGTCTTGTCTGTAGCCTACAACGTTCAGTAGGGTAACTGAGTGGTCCTGTGAATCGTGGCCAAATGTACAAAACTGCAATTATTTTTTGGCATTTGGTAAAAATAATTTTTGTGCTCATCTTGTAAGTGGAGTTTTGATCATGTAGATTGTTGGCACATGAAGCACTTTTTCTGCGAAATTGGTTTTACCAGCGTACACTTTTTTGGCAGGGAGGGCAGTTGCCAGTAAGTTCGTTGTGCCACAGAAGGGTGGCCAGGCTGAGTTGCCTTAGGTCAGTGGTACATTTACTGCAGCCTGCGGACTACAACAGGTTGTTATTTGGCCCAAGAGAAAAAAGTTGGACTTGTTTCAAGTCGCACATTCCGGTACTCCATATTCCACTTTCAGGTGGAAACACACCATTTGAATTTAGTAAAATACATTGTGATATATGTCAGCTGTTTTTGTTGTTAATGATAATAGCACTTTGCATTGGTCTCGGGGTCTGGCCTGTAGTTACTTCGAGACCATGTTATGTGGCGCTTAGCCAAAAAACGTCGTGTGGCTTAAGATGGTGTACTGTTAATGGTTGCCTGTTGCTCTAGTAACTTGACGTTGAATTATTTTGTTGATGTGAAAATGCAGCTTTTAAAAATGCTTTTCAATTTCATCTTGAACTTGGAATTTTTTTTACAGTTTGTGTCATGGATTGATGTACATTGCTAAAGCTGATCTCCAGATTGTTGTCATACCATTGCAATACTAATGTGCAATGAGTTGTATGACTGAGCATTCCAGAAAAAATACTGGTAGTTTGTAGCTTTGCAGTTATGTAATAGCATGTCTGTGTGCATGTTTTCTTGTACATAAATAATTTGCACACACAGTGCAATACATATCTGATCACACTCTAGTGCTTAACTGCTGTTTGTGGTCAAAGATTTTGCATCCCAAGAGACTAAAATGCTTTAAAGTGACTAAAAGCCTGTAAATAAAAACAGTTTTATAATGTTTAACAATAATTGAACAATTAAACAACTAGTTACAAGCGAATGAAGCACCAGCATTTACACTGTGGCAACATTTTTACCGTAAAAGCAACAGTTTATAATAAAAATTGTGCATGCGAAAAAACACACAACACCACTGACACAGTTGTACATATTGCAAACATTTTAAAATAAGCAACATTTTACTGTTCATCGTCAATAGTCTACATCCACCTAAAATGATGACAAACAGTTGTTAATTATTCTCCCCTGTATGTAATTTCTTTTTGTATATAATATACATGTTCAATATGGACACAGAATATGCGTAGGGATTAAGAGTCATTCATTAGAAATTTAACACATGGCAAAATTATACAATAATAAATTAAACTGTATTATGCAAGAAAGCATCAGGTCACTAAAACCAAACATGGCTTTGTTGAAATAATTCGTCCAGAAACTCTCAAAGTTGAAATTGCAGAAAGCCACAACTGAGAGACAAACTGTTAAACAGAAACCGCTAAGACCACTATTGTTTTTTTTTGTTTAACAGGTCGATCTGTCCAGGGGACCAGCGATGATCTACGGTAGGCCAGACGCCATAATAGAACCTTTGGAGAAATTTCTCAGCATGGCTTTTTACCGGACGTATGCCCTTTAACTGACAAAATGAAGGAATATCCCAAATACGGAACGACATACAAATTATTGCGGTCATTTCCACACCACTGGCATGACGCATGAATAACATTCACTCCATAAAAAATATCTTTAAAAAGTTACTTCGACCTCAGTTGTAATAACAGTGCAAAACTAGACAGCTTAACAACAGCCATAAATCAAAAACGCAAAAACAGCTTGATAATCTGCCAGCAAAGCATTACCAGTGCCATCTTTTTATGTTCTCAATCTCATTTACTCATTTTTATTCTTTAATCATTCTATTATATATTAACGTTTTGACTGCTGATTTATTGACGTATGCACTGATGATCACTACATCATGTTTTGCCACATCATGCTTAGTGGCGGGACTCCACAAGATTATCTACAAATGTCAAAATACAAAAGAAAACCTGCAAAAGCATATGAAAGCATATGACAAAACTGCACAATTACTTGCCATACAAAAACAGCCATCATCAAATGCCTTTTACAAACAATATGTTTGACAATTTACTATACATTAAATATTGTCACTTTGATTCGATTCTATATCACAGACATTGCAGTGGGGCAGATGAATGCTTAAAAACTACTGCAGAGATTACAAACACATGCATAGCATTGTTAGCACAAAAGCATTCAAACCACTGCCAAATATTAAAGTACAGCTCTGACAATAATCTCACTCTTATTTGCCAGAAATTCATTACTAAAACGGATGTATATTTGAATAACAATAATAATACTTCAAGGGTTGGTTGTGACGAACTAAAGCAGACAATTCACCACAATACAATGTTAGCTTATTTAAAATGTGCTGTCAGAATGGAGAGTACAGCAAGATCAACGTGAGACATAATACAGATGTAATATAGGCTTTAACCTGACAAGTGCTTACAATAAAGCCCAGTTAACGCAAAGGGGAAAATGCAACAGCAGTGCATGTTTGAAGGCCCCCTGTGAACAAAATCTAAACTCACTGATCCCAGCAATTGACATTGGTCACGATGATTTTCATTCACTCATTCACATACGCCAGATGGCGCAACTGGTCTTGCGTGGCTGCTGTCATTCAAGCAGCCGAAAACGCACATTTTGAAGGGTACCTAAATTTGATGACCCCGTATAAAAGATTCCTTGAACACAGGGGGCCGAAATTTAAACTAGTGAAAACTACATTTAATGTAGAAAATTTCATACACAGGTTGACACGGTCTCTCTGTAGTGATTTCGGCACAATTCACTGTTAAAATATGTGTTGCAGCTTAAAATCACCAAAACCAATAAAACCCCTACTTTGGCATTCTAGGTCAGCCAAAGTCATTACTTTTGCTGCTAATCGAAAGCCAGTGTACAACTTCTATTAGTGCTTAATAGTAACCTTGGCCCTATCTCGCACCGTTTCTGAGACATGGCGACTTATTAGCTAAAAATCACAAATTTACTGTACCACTCCTCTCATTTACCGCCCTCGCTTGGGGTGACCCCTGTGGAATTTATTAAAAAGCTTTACGGATCCTGAAACTAGTGTCTTCCAGGCAGCCGATGGTGAAGATTTGGAGATCCTATTAACTATCTACCCGTGTGACGGACAGACAGATGGACGGACAGACAGAATTGCGATGGCTAAGACGCACCACAGCAGTAGCTGCTGTCACACGTAATAAAATGAAGTAATGTCAAAGCATTAGCTGGAGCAATCAAGTGAAGTTTCAAGCAATAAATATCAGTACAGGACCACTGAAAACTGTTTATGAAATTACACTTTAAAATTATAGTTGCAGGTAGACTTGTCAGATAATAATAATAGTAATAAACAGCAACACAAATATAAAAAAAATTGAAACAATAAATACTAACAAAAACAAAATAAAAACCATTTTAGGGGCTTTATACAACATCAGAAAACAAAGCAGATCCCACACAACATAAATACAGACTAGCCCATGTAGCAGAAATAATCTACAAAATCTTATTAAACCTTCTACGACAGTAGGAAAGAAAAATATAGTTTAAAATGCAGACCCTGTCATGGTAAATGATCACCATGACATGACGTAATTCATTGCACACATTCTGTACAAAAATACAACAAAACTAACTTAGAACTATACTTATACAATGTCGAGTACATGTCAGCAAAACTATAAAAAAAACAGAATTGCTAAACTACATTTATACCAACTTTTTACTAAATAACATTACTATGGCATTACATAGACCGGAAAAAGCTGAGAACTGAAACATAAAAATCACACCACACAGTATGAACAAATGCAAATAGATATGCAAGTGAAAATACAGTTGCACATATCTGGTAAAATGTAAGACAATTTGCAAAAAATACGGTGACAACTAACGCAAGCGGAAAAACAGCAGCCGCTTGCCATGGGCTACAAAATCAAAGATACAAGAATTCTGCAAGACATTTCTTGCTGCAGCAACCATAAGAAAGCAACATGTGATGACAGCAATGCACAATTTGCCACCAATATATGCAAAGATAAAATCCATCTGCATTAAATGCACAGGATATCAGAAATTTTCGCATCAGTAAATTTACTTCTCTTGTGATCCCTCGTCTATGTTCTGGCTACTGATAGTGTATACAAATGTCCCTAAAAGCCAAACAGATCTAGCCATGTCAACCGTGAAAACAGAATTCAACATAAAATATTTTGAGGCCATAGGCTTGTTGGTGCCTGATCCGTGTGACTGAAAGATCCACAATATGATCCAAAGTAATGTGCATTAACTAACTAAAGAAAAGAAAATGGCTGAATACAAAATACAAAAGTAGCAGTAGTAATTCAAAACAAAGTCCTCTATAATTGTTATCAAGTTTACAATATCCTGACTTCATAACAGGCATGAACTGGAGTACGTGATACAATGTTTCAAGGCACTACCTCACCACAATGAAATGTATGTACATGGAAGCAGATATAAATACAGTGGAGACACTGGCAATATCTGTAACAAATTACAAGCTAACTTTCCGGCTTAAAACAAACATATTCAATCATCATCTACCAAATTTTATGAAACCACTCTACCAAACTCAGATGAAAAAAATCTTTGCAAACTGGACACTTCATCATTAACTGTCATTTAAGTAGTAAAATATAACATTAATAACAACAACAATAATAGCACTTATAACTGTTATTATTATTATTGCTATCATCATTATGAATAAAATAACAATGCAAAATTGCATCAACAAATTTACAAAATAAAAGCATATAAGCACAATCTGTAATCTAATGGTAACATAACAGACAGAAAGTTAAACATTTTGGTCAATCGTGGGCAGATAATTAATGGTCCAAAAATCCACCAGACTGGATATATTGTTGACTACTATGTCATTGTACACAACAGGATAAACTACGTTTGGTGACAGAAAGATTCAGCTTCAGTGGAATAATGACCAGTGCTAGAGTCGCTGCGTGAAGTTCTCCGGGAAAACACCTTTCTCAACGGTCAATTCTTTTATTCCCATCAGCCAGCCTTCATCCTGTAAAAATACACCAAGCTCACATAATAAACTCTGCATATTCATTTATGTATCATTGTGAATTCATAGATGAGGAGAGAAAGCTAGGTCGACCATGTGTCACTTGACAAAAACACATTCTGCAGAGAGAGAAAAATGGGTGGAAAACATCATAGAATGACATGTATCTCAAGGCAGCAGACAGAGAACGAGAGAACAAGTGGAGAAATGGACTGTCTGATGTGCTTGTCACAAAAAAGACGAAGGTCAAAGGTCACAATTTGTTTAAGTTACAATGCACATTGCAAACATAAGTATTACAAAGTTCCAGAAGACAGAAAGGCCAATGGCACTCACAACTGCCTACAGATCAGATCAAACGTGCACTCGAGCCTCTGTTCTCAAGTCTTATAACATCTTGGTCACAAAGTCTATATAGTTTGGTCTTTATCTCACTTTTTCAAGGCTTGTTGCTGGTCCTTTACTAATTGGACAACCTTGCTCATTAATATTCAAGATGTCTGTACTGTGCTGAGTGATCAGCATTGTCCAATAACAGCTGTGACTACTAAGTAATAAATGAATGTAAACTGGTGGTCACAGATAACTGAAAGAACGAGAAACCAGGTTGCCTTAGTCTTAGGTTCATGTCAGACATGCGACAAAGTTGTGTAATTTTGTCGCGCAACTTTATTGAGCGACAAAATTGCCCATATGACACGGCAAGTTGCACAACTTTTGACGCGTCGCACGATAAATTTGCCAAACAGAAACCATCTCTATTCCTTGTCGATTTATCGCCGAATCTCTGAGCTGTGATTGACCAGTTTGTTGTTTACATGTTATTCTCGTGTTGCTTATCGTCTGACTCGTAAGTATTGGCGAGTCAATTATGACGTTAGTACTAATTTTAGTATTAAAAGTCACCAAAATAAACACTTGTTGTACGATACATTTGTTTAATTGCGTCGTGCAGTAACCACTTAGTACATGGAGCTGTAATTACATTCAAGCACAGGGTTCTAGGCTGTAGCAGACGACAATGAGATGGTTTCTATTCGGCAAATTTATGTCTATTTTTAGCCGCAGGCTAAATGGGTCGAGTTTATGTCAGGAAGTTCCAGAGTTAAACTTCCCGGACGTTGTCTGTAATGCTGGAAGCCATGTTTGTTTGGTGATTGTTTGCCGATAGAAATTCGACAGCTGCCTAGGCAAGTATGTCGCGCAAAAAAATTGCGCGATAAAGTTGGGCGATTTTGTCGTGTGTCTGATGTAGATCACTGGATCTTAGTCAAATAATAATGGCCACAATATGAGCCTGACAAACAAAACAGATGGCAAGAAATGCTAATGCTCCACCCATACATATTACATAATACTTACTAGAAATTATAAAACATACTAATGATAACAGCATGCAAGTATGCAGAAGTATCAATAAAAATAGAATACAAAAACACTACTAGGCTATTTCATGTTATTTTATTTCAGCAGCTTTAATGAAATGGCATGTGGCAGTGTTCAGTATAC
>Ga0056128_1002428_pt1 | contig 22079 bp, 14 predicted proteins | sample WorMetLIZISLAND2_FD_71113 | JGI IMG/M metagenome (GOLD analysis project Ga0056128, IMG submission 71113) | Marine gutless worms symbiont microbial communities from Max Planck institute for Marine Microbiology, Germany - Olavius geniculatus... ... | reverse complement strand
GGATGCGGTTTATAACTGGATGCAAGATTTCTACAGTGGTCGGTCGCATTGCACGAGATACGGCGGAGACATCTCACAACCGGCAGCCATACACGCCAGCGTCGTGCAGGGCTCTGGCTTGGGTCCGGCATCATTTATTGTGACGACTGCTGACTTGCAACCTCTGCATGATGGTAATAGAATCCTGAAGTATGCCGATGATATATATCTCGTTGTGCCAGAAGTCAACGAGCACACATGTGAGTCTGAGTTGACTCATGTCTACGAATGGGCTGCCACGAACAATCTTACGCTGAATTGCGCGAAGAGCAAAGAACTTGTGTTCTGTGCGAGGAAAGTGCGGGGGAGGCGCACACAACCTCCGCCTCCGTGCCGCGGAATTGAGCGTGTCAAAAGTCTCAGCATTCTCAGTGTAGTGGTTAATGACCGGATGACGGCAGTCGACCATGTCAGCTACTTACTCACGACGTGTTCCAGGCAGCTTTATGCGCTGCGGGTCCTGCAAGCGCACGGATTACCTCGCGGATCACTTTGCGATGTCGCCCGAGCCACAGTGATTTCCAGATTGACCTACTGCTCGCCAGCCTGGTCAGGCTTGTGCTCAGCCGCTGACCGGGCGCGGTTGAACGCTGTGCTGAGGCGCTGCCGACGTCTCGGGTACCTGGACAACACCAACAACGCCGCCGCTGTTGAGGATCTATTTCACTCTGCTGACGATGAACTGTTCTGTAAAATTATACGCAACTCTGCTCACGTTCTTCAGCCCCTGATTCTGGATCGCCAACCGTCATCTTATGACCTCAGACCACGCTCTCATGACAAACTTTTGCTTAACAAAACTACTTACCTCAACGAACGCGACTTTGTCATTCGCATGCTTTACAGAGACATCTATTGATGTGTACATCTTTGCAAACTATGCCTATGTTAGATTTGCTTTACTTGGTTACTGACTATATTTTTCAGAAGCTGCATTTGTCAACTTTTTTTAAAGAATAAAATGAATGAATGAATGAATATTGGTATTGGATGATATCAGTTGTCACAAGCATACATGCACACCCGCCATGCACAATATTACTCAACTCTGAAGATTAGTGCATTACTGGACAAGGAGAAAAAAAGAAAGGAACAAGATAAATGAAAAAGGGGGAGGAAAAGAGGAGCAAACAGGAACAAAGGTAAAAAGTAAATTGGCGGACGTGAGGATCTGCAAATGTAGCAGTTATGGTTATGGTTGAGTTGGGATTAAGATCAGTGGCAGTTCATGCCTGCAATATCTGGGGGGAGGGGGCATGTCCCATGGCAAGCATAGTAGTGCGAATCTATACCTGAAATCTAAGGGCAGAACCACTAGTGGAGTCCAGAGGCAGTGCCCCTGCCCCTGAAGCTAGAGCACTTTTGGTTTTTGAATGTTCAATGGTTTTTAAGCCACAAATTTGCCCACTTTTCGAAAATTTGGAAATGGAAAGAAATCAGATGTTTGTGTTATCTTTGCAAAAAATCATTGGAAGCCATGAAACTAGGAAGCTTTGAGCAAAACTGGGGGAGTGAGGGCCCGTGGCCCCCAGCCCGGGCCTAAAACCACCACTGGTTAGAATTAGGGTTAGTGGTAGCACTTGATAGATTTAAGAATAGATTTAAGAGATGGTTAAACTAGTAATTATAAATTACAGTTTAATTACAGCATTACCCGTTGTGACATCTGCAGATCTGCACGTCAACACTCTGCTTTTTACCTATAGCCTTGAAGTACATAAAATACATTTGAGGGCAGACTCTGCCTGTCTACCTTGAGACAAAGTCCTCGGTCATAATACCGAGAACTTAAATAAATTCTGTTCATTATCAATTTATTACCATCAAACTGAAAAAAATGTTGAACATTAGCTACTGACATACCGAAACCCGTGATGCTAGTAATTGGAGTCCACTCACTTATTTCACATTGGTCTGATGTTCTTATTGGCATCACACAGGGTTCAGCGCTTGGCCCTATTTTTGCATTTTCTTTTAATTTAATGCTATCTAATAGCACAGCAGATAATTTTAAGCAAAAAACACAAAATTGGAAACAGGGGGAGAAAAGAGAAAACAAGAGGTTTTTCATGCATTATCCATTATCCAAAAGAGGTTTTTCATGAATTATCCATTTCCACATATGGCACGTAAACAAAGATTACACTTTGCAGCCTCAAAACAACCACAGAAGCTGCCTTTGATCTACACAACAAGCTTGTCCGGTATGCAACAGTGCCTGCTTTTCCCGTTTCCTTTAGGACAAAAACGTAAAGACATTACGTGTCAAGTCGAATTTTCTTCAGCGCCACCATCTTTCCCGTGAACAGATCCTTGGCTTTATATACAATGCCATAAGTGCCCTCTCCCAGTTTTTCAATCTTCTGAAAATTATCCATAGACTGCAAATAGCGTCAATTTAGGAACATATATCGCACAAATATTCAAGCAGTCGCGCGTTATTTCAGATAACAGAGAATATTTATTTATTTACAAAAATTACCCGGTAGTAGTGATGTGCAGCATTATCTGTTTTTTCTGGAACCAGGTATCCGGTTGCAATTACCCGGGTGCCAGGCCGGTTTTAACTTTAATGCAAGTGAAGAAACAAAAATCCCAGCTGTTTACCGTATAAGCTTATTTCAACATTTTGTGCGTTTACATAATAATGTTACTTTTGAGGTTCGTTGGCCACTAGTCATTTGTAACGAATGGCTCTGTGCAAATGAGTGTTTGGTATTTGTATAGCCTAGGCCTATTATATCCACTGGAACATTGAAACTACGTTTGTGTAAGCATTTCTCTGGTTCTTAGCCTTGATAATGCTAACCTCAAACCAAATACTGTATTAATGACCACTTTAATTCGACAATAAGTCAATACAAAACTAAGCCTAGACAAACAGAAAAACAGATATGTAATACAATAATACATCCAAGCACAAAACTTAGCACATACAAAAAATCAGTGAAGCTTAGCTCTAAACTCCGCAGAGATATCTGCCATTATAGAATTCATACAGTATTTGCTTAAACCCATCCGCGCTTCTATTGCTATTGTTTTTGCATTGTTATCGTTACATGTTTATATATTTTGTACAATTGTAGATCGTGGGCCTAGTTAATGCTGCGTAGGCAGAGCCTGTACCTCTGTTGATAATTCATATGCTTAAGTAGTTGTTTCTGTTTCTATTCGTATGCTTCACATTTGCCATGGTTGTTAATAAAAAGTTTGAGTTGCTTCAGTTGTTTCGTAATGTTTAATGATGTTTGTTATTTGCATATCCAACAATCAATTTAAATAAAATTTAAAATATGAAATTTACCATATCTGTACGTGTAATGCAAGAGTAGCCTATATCGACAACGCGCGTTCGGCGTATGCCAACACATTTGAGTTCGGGCCACGTGACTTTGGTGCCGGGGAAATTTTACCTCCCCCAATTTTCCCCCAATCGGACTTAGGGCACCGGGCGGACTTACGTTGGGCTTTGCCCCAAATTTCTAGTTGGTATTGGTTTAATAATATTGTCAGTTCTAAGGCATGGTTCGGATGAGCTTCTTGCAGTCCACCTGCTCAAAACTTACTGCCAACCAATATTACAAGCTATTAGTTAAGAAGACTGTCGCGCTCTACGCATGTTGTGATGGTTATTGCGACTTACCGTGTAGCCACAATACTGCACGATTGGCACACCATAGTGCGTTCAAGGTCATCAAATGTCAACGACTTTAATGTCATTTGAAAGCCAGTATTCGACTTCTTATTAGTGATCAACAGCAACCTAGACTTTATCTCGCACCGTTCAGCCACATTACACCCATTACAGAAAACGACAGACGACGACGGACAACAACCGTGTAAGACGCCTACAGAATTGCTGTACTGCGTCAATACTGAGTACAGCTGAGTGCCAGAGATGATTGTCATCCTTGGTCCGCACGGGTTGATCGAAGCGACGAGCGGCGGCAATCGCGCGACGACAAAAAAACTGCAAGCATGCGGTCCGTCCGTCCAATTCGGACGGACAGACAGACAGAATCTGCAGTGCCTCACTAACTAAAAGTGCTGTCATAGCGCCAGAGCGCGATAGTCAAATTATACGGACGTAAACTCTGGGTTATGTCGCCTGTCGCAACCGCCTAAACGGTTAAAAGCGGTCGTTGCGTCAGCTACGTTATTTGCGTTATATCCATTACGTCATTTGCTTTACGTTTGTTACGTGCATTGCGTTGGACTAAAGCATTATACTCCCGATCTGAACACATGCAAAAATTGTACACGACGTCATTTAGTGGATGTTCGTAGACTAAACACGTGCGGTAGCGTCTTCGTGTTTGCATTCACCAGTAGCTAGATGATACAGCGACTACAGCGGTAAAGCCTATACATGCACGGTGAGTGATTCAAAGTGCGGTCTTCCTACGCCATGCCGTGCGGCGCGGAGAACAGAATGGCAAACGTGGAGACGACGGTGAAGACCGAGAAGAGGATCAGGCAGAAACGGTCAACGACCATCGCGGCGAACTTCCAGTCGCTGCAGGTCGCCAGTCGCGTGTCGTCGTCGCGCAGTTTGCCGGTGAGCAGTCGTAGTTCGTGGAGAACTGCGCTGAGCGCCGCCGACGAAAGTCTGTCCTCCCTCGATTCCATGTTGATGCCGCCGCCGCTGCTTTCCATCTCGACGTTGGACGTCGAAGAGCTGGCGGCAGCCGGGTCGCGGTCTGGCTCGTAGTCTGGTGAAGTGTTTAGAAGGTCGTCGTACGTCGGCGGCATTGCCTCATCACCACTCGTTTCCTGACCACGATATCGCGAGTCATCGAATGTCCTCGTCGGGTCCAGGTGATCAAGTGGTGGCGGAGAAGCGTCGGTGCTGACCGGACTGACGACGACCGCACCTCGTGGACTACAGGTTACTTTCGTCGCCACGCCGACCACCCCACCGTTAGCAGCAGCTCGCAGGCGTCTGTCACGGTCACTCGTCGACGGACCGGGGCCGCTGGATGAGAGCGATCCAGCCAGCATCGAATTGGCACCCGCATCACTTGATTGTGGTCTCTTCATGCACAGCAGCCTCGCAAGCCAGTCGCATATGATCTTCCTCACCTGCAAACACATCGCGACCCCACTCAATGTGGTATTTCACAAATGCTATCTTCGTTGAAACTTGAAAGCGATTTTACAGTACAGTTCCTACCGACTGCCAACAAAACAAGAACCGAAGTAATTTGGTTAAATACGAAATTGCCGATCGCTGCTCTGCCACCTGGCAAATCATAAAAAAGCAATTGCAAATTTTGGCTAGCGGTTCGACCCCAAAATCTCCCCTTTTTCGAAAAGTCGAAGGTTTCTATTTAATACAATGCGTTGTTTCGATTCTACCAGTGTACGTGCCAAGTGGCATCTAAGTCCGTCAAACGATTTCAGCAAAAAACAAACGTGACAGACAGACAGACCACGCTACGAAGAAATGAATAGCTATAGGTGGAATCGCTTGCGCTGCAAAAAGCGATCTCGCCAAATAAACAGTTATGCGTTCGTAAGAATTATTGTACAATATGGCATAGTGTTGAAGTTCGAAGTTGAATATGGACCAGTATACGCACTGTATTCGTTTTAAATATCAAGATGCGGCGACACCTAGAAGTGCGATCGTCGCTATCTGTACTCACTTAACATTAGTGCACACGGTCATTCGGAATAATCTTTCATGATAAACACAGTAATTTCAATTTGTCGAATGCTACTGAAGTCGAGATTTCTCCCATAGCTTTGTCTAAAGCGTGAAAGCTGATATAAGCAAGGAAAGATATGAATAAATCAAAATGATGACAAGATAAAGTTCAATCTAGCGCGTAAACTAAAAAAAACTAAAACTGTTTTAAATAGAATTGAAATAAAAGAAATAGGAACGAGTACACGTATAACTCACGCAGCGCGGCATGACGTGCATGTCGGGCGAGCGATGATGAAAGTTGAGCACGAGAACCGTGAAGACGACCGACAGCGAGCACATCAGCATGATGCACGAGAAATACATACCTGTACAGTGCATGACGTCATCATAGTGACGTCATCGCACCTGCGTGACGTCATCGCTACACTCACTTTATAGTCGCTATCACATGTCAGTTCAGTTTGCCTTCACATTCACACGTATCCGTTTATTCCTGAGATTTTACGAATACTCTTTAAAATGTCTTAGAAGATGATCCAGCCGGAATAAACTGCAACAAATTGGCCAAACAACAGCACGACGTCGTTTTCACAGCATGCCACACAAAATGCCTGCAGAGTTCTAAAGCTGGAGAAGCTGATAGTCACGGGCTGGCTACTAACCTATGAGTGGAACGGCGTCAGAAGTGGGCGGCATTGTTTCGGCAACGAGTAGCAGGAAGACGGTGAGAGACAGCAGAATAGTGACACCTGCGGTAACACATACATGTACACTGCAGGTACAGCGCAGACGCAATCGCTTCACTAACTACACAGTCCGTTGAGCGCCCTGGCGGTTACCATTAATACTCCGTTTACACGACCAAGCTAGCTGTATGTTAGCTGGAGCCAGCTCGATGTTTGCTGGACGTTTGCTCGATGTCTGCTCAATGTTTGCTCGATTGTGTAAACGGGGTATAACAGAACAATAACACAAGAACAAAAGCAAACAATAAAGCGTTAATTTCCAAAACAGCACACTTAAAGCATGATGGAGATATCCTGAACAAAATGTTATATAAAGACATTTACTAACCCAGGGACATATCACGAACTTTTTGGCATGTTTAAGCTGTTATTAACGTTTTTTTATTTACATGCATGATTCTGTTTTTAAACGATGACATTTTTCTCGTAAGCGTGTGATTAATAAAGTCCGTTTTAGCTTATGGAGTACGGTAACACCATGAGACGTTTTTCGCAAACGTTTGCATATTTTAAAAAATGTATTTTCATGTTTGTGTTGTTGGAAATCGCGCATGTCAACTTCTTATTAAATGATGTTGATGGTTTCATATTTGTTCTAGTGCAATCAAGCAACAGTGAAATGCGAGATAAATTTCGCTCGACAAAGTTGGCGTGACAAACGCCATCTTGTTTATTACCGAGTGAGATCTTCTCGCCGGACTCAGGCGGGAGAGTGAAGGCGAGCAGAGCCATGGAAGAAATGAGGACACAAGGAAGGATGAGATTGAAGCCGTAGAAGAGAGTGCGTCGACGAATGCGTACGGTGAACGTCACGTCGATGTACTGCTCTGGACAACACTCGTACTTGTGCTCGCTCCGATTCGCGGGCAGGCCTACAACACACAAACCGTTACGATTCTGTGTCTGTTATCTGAAGTTTCGGTCGTCCAAAGGTGTATACCGAAGCATGCATTTTCACTAACTCCAGTTCTACTATTAGTTGAAAAAAATTAGGAAATTGAGTCAATTTGTGTAGAAGTGTATAAGAAAGAACCCTTAAATTTTGGACTATCAAACCTCCGATCGACTATCGAGCCTTCGGATCATCGCACTGCCCCCCATCGGTACCCGGTGGGGGAAGGGGGCTAAAAACGTGAAACCCTTTTCAACTACATCGATGTGACGCCATAAACTGCAAACAGTAACACCAAATGTTTGTACTGTTCAAACAGTTTAAGCACTTGCTATTAAATTATTTACGATTGAATGCGGTCATTTATCTAAAATAATTAGCATAATTCTTTCAAAACTATAGTGTTTCTCCACAAGCAATAATAATAATCGGCGTAATTTTAGCTTAATCATATACCGATGAGGTTCCATTCTCCGTTGGCGATAAAGCTGGAAGTGTCTCCACTGTCAGCGCCCAGCTGCAGGTCGATGCCCGAACTGTCGTACGTCCATGAACCGAACTTCATGTCGCAGTTCTGTTCGTCGAACGGGAACCACGTGATGTCGATTATTTGACCTTTGATCTTTGACCTTCGTTGATCTCTGACCTGGCATGATCTACTGGTACGTGATGTCGATTTTACACGTGCTCAGGAACAGTCCGGGAGGCACCCAAAGACAGTCGCCGTTCGACGAGACCACGACGTTTGTCTCATATCTGCTGTCGAAGTCTTTATCAGCGCTAAACACGCCACGTAGACCGAAAGATTTCTGTCATAGACAGAGTGGACGTATTGCCGCCGCCAACTGTTTTCTTGATTACTAATAGTTATACAAGGTAGCAAATTTATTACCAAATGTAACTCTAAAAGAATTGATAAATATGGCAACTTAATACTGGATTACCACGTTTTTTCAGATTTGGATGTTTTTTTTGTATTTGATGTTTTACTTTCAGCTACTTTTGCGCATTTTTTTACACTGTACTCTATTTTTATTTTTTGTAACTTTTTGTAAAAGGCATGCTTCAAACATTAGCAACTTGTGCATATTGCATCACCAAATTTAATCTTATGTAGAGCCTTGCCGCCTATCGTGGTAAAATAAAACAACAATGGGTCCGGAATATTCCAAGCATTAAAATCATAAAATGATATTGCTCGAGCCATAGGCCTACAAATAACTAGATTTATCATCACAGTGCAGGAACCCAGACGGCTAGTAACAATAATGCCCTTCAGCAATGTCAAATGACAAACTCTCGTTCATTTGCCCAGTTGTCGCATCAATCATCTATATTAATTTACCTGTTATACATGAGTACGTCGGGCTTCCAGATCATGGTCGGTGGAACACGAATGCTCTGAACACCGCTGAAGTCTGACGCATTCCATGCCAGATTGTAGTCGTTCCATTGCTGCAGGGCAAACAACACCTTGCAGTGATGGCAGATATTAAGACAAGTAAAGGTAGTCAAAAGTCTTTCGGTTGAAATAACGTTAAGTCTAATTTTCATTTTCACTTAAGTGCTTCTTTTCTAGACCAGAGAAAAATTAGTTCTGATATACATGTTTCAGATCAAGTCACCAAATCAATCCGTTAATCCTTTACCGGTATTCGTTTATGACTAATTATAGATATTGCAGCTGCAGTAAAAATAAACGAAAAGATAGGTCCCCTACAGAGTGCTTTTAAAGCAAACTAAGAAAACATTAACACAAATAAAACACTAGTTAAAGGGTAAAAATGCAAAAAAAACACAAAACGCGGCTGAACACCGCAAATATTCTGAAAAAGTAACGAGTCCGTGTAAACGAATTAAGCGTACCGAGAGCAGCATTTGTTGGCAAATTACTTAAAATGTTAACAGCACGCTACAAAAAATAAAACAGATAGCAACAGCACGAAGTTTTTTTTTATAACTTTGTGTTCTGTAGTGGCATAGAGGGTATACATATGGTGCTGATACATACTGACGATATATACACTGGACATGACTCACCAAATTAAGCCACAAGTTAGTATTGATAATCTGATTCTTCTCATCCTGCGTGCATGCAAAAACACACAGTTTAATGGTTATTCGTAAAGTAACTACCGGTACCTTGACAGTAATACACCACTTGACCATATTTATAAGCTAGTTGAGTTTTAAATGCAACAAGGGCTTTAAAACCACGCATAATAAGTCCACGTGTAGGGCCTATTGTTCGATCATAAATAATGGCAAGTCATGTGGAATGGTGCAGACGTACAACGTCGATGATCTGCTGAATGACGAGCGAGAATGTAACAACGAGCGGGTCTTTCTCAACACGAACTGGACGCTCCAACTTGTTGTAGCCGCTCGACGCGTTGAACAGACGATTCAACAGCCGTCTCTCATTCCGCCCTTGCTCAGTCCCTGCAGCAGCCAGTACCAGTCATCAATAGCCTACTGTTTGTGTCTCAATCGTCCGGAATCAGCATCAATACTGCAGTGAGAGGGTGAATGAACTAGTAATTTAAGAAAAGCTCACGTGACGCGCGATGGTAGCTATCCTGCCCCAATCAGTGTATGCCCACAGCAATAAGATATTAATGCATCTTGAAAACGTACTTAAATTTGAGGCCTGCGTACGAAAGACTCTTTGAATTTAAGAGATCGAAACTTAGATTCTTAAAAATGAACGTTTTATGCTAAAAATGTCATACGCAGATTGTCCAGGTCCATCTTAAGTCAGTTCGGCGCAATTCACTCTTAAAATGTGTGTCGCAGCCGGAAATCGCCAAAAATTCATTAAAAACTACCACTTTGGAAGTTCAAAGTCATTCAAGGTCATCAACGTTGACACCAATAAAAAACTTGTCACTTGTCACTATTGCTTGTTATGATAAGCAGCATGTCTGTGCCTATCTGCAACCGTTTTCACGCTACACGAGATAATTGCGGTAAAATAACCACTTTTAAGGGGGTGGCTGTCCTTGACGCCCGCCTGCGCCGGCCTCTTTGAACCTAAGGGGTCGGAACTTGGACTGCTGAAATCTACGTTGAGTGCTGAAAATTTCATACGCAGGTTGCCTTGGTCTAATTCCAGCCATTTCGTCGCAATTCAGTGTTGAAATGTGCGCTGCATCCAAAAATTGCTAAAAATTCACCAAAACCCCTTTTGGGGGGTTTAAGGTCGTTCAAGGTCATCGACGTTGATAAATCTAAAAAGCCTGTCACCAGTGCTTGTTACGATAAGCAGCATGTTTGTACCTATCTGCAATCGTTTTCACACTATACGAGCTAATAACGGTAAAATAACGTCTTTTAGAGGATCCCCCTCTTTGACGCCCTCGTTCAAAGGGAACCTCTTCACTCAGGGACTCGAAATTTTGTCACGATAAACTAGAGTCCTTGAGGCACCCCACAGTTAAAATTACATAATTTTAGCTTGCACCGTTTTGATACAATACAGCAGTGTGACGGACAGACGAACGGACAGACAGACAGACGGATAGACGCTCAGGCCATGGCTAAGACGCGCGAAGCATTCTGCTGTCGCGCGTAAAAAGTTCGGACGTTGACTAGAGCAATGTTAGATAGGCACTTTACAATCTCAGGATGTGGCTGGGAGTGGCATGAGCTAACTTGTTCTGTATTTTACGATTGTCAACTGTCAGAAATTAAACGCGCAGTTGGACCCACGCCTCGGCTGGCCTGTTAACCATGTTTCCGGGTTTCCGTGCACATTTAATTTAGATAAACTAACTGTCGTACTCATTATTTGTCGTTCGCCATTGGGCTATTACGATCAGCGACAGGGAGAAACGACGGAAATGGTCATTCATGCATATGCATGTACTTTTTACTTAATATAAAATTTTAATAAATAGCAAAACACTTGTTGAAAGGGCAACTTAAACTTGTTACAACGAATAAATATTATTACCCTTCAAGCACAACTGAAGACAATGCAAAAACGGCATGAAGCGATACTACACGCTGCACGATACAGCATGGAGACTGGAGAGATAGACTAAGCTGTGACAGTATTTAAGATGTAATAGTCCAAGGAGGCGATCGCTAAACGGAACGAACGGGAGAAATGTAGGGCTCCTATAGACATGGAGTAGAAAACTGCTGGCAGCAATGACGTCTGAGTGGTCGGTTGTCTGCGTCCTTAGGGCTCTTCAAGCTTCGTCTATTGCAACACTGTCGATCGCTCATTGTAAACCTGCGGGGTCCAATCGATTGAAGACGTCATCAACGAAGTCTTGCTCACAACCTAACATTCATATCGTACCGGCTAGCCTTTATGACTCGAATACTGCTTTGACATTTAGGCGCAAATTTCAAGCAGTGGTTGAATAATCAAACCCAGTCATTTTCTTAGTCTAGTAATTTATTTTATTCGGGCCATTAGCATATAATGCAGTTAAATTCTAGGCAAAAATTCTGTACAGAAATGTGCACAACTTTTGAATACAACTAACAACTTCAAAAGTGTGCGGTGTTTCGTAGCATAAAGTAAAAAAATAAAAAATAAAATACAACAACAGTTGACCGATAACACTAACTAAATTTCGTTTATTGCTACATAGACTTTTTGTCTCACGCTGAAAAACAATGGCGCTGCTTTATCTACATGGTATGTATTTTTATGCTGTGTTGTTGTCAGATTTCGGCACCAGTTTTCTAACATAAGAACTGTGCTTTCTGTAATCGAAGACGCTTGCTGAAAACTCATTTTGTTGGACCAGCTCACAACCACATACACACAGCGCTGCTCAATGCATTCTACTTTGTTCTTCGTAAAAACGTAGAACAACGTTACTTTATTGTTTGTTTGGTGCTATCAAGTTGCATATATCGTATTTATTCAGTTTGTTGTTGTTGTTATACAAAAACTACTTGACGAAAAACAGTTGTCAAGCTGATACATAACGAAATGTACACGCTCGCGACTCGCGACTCATGGCGGTATAGGCTACACCGGGCTGCCGTGAGAATTGGATTTCAATTCCCATATACATCCCATACTCACAGAAAAACTTTTGGGAATTCCCATAGAATTTCCACAGAATTCCCACAGACTCCTTCTATCCAATAAACCCCGAAATCTTCCATACTTACACCTTGCGTTTTTTCGTTGGATGCATGTTTTGCTGTTTCTCATGATATTGTTACTCTATGTGAATTTATGTGCCGTGCTTGTTGTCCGTTGTAGAAGATAGGCCTAAGCTTATTCATAAACGTGGTGGGCTCCAGGCTATAAGCCTATACTGCTGTTTATTGAATTAGCCCAGCCCCAACACCGACACAACTCAAATGTTTAATCTTAAATGGTATTTCTGACACAACTGGGCACATGTTGCGAGGTACGAAAACGGATAAGTTGTGGCAATGTTCGGGAGCAAAGCATTTTTTCTGTCATTTGCTTTTTATGAAACACTTCGTTAAAAGAAAAAAAACACAGATATATTTATTATTAATGAAAAGTCAGTCAGCCTAGCCAGAAAAATTACAAGAACACTAGCAGTTGTCATCAGTTGCTGTACCAACAGTGTCAAAGTCGTAAAAGTAACGCCAAGGGTGCCCGGCAACGGCTGCTGGCTGGACATTACTCTGATTGCGTCACCATGCTGCAGCGACGACGACGGACCGGCCAGCGGCTTGGGGCTCTCGGAAGACTATTATGCGTTTGCGTTTAATCTCACATCTGTTCGAAAATTCCCACAGAATTCCCACAGAACCCAAGGGAATTCAGCACAGTTCGCATGCCCATCCCATGCACATACCCATGGGAATTTCCATACCCACGGCAGCCCTGGTATACACCGTGTCACAGAAAAACGAGCCCTTACACCATTGTATCATATTTTAGCCAAACTTCCCACCACACCTAATAGGTGACAAAATTTTTCCCGAGTCTATTAGAAGAATTTTGAAAGCCGGTCACAGCTTAGCAAAAATGTGACAAATAACTCAAGAGCCTAGATTTTTTGCAACACTGTGTATATTACGACAGTCTACGGAAACGTGTTGCTGACGGTGTCGCTGCCGTCGCTGATTGGATGCGTTCCAATCGACTTCAGCTGAATGCATCCAAGACGGAAGTACTGTGGTGCGCTTCAGCCCGTCGACAAAGTCAGCTACCTTCCGATCCGTTGGCTGTTGGCTCTGAGCTGGTGTCGCCTGTCAGTTGCGTGCGCGATCTCGGTATTTTCATTGACGTTGACCTGACGATGCGTATCCAAGTCACTCAGACATGCTCGAAGTGTTCACCGCCCTGCGACAACTACGAATCATACGTCGATCGGTGTCAAACGACGTGATGTAGTCGCTCATTGTGGTGCTGGTGTTTTCAAGGCTTGACTACGGTGCTTGTTACATATGAATAATGTGGTCAAATTATACTCATAATTTTTTATGCATACTTTTTTATATTACACACGTAAGCGTATGTATTGGCCAATTCCGGGCCGTGAGTCTGAGTAAACAATGCTGTCTCTATAGGTTGTATAGAACGCAGGGACTAGGAGCTCATATTGTCTTAGATCCTCACTATCCCATTTACGTTCGTGCTACACAAAATATCGTGAAACTAATGATTATTATAGGGCCTATTGGAAATCGTCTTTTCATCACATCCATCAGCGATGACGCGCTATCGCTATCCTGAGAACGTAGCGCCTGCAGCGCTGAAGCATCGTAGGTTGCTTACTCTTGTCTGTAGAGCTCTCTTTCAGCTGCCGACGCTCCCTCGTTTTAAGACATCATGATGCGTTTTGCGCATAGCCGCCACATAAATTTTGCAGATGTAGCACGCACTGTCCGAGTATCTGCGTGTTGGCCTGTTTTATTCAGGCAACGATCATTGAAAACATGAATTTTAGCGTTTAGATTTTAGCGCCTATGGTCACCGTTAACCACCAGCAGGATACCGTGATAAACGGGTTAAGCTCCAGCAAACGCTACTGTCTTAATCTCACCAAAGTGTGACGACGTTAGTTCAGGCATCACTCTACTATACTAAATGTGTCGAACGAGCTCTGCAGTACCAGAAGGTTGCAGCGACTGTCAATAAACGTTTTTGTCTGCTTCTTAATAAAATGTCCTTTTGGCGTAGACGACATGCTACGACAAACACCCCGCAGCATTGGGAAATCATCATCGTAGGCCTATATTTATTGTACATTGCAGTCATTTACTGTATCAGCCCAATGGTTAAGCGACGTCGGAAGACTCTGCTCTTGCGCACTAAGCAATCTGGCAGTAATTATTCGACTTTTAACGTGATAAAACCGTAAAGTTTGTTGCAAATATGGGATAAAAAAAAATTAGCAGTGCAATTGAAATGTTGTTTTTTTGTGTGTAAAATATATAAGATTATTTTTTGTTAGCTGTAACGTGGTAGGCCTACCGTTTCGCCATCTTCACAAACGCTTTATTATGCCTATTTCTTTAAAACGCTTAAAACGACTTTCTAGTTCTTTTTCTGAAACGTTTATGCATCTGTAGCCTACTCTTGGGTGGGAGCACATGAGATTTTATTTTTCCTCGTTTTATAATTATGCACTTAGAAATGTATTCGTATCAGTCGTCCACATGAATTCCCCCATAGGCCTACTTGAATCGATGCCGTAAATCTTGAAACCAGCTGATAGAGTATTATTTGATCAATAATTTATTACTTACAATCTAACATAGCTTAAGGCTATAATTTTTGTCTTGACTTTTTTGTTCGAATGTTCAGCATAAAACAGCTTTGATAGGCCTACTTTCTGGAACTGTCTGATTGTCTTTCATGACGCATCGACAGTATCCGACACCTCTCTTTGACGCCATTCAAAGTCGTCTACGTGAACGTACGAAGGTTACGAAAGACGCAGTCGCACCCTTGAAACAGAGCTGCAGTTTTAAACAAAAATGTTGGCAACAAAAAAACTTGCGACTCCAATTAGCCACATGCGCGTCGAGCGTCCGTAAATCAGGCTTACAATAAATAAGTAACTGGCATGCATCATCCAGCGATCTGCGACACTGTCGGTTAGCCAAGATCTCGTCTGTATGCTGGTCGCCTTGTTGCGTTTTGCGCCGAACATTGCTGAGCCTATCGCACTATATTCATCCGACCGCATTTTCTGGTCGCACAGTTCTACAGTCAATCACTTCCACGTTCTTGACTCACGCGGCGTGTTTGTAAGCGAAGTAGGTCGTTCTGTCTGCCAGGTAGAGTACGCTGCGCCATAACGTGCTCATGCAGCCGTATGATGGAACTGTTTGAATGAGCGCGTAAACAGAACGCATCCTATTTTACTGGTCGAGTAGGCCTGCTATAATCGTAGCGTCGCTAATCACGCGCTGCTTGTTCGAGTCGTTCTGACGTAGAAAATGCTTTCTTCGACTTCCAAGACTCGCTAGCGACCAGTGACCGATTCAGTGCCGGCGTTAGAGAGTTGGAGGCCCCCCAAATACAAGTGTGAGGCCCCTATAATAAAAGGTATGGAGCCCCCAGCGGGGTCCAGGGACAAAGCCCCTGGTCAGGGGGACCCTGAAGCTTAAACATTTTTGGCTTTTGGACGTTCACCGAAAATCGCAAATTTGCCCACTTTAAAAAAATTGAAACGCAAAAAAAATCAGATATAATTTGTGTTGTCTTTTCAAAAAATGAAGTCGCAGATTACTGTACAGTAATGAAAAGTAATAGACTTGTCCACTTTGGGTAAACTTTTTACATGTTCATTTATTATATATTTTGAATAAATTTTTTTTAAAAACTGGAAATGTTTTTCACACCTAACATGAGGCCCCTGTGCATACGTGAGGCCACCGGTCGGGAGGTACGGGGGCCCTTCCGCCGGCTCTGGACCGATTTGACGTGGTTAACAAATTAACATTACTGAAGTATGGACCACGAGCATTTAATTGGCGTTATCAGCTGTTGGGGACAGTGGAGGGCGGTGGTATGTCTGCTGCTTGCACTGCCTATCCAAATGTTCTCCGGTGCGGGCAATGGATGGCCGCATAATGTGATCCGCGGTATCATATTAGTTCATGTCAATCACAATCAGCTGCCAATTTCGAAGTTCCGAGATTGCAACAGCGTTTCCGGCCACGAATCTGACATAATTATGCATCAATATCGCCTACGTGCTCTCAACTCTAACTATACCGTGAGTCCGAAAACAAGATACCTAACTCTCTTCCGTAGCTTCAGCCAAAAAATATGGCGTAATTGAAGTTTTAAGGAACAGATTTGGGAAGCAAACCGGCACGCGATATTTAGGTGTTGCTAAATAATGTGATAAGCCTATTTGTTTTATTCTGCGACAAAAGCCATTCACGTTATTTGCAATGGAAAAAAATTCACAGAATCACTGATTACACGCATCTGTTTCGCGACAAAAAAATAAAGCTAGTTTCTCTTTTTTTATTTAAACATTGTCATTTCTTTATACATGCATTTTATGCTAGATTAAACTGGCAGATGTTTGTCAGTTTTTCAGTGCAAAACATGTATCGCATCGTAGACCTATCGTATGATTCCGACCGCCTAAAATAAAGGAATAATTCATCAAATTTATGGTTTTACAGAAAAAGTTAAAAAGGTAAGCAAATTTCCGCAGCCCTTAACCAGTAGGCCTACGTGCAGTAAATCTGATAAAAAGACTAATATGAAATGTTGAAACTACAAAATTAAGATGAAACTGAGCATTATCATCGAAAGGCAAACATGAACCGAGACGAAAATAGTAGGCTACTCAACAAAGCAATAGACCATACACGTGAAACTTACTGTGTGAGAAACCGACAAGAAGCAGAAAAACTACGAGCGATGTCGCCGTGTCAAGTTGGCCGAACATTTCTGCACCGGCTTGAAGTCGACTTCAGTGATGCCGTGTCGTTACGGGATGACGTAACTCAGTCTCCTACCCTCAGCGAGAACTGAAGGTATATAAGACTGAAAGGGTTCTCGCTAAAGCTAAGTTGACCGGGCACATTACCTGGCCTTAAAGTGTACAATAGGAGAACGCGCAAAAATTACTTGGCCGCCGCGAGTTTCTTGCAGTCTTGTAGCTTCGGTTCCCGCTGCAGGTATAAGGCTGAGTTGAACTGAAAGAAAGCTGAGTTTACACTAGAAGACTTGGCAGATACTGGTCACCACGGTATGTAAGACCTGTGATGAAACGATCGAGTCGCTCTCTGCTCGAGTCAACTTCGCATCATGCGTCGCTGCTAAGTTGCGCGTTCTCCTACTGAGCACTTAAGCCATCGTCTAGCGTCCGTCCGTCCGTACCCAAACAGCAGTTGCTGTCACAAACACACCTCACAGAAACGTAGGCTAACTATAGGCCTAACTGACTGACAGTTCCGTGAATTATTTAATGACACCGTCCGGCCACTCCCAACGCTGACAAATGACAGTTCTGACGTTTACTGTCGCACTCACTACTTCACGTCCATAACGTTAACGCCTTAACTCATTTGCTTTATATTGGTGTGGATCTGTGCCAGACTGGTTCAGTGGCGTAACCAAAGGCTGGATGTAGGATGGCACTTAAATAATGGGGGTGTGGGGATAATGTACCCTCCCCACCATGGGTGTGAGTGATACCCCGTTTACACCATCGAGCAAACATCGATCAGACATCAAGCAAACGTCGTCCTATGAATGAACCGGATTCAACAATCTCGCACAAAAGCGGCACGACAAATCCACCGTATCACAGCATGTCGTGTAATCCCGCTAAACCAACAGATAAATAAACTGCCGTATCACGACCTCCATGGCGGAGGTAATAATAATTATTATTAGACGTTTGCAAAACTACCGCCGTTAGATATGGCGCTGCACATAGCTGCTACACGCTGCATAGTTAACATTCTGCTATCTATAGGCCCCGTAAATGTCTGGCCTAATCTGCAATGTAAATTCTGACTATGTACTCTGACCCCCCCCCAAACCTCCCTTTCCCCTGTTCACGCCGCTTCCCTTCTCCATACAGACCGTTAAGCCGCGCCGATTTTCGCGATCGCCAGTCAATTTTCCTGCTAAGCCGCCACCAGCCGCGACACAATCTGCCTGTCATTCAAAGCTTACTGACAAAAAATGCTTCTATATTGTTCAAGTTTACTGTCAGTTTTGTCACGCTACGAAAATAACCAAGTTATGTACAGTTTTAAGTGGGTTATTGCCGCAATTCTCTGACGCGCATTAAAATGTCTCGTTTCGTTTAACAAAAAAGAATGAAAGTCTACGAACCGAAAGCTATAAAGTCTTTCCAGCTATCTCCAACTAAAGGTTCAATCTGACTGCTGCGGTGTTGCCATAGCAATAGACATAGTAGTCCTAGTACTAAAGACTCATTTTTGACGCGCGCTACAGCTCTGTAGCGTGTCTCTGGCATCGTAAGTAGCCTATCCTCCCAGCATCTAGATGGCATCACCACTCCGCTCTGCATGATATCCTTCACAGGAGTTTGCAGAGGATACGGACAGAAACAGAAACAGAAGCAGTATTTTATATAATTTTTGGCTGGTGGTGCAGTTTTCATTTTATGGCTTTTAAGGCTCTGAAAACAGCCAGGTTGGGTTGTTTGTTTGCTGTTTGTTTTTATTGGGTGTTGTTTCTGTGACTTCGTCCATTAATTCTCACACTGCCATCCAACCATTCATGTCTGCGGTTTCGAACGTGCCAAGACAAGAGTCGATAGCGGCGACCTTCGCGAAAGTACGTGAACAGTTGCTGGTAGTGGCGATGAACCGGTGATCCTCGATTGAAAAATCTCTTTAACTCACACCAGTCACAAAACACTTGAAATGACTTCACATTTCTTTGTTGTTATGTGTGGTATTGTGTATAATTTTTGTCTCTGCAATTATATTTATGTGTTTTTCGGCTGTGTGAAGTGCTCTTTATAGCTGATAATTATACTGTATGCAAGATGTTTGTAGCACGTTTTCTCGTCACGACTAAGTGGCGTCGACCGTGGACGTTGATCGCGTAGTTGTTACAAAAAGCTAAAGGTGGATTATAACGCCTTGATTTCTGTTAGTTTATCAATTAAATAATCATAATTTGTGTTGGGGAGCGAAACCACGTTACGTTGACTGTGGGAACGAAAGTTCCAGGGAGCGAAAGTTCCGTCTATGGAACTTTCGTTCCCGGGAGCGAAAGCACGTGGGAACGAAGGCCATGCTTAACTATGCATGCAAGGCTGCCGAGCCTTGCCCCTCTTTTATGCCCTTGTTTGAAGGGAACTCCATCACAAAATACCAGAGACTTTATGCTACGATATGATGAAAATCCCAAATTTCTACCTCATTTGGGCGTGAATCGGTACCAGGTCATGACAAACGTCTACAGTATTATGACAGCCAGTTTTTGCTTAAAACAGAGTAGGTAAGTTAGCGAAATTAGGCCTATTGGTTTTTGAATAGTATCAGCTTTGAGCCATTCACTGATGCTGTGTACTTTTTACCCCAGTGATAGTTTCTGATTTTCACGTATTCTCTGGCAGTTCTTTTAACAAGGTAAATGATGTGGTTGTTTTCAGCCTCCGTTTCAAGCTCGTGGTCATGGAGCTGTAGGAAGAGCGGCATCGTTCTTGACGTTTTGTTCAGTACCTGACTTGTGACTGCAGCAACAACTAATGCCCTTGTTAAGCGCTTGTGTTGAAATGTACTTATTTCATGGCTTTAATTCACGGCATGTTCTGCCTGCATCGATGCACGTCGGATATACAAATGCAAGACGTTATCAATCGTTATGCTTGAGTGGAGTGCGATTGTGGCCTAGTAATATTCACTAAATAGACTGTTATGGTGCTGTTTTGAATGCAAAATAAGTATTATTTCATCAGCAACACTTTGACTTTGTAATAAATATTTTAATTTTCTGGTATTGTCAACATCCGTTTTAGCATTTGCAAAAATAAAAAAAAACATTGAAAAAACATTTGCAAATGGATTTTTTTACAAAGAAAAAATTTTTTAAAACGTTTATTACAACTATGATTTATTTAATACATAATGGATGATCCAACGTTTAGAGACAGCTACCGTAACACTATGCATGTAAAATAATATAAAATTATATATTTTAAACTACTTCTTAGTGACATTTGTATTCATGGTGACCACTTGTCTGTAAAATGCGGAAATGTCAAAGATTTTCACAACTGTCAGCGAAATGTCGATTTTAGTAAAAATCAGAGAGTTGTCAGGGGAAAAAATCTTGTGAGGGAAAATTGCGCAAAACTCAGTATTCCGTGCCAATTATTTTATGCTGCTTATTGCTGAATGTACACTGTGTCTCAGAAAAACATCCCCGACATTTTCGACTGTAACTTGAAAACTAATTATCAGATTTTGATAATTTTTGGTACCCCAAATATTTCTGACACAACTTGCCATCAAATGAGCATTCAGTTTCCCACCTGACCCGTCTGCCCAGTTGTGCAGCTGGGCTCATTGCTACTTCTCGTTGAACCAGGCTTAAGGACAGTGCTAAGACCGGTACTAAGACGTTTAAAGCAAAGCAAACCACTATCAAAGAGTGACAGTGTTGCGAATTTGCGATAAGTAAACCATACAAAATTTGATACGAGTTATGAGGGTTATTTGCAATAAATGAAGCATAGAATTTAACGGTTGTTTAAGTTAGAAAATAAAAATGATTTTAATGATTTCAATTCATTTTAAAAATTTGATTTGAAATCATTTTTAAAATGATTTTACCCAACACTGTTTGAGGGCCAATGCTGCTTACCATAGCAAGCACTAGTGGCGCGTTTTTACCGGTGTCAACTTCGATGACCTTGAACCCCAAAAATAGGGGGTTTAGTTATTTTTTTTTCAATTTTTCGGCTGTAAAAGAGTGAAATGCAACGGAAAGTGGAAAGCCAAGATTACTTACAAATAAAAACTGCTATAGGATCCCGCACGTTTTGAGCATTACCTCAAATTTCAGTATCTTGTTAGGGGCCTGGACGAACAGTGAAAACACATTTTCCACTTATTAATGTTGCAATAATTTAGTGATCATACAAAGTTATGAAAACTGCACATAGTGTATACCTATCAGCAGGAGTGCTATGGGTTAATAAAAAGTTTAGAAAGAGCGCAGGAAAATGCGATTATGACTTTCTTGTTCGGAAATTTTATAGGGCGTTTACACGATCCAACAAACTTCCAGCAAACGTTCAGCATTAGCACATGCATTTTGAATACATTTGCTGGATCGTGTAAACACCCCATTAGTCTGACTCACCCTCTATATTGGAAACTACATTTAAACTGGTAGGTTGTTGAACACAGATAACAAGAAAAACAACGGACACCAAACAACACTGAAGCAACTAACTTTTTACTGAGATAAAGCATATCTGCAACGACAATGATATGATATGACGACAAAGCAATATATACAGCAAATATATGGCGATAATAATAATAAGCAAACTAAGCTATATATACAGCATATAATAATAATAATATGATAATAATAATATGCGAATAATAAACGAAGCAATATATACAGCAAAATATATAACAAAGCAATATACACAGCAACAGCGCAGGAACAAAAAGATGATAGAGGATTACTAATTACCACAAGAAGTCCTAACGATTTCAAATTTTAAAAGAAATTACACAATCACCTCAAGAAACATGATAACAAACTGTCGAATATACTGAAATATTCACACACAGATGGGAGTAATTATAAAGCAGCATA
>Ga0056128_1002427_pt1 | contig 22080 bp, 17 predicted proteins | sample WorMetLIZISLAND2_FD_71113 | JGI IMG/M metagenome (GOLD analysis project Ga0056128, IMG submission 71113) | Marine gutless worms symbiont microbial communities from Max Planck institute for Marine Microbiology, Germany - Olavius geniculatus... ... | reverse complement strand
GCAATTTGCAATAATGTGATTATTATATATCCCACCACACTGTAAATGCATCTCTACACTACCTTGCAAAATATAAATGTAAGAAAAAACTAATGATCATATCAAACAAACATTTAGGTAAACAAATTAAAAAACACTTCAGACCAACATTGCGGAAAATAATGAGTATGACACTAGACTGTTAAACCCACACAGTCTAGTGTCATACAGATCATTCACCGCAATGATGGTCTGTAGTGCTTTTTTTGAATTATCAAAATGTTTGTTTATTATTATTGTTTCGCATGTATATTTCACTTCTATTTGCATCTAATAAGAGAAAAAGAAACTCAATACAAGAAAGGGACGTCAATTTTTTGGTTCATCCTGTACAGTATATCTAAAGGTTTCCTTGGAACAAACTGACCTATAGCACGACAAGTTCTACAACTGACGACATAAGAACTAACACAACAATTTTTATATCTATTTCATACACATATGTATAATGCAATGTTACTCACCCGTATAACACTTGTAAAGTAAAATAATTTGGAACCAGATATATATAGACAACTCGTTTCAACTTGACTCGGACATTTCCACTGTAACGATGGACAGCTTTATACAAAGCCCACAAGCACATTAACAGCAAAACATACATGTAGTAGGTAAATGCACATTAACAACATAAAATCACATAACACAAACCCAGAAAATCACAACCCTATATACACAGCATACATGACTTGTAAGTCCTTAAATTCTGGGTGGTGACATATCTGATGAGTTAATAAATACTAAAGGTTTAATAAGTACTAACATAATCAGATGGAAAAGTCAGAGAATTCTTAAGTGGTCAGGAAAAAATCAGGGAAAATAAAAAAAGGTTAGGGAAAAGTTAGGAAAAACTAGAAAAAGATTAATAACAGTATAAACATAAGGCATATTGCACCATATGGTACTCATTTCACATTTATAAAAATTTCTGCTCGCTATGCTCACATGTCATTTTGTAACTGTTGCAGCAGCATCCACAATTCAATGATGAATCCCAAAGGGTTATCTGGCTTGTTTTGAATTGTCTGTCGACCATAGCATTGAACAATGTGTCGATGAATCTTTGCCTAACTTACTGGAAAGTCAGGGAATAGACAGAGAATTTCATTCAGTCTGGAAAGTGGTTACCCTGTAAGAAGTTAATAGCATGACACTCCAAAAAGGTAGGAAGAAAAGACAATGTTTTAGCCTGCTAGGTGCAAAGGACAATGGCCGCCCGGCGCTTGTGCTACATTTGTCAAATGAACCGAATGAACTCCCGGCTCTCGCAGTGGCATTGCCATGGCGACAGTACCCTAAACATTGTGATAGCTATTACCACTACTAAAACTATCAATACAGTAAAAACTGCTGTAACTAGCATGTCACTGCAAATTACATACACAAGGCAAATGAAAATATCACTTCAGTACCACAGTAATCATTGTGACTAATTTTTACTTATAATGCTTACAAGAGCACTGGAACAAATATAGACTGATACAGAACGTTAAAATGCACTCACATGAAGCTGCTCTTTATACTGTATACACATAAATAATGATTAACATATGAAATGATACATCACAACAATTCTATTATCGTATGGAACCAATTTAACACAAGACCTGTGAAAGCTAATGCAAGAATTTCAAATAGTTGCTCAAAGACCAATCCGGCATCAGTTGGTCAGCTTTACTAGGCACCAACATTTTCGTTATTTCTGACCACAAAATTTTTTTTAAAATTCCAAACTGGGCCACAGTAAAGCACTACGATTTCACTGGATCTCAAGTTTGTAATTTTGGAGTGCAAAAATTTTGTGCGATGTTGATTTGGTGTTTTTCTTTGGGTGCACTTTGCCAGGTAAAGTTCAAAATGATATGTATTGACAGTATTATGCCATTTTGTAACTTACTTTTGGGGTGACCCTTGTATAGAATAAATATAAAACAACATAATGAAGTCAACAAACCGGATACATTAAGCCTAAGCAATATCCAGGGTTGGCAAGTTTAACCCACAGGTGCTTTAGACCACGGTTTAAACCGGGTTGGGCAAAAACAGTAAAACCCACTTTAACCCAGGTAAAACTGGGTAAGTCATTTTTGACTGCAAAAAACAATATTGCTTCCATTTATGTCATAAATTTATAAAAAATGCTTTCTGACAAGAATTTAACATAATGAGTTCATAAACAAATGCTTTAAAACATCATGACAGCTAAAAATGCACACACATTATTTAATCAGCTTCAATGAACATTGTGTAATGTTAACTGCCATGATACTTAACACTATGAAAAATGCAAATAATCCACGAAGCACAGATTACAATGAAAAACTGAAAAACAATCAGTGATATGGGACACAAGTAAAAGTGCTACAAGTTACAAAATAGCCTATTAGCAAGCAAAGTAGTTTGTATTTCATTTGTGTTAGCACCAAGTCTAAAATTTCAACCTTTTATTTTCATGTTTTGCTGTTGATCAGCAGTATTATTTTAGGTGGTCAGTGTTCTAAGAACACTTAACAAACCAGCAAATAAACTCCACGTCAAACATCAGAACTACTCAAGAGTCGGACTAGCAAGCAAGATTGTCATCAACATTAGTACTCTTTAACAAATTAGCAAAACCTCAACATCAATTAATTAGAGGTGTGCTTTTTTGACATACCATTTGTTTACTTATTTGTTCATCTATTCATAAATACTTCACATTGTGCTGAAAAATTATGAAAGGCATATCCTCACCATAAAATTATTTCTCAAAATACTCCAATTAATCTTGGCAATAACATTCTTGTAAATTATTTCCTACATTTTTACAGCTTTAGCTACCACACCTACCCCACCCAGCAGCCTAGTTCCTAAATACAATGCACTACATTGTGTATTATAGCCAGCAGCCGAAGTCGAGATACTTATGCTGCGTTTGGCAGTGCTCGTAATTACGGTATATATCAATTTGCAACTGGTAAGTATGAGTAGGATTCGTTCGGTAATGTTGACCTATATACCGCCAGAAAGTAGGCCCAAAACCGACGGAATACCTGCATCAATGTGCTAAATGACACTAATATATAGATAATCGGCAGTCTGGATGAAGATAATGCAGCTAGCAAACTTTTGCAATGTTTCTAATCATTTTTTGCCGTGAAATAATGGTCAAACGAAACAATTCGTCTGCCGCAGCCACCACTGCATAGGTCAAGGTCGCGAAGTCGGAATTATCATAATGCTGTTGAAAGCGATGAGTTTCCGAGTAGTAAATACGAGTAGGAAGGTCAACTGAACAAGATTTCTGACTCAAAAATTCGTACTTACGGTATTTAAAACCACTACCGAACACAGCATTAATGTAAGTTTAACCTGGTTTTACCCACTTTTGCCCGGTTTAAACTGGGTTTTACCCACTGGGTTTGGCAAAACCGGTTTTACCTGGGTTAAATGCCAACCCTGCACATACCATAAACAAACTGAATATTATTATTAAAATTACAGCCCAGAGGCAATTGCACAGTACACAAAATGAATAACATTCCCTAAAATAATAAGAATACAAAACGACAACAACACAACCAAGTGAATAAACCGGTAACATCAAATGAACCTAGAGGCAACTAACGTTATCAGTCGAATTTCTGTTTGAGTTTAGCACGGAATGCTACGGGCAACAGAGCAATGATGGCAAGCACTGCTAGAATACAGACTGACTGCCAGGACAACGCATCGCCTGATGACGTCAGCTGCTGTAGCGTGGTACCAGCTTGGATTGCGATGAACGAAGGTGGAGCTACACCTGCAGAAACATTATATTCCCATACTTAACATCTTTGGAAATTTTGGTAGTTAACTTCACAAAAATTAGCAATTAACTGATCTTTAATTTTGATGAAAAGCTGATAGTGGTAAATGAAAAGAAAATGTATTATTTTGTCCAGCAAATTTATTCAATCCTTCATGTTGGTGCTCCGACTCTATGAAATGAAACTCTGTGAACACTAAAGCTGGACTAGTATTTTGTACACACTAGAATCCAGGCTCAAAACTAAATCATTACTTCAGCAACTAAGACAGGTCAAAGCCATCAGAGCATTTCTGATTCACAATGACAATGTGACAATAAATCACGGTGCCACAAAGTAGGAGAACAAAAATTTGCTGAGTTTTCCAGATTTTTCCCGAGCCATAAGCTTACTTTTCCGTAGGTCATCGCAACAAAAAGTAAATGTAACAATGGCAACCTGTGCCCAACAGAGACTGTGGCAGAGCTCCAGCTGCAAATGTATTTCAGAGCATTTTCTGCAGCCTGAAACTGCATCTGGTGACATTACTGTGTTAGTTGCAACTTCTCCCCGAGGTTGCACAGAATTCCCCGAAAATTTCCCAAGTTTCCCAGGTTCGGAAAATTCCCCGAGCATTCCAGGATTTCCAGGGTTTGTGGCCACCCTGTACAAGGGTTGATCAATAAGTACTGAAAATTAATGTACTAGACTTGAATTTTTCACAATATATATACCAGTAAAAATGTGCACTTTCTACAAACGTGTATGGGTTGGTTTGTTTCTCAGTACTTACTGATCAACCTTCATAATTGCATTTAGCACTGCTAGATATTGCTGGCACTGTACCACTGTTTTTTTATTAGATGACACAATACTTTGTGAAGAACTAGGGCCTCCAATACCGACACTGTTTCCAATACCAGTATTTGATACCAGTATTTCATTCAATGATACTGTTAATGAGAAAATTTTAAGCTGACTGGCAGAAGACAGGCAATAAGCAGTTGTAAATAATAACTCTGCAGTGTATCTTTTATTATTATACAAATACTGCCACACTTATTATATACCTAACGAAGTCACCTTATGATTTATGTGATGTTAAGTGTTAGAAAAAGTTAGTGACTGACCTAAGAAAACATAGACCTAATGTGCTAAGACTGTTATCTCCCAGCGACGAGCATAGCTCAGAGCACAAAATGCCTCAGCTGTGAATGCTCTTTCTGCTACTATGGACATTGCTTTGAGGGTGATTAAGTAGGCCTAGGTAGTCGACGCGGCCTCTCTCACTAGGCGGACGTCAGTTAGTCCGGCGACACTGCAACTTCATCCTGCATCCCAAGTTCCCAACCGCCCCACGCATCCTTAGCAGCGTGCAATGCAGTCTGCGCTCCGAGTACAGCCTACATGATGCACGGACGGCGATCACATAGTATTATTTGCCATCCAACACAGCGCCTACAGTCACCGGCTAAACAAAAGGTCACAGATTGTGCAGTGCAACACGGCGTTACACACGCTGATGACTTCTAGAATTGCTGATACCAAAAAACTACGGTACTGAATAGCGCAATACTGGTATCAATACCGGTGCCATTTAGGCCAGTATCCCGGTATTCGGTATACTGGCATACCGGTATTGGAGGCCCACATCAGTGCCAAGACTGACCAAAGAACGTTCCGATGAAGAACGTGGAAAGTGGAACATTGATGACCGGGGAAACCATGTTGATAAACCAGTTGGGCAGGAACGGTGTGATACGTAGGAACACGATGTAGTTGAACAGATGCTGGCGATGTCTCTCCACCTACTCACAGCATTTTAATACCGGCTCAGTTCACAACCAGCACAAAGCTAAGTCAACAAAGTGAAACATAGAGTGGCTGATCAACAAAGTTATTATACACCGAGTAGAGTCAGTACCTAGACTGGTCACTGTCTGCGCATATAAGCCATCCCACTATGCAATAGGTCATCCCAGGTCAACTCAGCCTTTTACCCACTGCAGGATGCTAAAATGAGTACCCGTTATTAAGTATCAACTTCTGGAATGAGTACTGGATAGCAGTAATAACTGGCAATGGTAAGCATAAAATTTCGGTGGATCTACAGTTCAAGTCAAATCGGCTTGGTTTGGTCCAGCTAAAATGATCAGGGGGGGGTCAGAAAGATAGTTGCAAATGTTTTGGCAACAAGCTGACATAATTTGCTAGTTCCCTAATCATGGCGTGATAAGCAAGAACGCAATGTAGTTAAACATCTGACCGCAAGAAACATTTCACTTACATCAACTCAGCCTCCTACCCTCAGTAGTTAAACAGATGCAATGCGAACATTTCATGCAAGAGTAGTGCATGAAAAAATACACGCTTTACATAAACTGAGCAGCCGGACAGTTTTAAAATTGATTAGCCTTTGTCAATGCAGTAAACCTGATGAGTTTTGTGGCAAATTTTGTAACTGTTTATTGCATTATTGTCAGTGTATTTCTTTTGTTATGTTATTTTTTCTGCCATCCATGTATAACACTGATATTGATTACAGGATGTTCATATTTTACAGTTAAGCAAAGTGTTCAACTTGACCTCGTTTTACTGCAATGATTGAAGCCAGTTATTTCTGAAACTGCGCGATTGCTTGATCTATGTAAAGCATGTTCGACCTTTCTATGCCCCACCCAGTATGTGCAAGAAAAGTGGATATGATATATTTACATGAGTGGACCATTCAATTGCTCGTTCAGGTATGTACCGCCAGACAATCCGTCGACCGACCAGGTAAGACAACAGGTAGCAGAATGACGCACCTATTGCAGAACACTGCAGGCACACAAACAACCACAGCAATAAAATGATGTCAGAATAATCATCAGATGTCAGCAAATTATTGTCAGCTAAAACCTTCAAAACAATTACACATAAGCCCAAAAGAACCTTAATGCAAGGTAAACAAAATTACAAACACGCTGCCTCATGTCAACATTATGCAACCAGCAACCTATACATCATGCCATTAGTGACACAGCTATGCCCACAGTAAACGTGAACACTCAGCCTATCGCCTGCCATACGTGCCAGTTGTGCCCTAGTCTGTTTGCAATAACTCGTGTTTCATTGATTGATTAAAAGAAATTATGTTAAAAAAACTATCACAGAAATGATAATCATAACAATCATCAAAAAATGACTACAGTGAACAGTTCACATTTGTAAGTTAAGTGTTTGAGTCCCAAAGACTGTGACCACACTCACCATGCAGACGAGAAACAGTGCGAGTGAGAATGGAAAGAGAAATCCCGACAGAATGCTCAGAAATATTGAGCCGGGAATTGCAAATGACTGCAGACTGAGCCAGTGTCAAGGTCCAATGACAAAATGATGCTTGAACTACTAGACTATACAAGAAAAGCCCAGCTAATGCAAAGGGGGAACGCCCAACAGCAGTGAATGTTTGAAAGCCCAGTCACTAGAGGGCACCAGACAACCGGTGGCTAATTATCTATAGTGTTTTACTTGTACTCACCAAAGGGTGTGACCTGTCTCGCTCTGCTTGGCTGGAAATCGCAAATTTTGCCTACCCCCTCTCATTTAGCATCTGCTTTTAGAGTGACCCCTTTCGAATTTATGGAAAAGCTTTACGGCTCCTAAAACTAAAGTCTTCCAGGCATCCGACAGTGAAGATTTGGTGATCCTAGCTTGCACCGTTTTCGACTGATCCACCCATGTGACAGATGGATGGACGGACAGATAGAATTGCGATGGCTAAGATGTGCTACAGCAGTAGCTGCTGTAGCGCGTAAAAATACTATCTAATGCATTGTGGTATTGTCAGTGGTGTTATAAAACAACTAATGCTACATCAGTCATGCTGTTCAAATCATGTTTATGCCAAAAGATAGAACATGCAAAAGTTGGGCAACATCTACTTATGCACGTATTTAATTTAGACTATACACATCTAACCCTGGTTCATTCGCTATATATATTGTTATATAAATGTGCTTTAATCGATTGACTGATTGACACTGGACCTAATGTACTTATTAGCAGCACAACTAAAATTTAAAAAAAATCACAACTTATTCATCATATCACACACTGTGAACAAATAGATAAGTGACAAGATATAACAATGTTAACAGTAACTGACAACATTAAAAACACTAGTGCATAAAACTATGTAGTAGTACGTGTGTGAATCTGAATAAAATTATTCGTGAGAAAATCTTTAAAAACCATTGTGACTAAAGGATACAAAACATATGACGTAAAATATGCGATCAGCACTTGATGATAATACTGTTCCTTGTAACGTGACAGTACAGCACCCAATTTCTTCGCATCTTCAATATTCTTTGGAACCCTGACGTATCGCTTCTCTTCTCTGTTTTCACAATTGAAATATAATTTTTTTGCCTTTTCTGTTCTGATCATGTGCATCCGGTCAAGACACACTGGCTGCTGGGTGTACAGACGAAAGAACTAGTAGGCAGTTCGTAAAATTTCTGGCTTGTCTCAACAAAATGTGCATGATCAGTACAGAAAAAGCAAACATTCTAATTCCAGCATCAACTAGAATTGCTGATATACATGCACATATTTCAGACACACAAAAAAACATAAAACAGTATAAGACTGAATGCAACACATCACATAATTAGTAATAGCCAGTACAATTTTCATGATGACAATCACTGATAAAAACAAATAGACCCCTAAGCCGGCTAGCTGTGAATTTCACAGCCAGCTTAGTATTTTTGTGGCTTAAGTCTCGGTTTAGTCAGGATTTTTGACACTTTTAGTTGTATGCCTTTGCATGATACAGTTAAACTTCATTATAACGGACTCGGTTAAAACGTACACTCGGTTACAACGTACTGACTTTTACAGTCCCGTCAAACTTCCTATTCTTTAGCATAGGACGTCTGCTGGATATAACGCACTCGGCTATAACATACCCTGGGTTATTACGGACGTCATTTGTGGTCCGCAGGCCAGTAAATGCCCTGCATACAACGTACTGTAGAATAGACCACCCGCCTAGCACAGCGTGGTCAGTCAGCCAGCATGAACACAACCCCTGCATTCACAGTCACACGCCCAGACGCACAGTCTCCCAGTGTGTCCGCATTCTAGGGATGCAGCAACTGAGTGAGTGGCCGAATGGGGGAGGGCAATTAGATAGCAATTGACAGCGTGTGTGTAATCTGATCCGTTTATGACCAGTGAACTGCCTCTTATCAGATTCACTGGCGTGGCCAGATCACTCGCACTCTCTTGCACTGTACACTGACTGTAGACGTCTATTTGTGTTACTGCAAACATGAGTGTTAAGCATCGACGTCGACGGTGTGCCTGGTAAGACAATGACAGGCGATGACGACGAGTTTGATGAGGAGAACGACCTGCTGTTATCTCACCTGCTGCCAGCAGACATCACGTTTGATGAGCACGCCGCTGTCGATGAGAATGTGGAGACGTGCGAGCAACTGACCGATGACAACATCGTCACTGCAGTGATGGCGTCTGCTGAGCCAGGCAGCGCTACACCGTTAGACAAAAAAGGGGAAGGAAGAGGAAGGAGACTTGACCTTGCTCGACCTCCCAGATCATCCAAAGGCTACGGAGGCCTTGGACACTTTGCAGCGTTACCTGCTGGGCGTCAGCAACAGTGAGAATGCCCAGATGAACCTGCTGTCTGTGGAGCAGTTTCTTACGTCGCAAAGACAGTGCACCACCCAAATGACTACAGACAATTTTCTAAGAAAATAGTTGGCTTAGAGTAGGCCTACAGACTGCACACTAGATGAATGATCTGACGTCTAGGCATGTCTGATTTTCTGTCTATCGTTCTGTCTGCGTGTGCGTGCAGTGGCGTGACATCATAGTAACAATGACGTTTGATTGAATGCATGTGTTTGCACTGCTAATAAAAGTATGAACTGTGCTATGTTTGGTTACAACGTACCTCGGATATAATACACCAATTTTTCCGGTCCCTAGAAGTACGTTATAACGAAGTTTTACTGTATTTCTTTCAACAAAATGGGTGCAGGAAGCAACATAAGAATCAGTGAATGACACTATCTAAGAGCAAGCCTTGGCCAAAACCGAACCAAAAATTGTTACTGTGAAATTTTGACTGAGTGTACATCATCGATAAATCAAAACCACACGCGATCATTTATACCGTAGATAAAACTTACACTGCACTTTGTGGCTTTTTAGCATTCACACAGACCAATAGTAACAAATTTCTCACAGCTAGCCGCAATTTTCTAGACAGCTTAGAGTGCAATTTTTTCTGCAGCTTATTTGGGGCAAAACCATGTTTTTCATGGTGCCGGCAACTAAGCAAAACTTCTGTGGCTGGTGGCTTGCTTAAGATGGCTGCTTAGGTGTATACAAAGAAGCACTGAAGACTGCAACAACTGGTGCAAGTAGTTGCAGATACTTACTGCTGTAGATGTGGAAAGCTAAGGTACACGCCAAACAGTAAGACGAGAGCAGCGATGAAGATAATACCGAGTATGACAAACGACTTTGTGGTACTTGCATGCATGTCATCGTTGCCATAGAACTGCGTTTTCAGCTGCGCAAATTCTGCTGCAAACAAAACTACTCACAGTTTAATAAAATCTCGGTCTAAACCTATCTTCCATCACTTTTCAACATGCAATGAACCAATTTTCAGTGCCAGATCCTGGATGTTGGCTGTCCTCCATGTCGGTGGCAATATTTTCGAAAACTACCAAAAACTAAAAAGCAATAGTTTTCGGTTAGGGTTAAGGACAGTTACGGGGTCAGGTTTTCTGTACCAAAAACTACGGAAAACTGCCAAAGAAAACACCTGACAACATTTTCGGTAGTTTTCAGTATTTATTGCCACCCCACCATGTTGCATGTTTGTCGCTTTTGCAAATTTTCTTACACAGTTAGGGTTATGGTTAGTCTCGCCGCACTATAAACAATATTCTGATCCCTGCAGTGCTGCAGTGAAAACAGAATTTGGTTCAGTGAACACACAACCAGAACAATTCATGAGAATAAAATAAACTGACTAAAAACGCTATTTTCAGTTCATATGCCTAATGTAAACCAGGGAAAACATATAGCAACAGATGTACGTCCGAAGGAAGTTCAAGAGACGGAAAATAACAGTACACTTATAGTAAAAAAGCCACGCCCACTCAATCACCTGTCTCTGCTTGTTCGCTCTTTGACGTTGAAACGGAACCGTCTGACACTCGTGCCGTGTCGTCTGCGTTATCACGCAAAGTTGTACGTTTTGCTGAAGACGATGCTGTAGATAAACACTCATTATTACCTATGGACTTCTCTTCCCGACCTTTCACCTCACATCGGCCGTTCTCCGCCATTTTTGATTATCGTTTCACCATAGAATATTGAATTTTAAAAGGCTGTACTTATTTAACTACAGTAACCACGAGTTCCACTTTCATAACCACGGGAAATTTAGTTAGGTATTTGTGAATTTCATACGTGTCGTCGATAAGATGACATTTTGTTAGAGTGTAAGCTTAAATGGCGTTATGTCGTAAGATGAAACCCCTTTTATTGTGCATGACAGCATTAAATTAATCAGCATTGATGTCATCTTTTGAGAAAGCGTTTCGTGGAAAGTATACGGTGCTGTCTAAAAGAATTGATGTGTCTCATGGACTATTAAACCATCTACAAGACAGAGGTGTACTGAACAGTCTGCAAGTCGGTACTTGCAAGGTACTGTTACTATTACTACTGCTATTGCAGTACTGTTGTTGCTGCCGTGCTGCTTTTTCTATTCTAGTTACTACTAATAAACAAATTTGTAAGACTTATAGCGCCAGTATGTTGATTGTCTTCAGAGCTATATATATATATATATATATATATATATAGGCCTACTATGCTACGTACTACTACTATTACTACCACTACTACTGAAATGCATGCGTTGTAGGCGATTCTAGTAGAGGAAGAGCGAGTGTGTAAATTACTTGACATCTTGTGGAGAAAAGATGGTTCGTTGTTTCCAAGATTCTGTGAAGCTCTCGTGGCAACCAGGCAGCAACATGTTGTTGACATTCTGCTCACTGAAACTCCTTCCAACAATCTGTCAGGTATTACAGTGTATAGCGTTACAGTATATATTTGCAGTGCTGTTTATGACGACATTTTCTATTAATTTTTTCACTAGTTTATTGTCTCATATAGTGTTGCAGAACAGTTAAATTGTGATGTAATTTTTTTTCAAAACAGCATTCAATCTTAGTCTGCTATCCAACACGCCCCGCCTTAACACCAGCCAAGTGGACTAGTACTCATTCTCATTCTACTCAGTTTGTCTACACCAGAGTGATGAAAAGTTGAGTTGGCCTTGGTGGTTAATTCTGTAATATGCTGACTTACTGATATTGAATGAATGAATGAATGAATACGTCAATTTGTATAGCGCCCAATTAGAGAAGGCCTCAAGAGTTTACGGTTCATTGACATAGGCGTAGGAAGCATGTGCCCTCTTTACTCAGTTACTCAAAATGGTGCAAAAATGCACCAAAACACTTTATTTTTACCCACAAAAATCCAGAAAAAAGTTTTGGAAAGGGGGCTCAGTCTCCTACCCAGACCCTTTCCCTGGTGGGGAGGGGATACCTCTTCTTACATCTCACCTCTCAAATGCCTCTCCCTCTACATTCAGATTTTGGCTACGCCACTGTTAGGCCTACTGTTTCCATCCAATCTTGATGGTGACTAAACCAGGAGTCAATTCTACAGCGCTTTTTAATCATAAGTTTGATGCCCTAGTGCTAATTTGTGGCATTACAGGCTCACAGACAAGTTCTGTTGTCGGGCCTCAAACGTCTTCTGTTGTTTCAGTGCTGCAGCCAATGATGGAGGTAAAGAAGAAATTTATGTTAGCGAATCTTACAATAAGTTATTTTTGTCTACTTATTGCTATGGTTGGTGGAAATTAGCACAGTGATGTAACAAGACTTTGTCATGACCAAGACTTAGGCTTATAATGATGACACACTGGTACAGGTTTCTGGCACATAATTGAACATGTTCTGTCCGGCTCTGGCAACTGGCGCCAGAAAAATGCTCAGTGTGTCATCACTATATAAAAACAATGTTTGCTGCATTTTAACAACAGATTTCATGCTGTTTTGCTGTCTTTCTCGTGTGTTTTTTTCTCACGTGTAGTACATATATGTGTTGATGGGTAAATAAAGGTTGACTGATTAATAGTTCTGAAATTGTTCTTTCTATGCTGACAGGGTGCAGTGTATGGATCATTCTGTGCTGCATTCAGCAACATTCGGTTTGCACTAGTAGAAAAGCTCGATGTGTCGCATGGTCTAATTGATCATCTGTATCAGCGTGGTGTTCTGCTGGATTCACACGTAGACGATATCAGGGTAAGTATAGGCTTACAAGCTTAGGTGAATTCTAATTTCATTAAATATTAACGAATTACCAAAAACCGAGGGAGGGGTGCTTTCCCACACTTTACCACTGACCGCAGGTTTAGACGATAATGTCTGAATAGTGATATTTTGATGAGCCACATAGCTAGGTTTTGAGACGTTGATGGAAGGTTGAAAGTTACTGAGATCAGTTAAATATTGTTATGTTTTTCCAGCAGTGTTTCAGGAACTTGTGGTCCAATAACCAACAACTGCTGGTATTACTAGGTCTGTAAGTTGATACAGTGTAGGAAATTTTTCCTGGAGATATTTTCTTGGACGTTTCCCTGGACTTTTTCCTCCTGCATTTGTGTAAATTCACTTGCTTGTTAACGTGAACGTTAGAAACGACTGTAGGCGTGTCGTACGGAGACTGACAAGGCGAACAAGTTGTTGGACTTGTTGGAGAGGCGAGATGACCGAATGCTTAGTGGGTTCCTTGAAGCTTTGGGTGCGACCAGACAACAAAGTATCGTGGAACAACTCATTAAACCTAACTTGACTGCCAACCACGACGACTCAGGTCAGGCGTGTTGTTGGTATCATTATTATTATTATTATTATTTTCGCTTTGTATACTCTTGGTAATAATAATTTCGAGTATGAAAATTACAGTTAAATAGAGGCGGGACGGATATTGGTTTAGACCAGACAATTGATGCTGAAGCACTAAATTGAAATTAATGCAGGACAATCATGGAGATGCACTGAAATAAAAAAGAAGTTCTTTTCTGTCATCATAGCTGATTCTTTGGCCCGGGTTACTGATAAATTTCAGAGTTAAAGAATTTATGGGGCTCAGGTTTTGCACCGCCATGGGCTGGAAGATGTAGGCTGCTGCGTGGAAATCAGGGATGCGTGTGTGTGCCTGTGTGCGCTTGTAGCTCTGTTTGTGTCTGTGTGTTTGTTAGTTTCACAGCCCACAGTTCCTCAGTTTGCTTCATCTGCACCAGTTCCCACCATCGTTCCAGCGCCAGATCTTGACGTCCTCGTTACAGACACTGGAGAAGTTACCAACGGTATGAATATGAATACTGGACGCGAAATTCCCGATCCTGCAGCAGTTCTTGGCGTGGCTAGTACAGGACCTGCAGCAGGTCCTAGTACAGTTGCTATGGCACCCGCTGCTGCTGATGTTGCTGCAGTACAAGGACATCTTGTTGCCAGAAAGCGTCATGTGCCACCTCCCGTCACTACCCCATCACGGGTTTGTTAGTTGAACTGCTTTTTTCTTTGCATAAAGGGGCGTACAGAGCGACGTAAATGAACTGAACTGACCTGGTTTAGTTTTTGACGAAATGACCAGGGGGGCAAGCAGTAGGGCAAATGTTACAGTAGGCACCGTTTAACGGCGTGGTGACTGCGTGACTACTCACGCGTACGCGTCAACCAATGATCAGTGAGTTTGCCCTGCTCGTCAACTAGTCAGTTCGTCAAAAACTAAACCCTGTCAGTTCACTTCAGTTCAGTTAAGTCGCTCTGTACACGCCTTCACGTTCAATAGGTGTTTACACAATCCAGCAAACGTCCAGCAAACATCTAGCTCGCTCGTCCATTGTAATATATAGCAGCAAACGTCCAGCAAACTTCTAGCAAACGTCCAGCATTAGCACGTGTATTTTGAATAGTTTTGCTGGAAGTTTGCTGGACGTTTGCTGGATAACTGTCCACTGATTTGGTGTCATTGCTCAATGCTCATATGATACAAACACGATGTGATACTGACAACCAAGCTGACGGTTTAATTTAGCACATAATCTAAAGCCAACTACTGAAAATGTTTTAAATAAAAATGTGATGAGAGAAAATGAAATAAAAGTCTTGTTGTGTAAAACATAAAAAAGTACAAAAATACAGAAACAAGTGGTTATGGGAGAGGCAGAAATAAGTTGCTTAGGTTTTCTGTTTAAGAGAAAGACACGAATTTAACAGTTATGTATATCCCGTTTACACGACGAAGCTAGCTCGATGAGCCAATTCGTCAAGTCAGCTTCATAAATGCTCGCAATATCAAACATGCTTAGAAGCTAAGACGCTCATCAAGCTGGCTTGTTATGCTGATGGCTTGATGAGTGCTTTCGTGCATATGCCCCCCCCCAGAGATCTAAATCTGACTTTGTGTGTGTGTTATCCACTGTGTTAATCGACGCCGATTCCCCCAGGTGGCAGGATTCGTGTTGTCGCGCGTCACGTGAGCTTTGCTCATATGGCTACTTGTACTCACTGCGTGTGACAGAACGCGCTGCCGGCGGACGTTATGGTCGTTGCGTACGAACGTCTACGTGATCTGAGACTGTTGAACGACGGCGCTTTCGGCGTCGTCTATCGAGCTGAGCACCAGGACTGGGGAACCGTCGCCTACAAAGAACTCAAGGCCACTTACATAAAGCCGGAATCGAGGTCAGTAAAGGCCCGTATAGAACGAAACAACTGAACTGAACAGAACTGACGTGGTTTAGTTTTTGACGAACTGACCAATGGGCAAGCAATAATGCTTTACAGTAGGCACCGTCTAACGGCGTCGGTGTCTACGTGCCTACGCGCACGTACGCTTCAACCAATGATCACTGTTCTCGTTCTGCTCGTCCGTTGGTCAGTTCGTCAAAAACTAAACCGTGTCAATTCAGTTCAGTTCAGTTACGTCGCTCTGTACGTGCCTTAACACACCTGTCAATCGTGATTTGAGTTATAGGGTGTTTACACGATCGAGCAAACGTCGAGCAAACATTGAGCTGGCTCAAGCAGGCCTATTAAAACCCCGCCCCTGGCTTAAATGTAGGCCTAGGCTTAGGCTCTTAGCCAACCTGCTGATCACGTGTTATATAGGCCTTTAACTTAGCCTACAACCCGCCTACCCTCCTAATTAGCATGCCACTTACCATAGAACGTCGAGCTAACTGCTCGATGTTTGCTCGATTGTGTAAACACCCTATTTCGCCACGGTGAAATGAAGGCACACTGCTGCTAAAGGCTCGTACAGAGCGAATTAGCGAAATGAACTGAAATGACAGAACTATGTGACTTTTTTTAGTTCATTTCATTTCATTTTATTTCATTTCTGTCGTTTTCAACTTATAGCCCTGCTAGTAGAAAATAAATCATATTCTGTATTTTTTGCGACGAAACCGTCGACAATAATTCCGTATTTCAAAATGGGCTAAAACTCATTTACAGCAGTGTAGAATTTTAAATTTTTTTTCAAGCTTCAAGGTCAGGAGAAGGATGCTGGAAGGGAGAAAGCAACAAGGGCAAAGGCATAGGCCTAGGGGGAGAATGGGAATCGTATAACGACTACCCACTAGTTTCGGCGTAAAAGACGTTGCACGAACTTGTTTTGCTGTGCCATGAAGGGATAGGAGGCTGAGTGTGTGTTTGTGGCTGTACAGAATGGCCAAGGATCTAATACACGAAGCTCAGATGCACGCGTTACGTCATCCCAACATCGTGATGCTTATAGCAGTTGTATTTCAGCCAGGACCGAGTCCCTTTGAGCCTGGACATTACGGTGTCGTCTTCGAGTATGTGCTTCATGGAGGACTGGACAACTTTCTCGACAACTACGACGTATGACTTTTTACTGTACACTGGAAATTGGTCACGTAGGCCCCTAATGGTAAGGCGTCGTACTTGTGACTTGTGTTTAAGAGGTCTTAGATTTAACTTCTGCGTGGTCACTTAAGTTCTTATTTGCTATCAAATGGCTACAATTTTTGATGGACAGTTATTGTTGTCTACAAAAAGGTAAACTATCTTAATGTGTAGACAACCGCCAAGGTTGACTCTGTGTTTTATCTCTGTAAAGTACCCGGTAGGTAAGTCGAGTACGGGTCTGCCTTTTGTGGTTATGGTAGGGCACGTTCACCTGTGTCGGGTGGCGGGCAACACTGGCAAATGACGCTCCGTAGCTGTGAGATGAGTTTTCGTGAAGAGTTATACACTTGCCCTTCAACTTTCAAATGACGATGATAATGAGTTCTAGGCGACAGATCAGTGTGACCCATCCCATTTAGACGGCCAAAGCCTCTCGGTGTCTAATTAGACAGCCAGGTCAACTCAGCCTGGCCATCCCTCTGTGGTAGGCACAATCAGTAGCAGTGATAGATATGTCGAAAACAGGCACACCATGGGATGCAGGTGTCGCAGTGTAAGTTGGTGTCAGGCGGAAGGGCTAACAAAACAAAGATCGCCGCCGCCTTGTCTTTCTTACGTCTATGGAACGACTTTACGTTTCAAAGTAGGCCAGTTAAGCAAAGAAGCCTATTTTCTCTTTTTTCAGTTGTTCGTTTGTGTTTTTTTGCAGGTAGAATGGCCGGTGAAGCTTCATATCGCTCAGGGAGTGGTTCACGGAATGAACTATCTTCATACGAAACAACCGGCACCGGTTATTCACGGTGATCTAAAGGTTCAGAATGTGCTCATTGCGGACGCTTACGTAGCCAAGGCGAGTTCTGTTTCTGTACATGCAAAGTCTGACTAGTGATTATTTTTTGTCTGTTTTGTGACACAGTAGCGTTGTAGTTAAGCTGTAATTTATTTATAGGCCTAATACAGTGTAAATACTCACAATGGCTCTGGCGTTGGACTTGCAATAAAAAAGGTTTTGTTATCTGTGTTTTGTTAAGGCTAAGCAGCTTTGGCTTTGCGTAAAATCCTTCCTAACTTTTCACCTAATCGGCGACATGTGTTTCTTGGTTTTTGCTAGAAATTTGACGGGCAAGCTATTAAAACCTTAAAAGATCTAAAACTGTTCTGAATGAAACTGAAATCATCAGAGAAATGGAACAAGTGCTGGTATGTATTTTTAATCGCCAGACACAGGTTATGGAAGAAGAGTTGAAGGAAATCACGAGAATTAAAACCGGAAAAGGGACTGCTACGATTATTCGATTGTAAATACTACTAGCCTTAAGGCGCGTGCAGAGCGACGTAAGTGAACTGAACTGAACTGAACTTGCAAGGTTTAGTTTCTGACGAACTGACCAATCGGCAAGCAGGGCAAGCCAGTTGTTTATTGGTTGACGCGTACGTGAGCGTAGTCACATAGTCACCGACGTCGTTAGACGGTGCCTGCTGTAATGTATTACTGCTTGGTCATTGGTCAGTTCGTCAAAAACTAAACCATGTCAGTTCAGTTTAGTTTAACTAGAAAAGTTTTTTCGCTTCATGGGCGGGTCCACTCCGTTACTCGGCAACTCAATCCCCTCTCGCTCAGGCTGCCCGTGACGGGAGGTAGGGGCAAGGTGGGGGCGCATGAACCTAAGGCCCAAAAACGCCGTGGTCGGGGTCCGCAACCGTGTAACACAGAAAGCGCTATGACAGATTACAGGAAAAAAAAAAAACTTTCCATCTATTATAGTAAGATGACTTCGCTCTGTACGTTAGTTCGGACTGATGATATTGCCGGTGAATCGTGTGGTTGGCTGCAGATCTGCGACTTCGGTCTTTCGAAGTGGCACAACTATTCGCGTACAAAGACTCACAGCGCTTCACGACGTGGCACCGTCACTCACATAGCCCCTGAAAACTGCCGCGATATCAGCGCTCCACGCACACTCAAGTTTGACGTCTACAGCTTCGCCATCATGCTCTGGCAGCTCTGCACTGAACTCGTACCGTTCGTGGAAGGTCGGAAGTAGAAGTAACAAGTACTAAAGTAATTTGCCAAAAGGCGGAATAGCTCTTTGTTTGTACTTGCCACGTGGCAGCAGCCATTTGGGATTGCATGTTATGGCTGGAACTTGAGCCCCAATTTTTCTTCCCATGGTTTCAGGGACACCATAACTTGTCATTAGACTACCTGCCAAATGACGTCTAAATCTATCGAACGATTTAAGCACGGTGTACGAATGTGAGAGACAGATAGACCACGCTATGGATAAATGTGTAGCAGTAGGCGGAATGATTGCGCTGCCATGGCGATTCCGCTTATTAATATCAATAGTCAGTGTCAGTGTTTATGGTGCTGTCATCATGGCACAGCCACTGCAAGAGTTCACTCAATTCACTTGATGAATGTAGTACGAACGCCAGGCGGCAGCCGATTTTTGTACCAAGCTGATTAGCTTGAGCAACAGATCCACCTAAATTGGCAGCTATGTTACTACGATTACATTTACCGTCGTCATGTATTATTGTATAATCGGCCCGAAAGCTGATACTTATTTGTCCACGGAGGGTAGAAGGTTGAGTTGACCTGGGTGGATGGTTACATATAAAGGTGGTTTAGCGGTTTAACCGGTTGGGTTACAGACAAAAAGCTCTTTTCGTTCTTATACTTTACTGCGGTTCTCTTAACCAATTTTCGTATGGCCTATAATTCGTTTAGCACCAAATATATAAAGTTTGCAGTCTCTGAATTCGCATAGGTCTATAGATAGTAATGAACGCAGCTGACGCGACGGCCAATGATAGAAACAGTCGTTGCATTTGTTGCGTTCGTGACTTTGCGTTGGAAACCCCACTTTAGTTGTACTAGGTCATTCTGTGTGATTTGTAATGCAGCACAAAGCGAGCAGATAATGGCAGCAGTAATCGACGGACAGCGACCGAACCTTGCCGAGATTCAGGGTCCCGAACATTTTCAACAGTTCGCTAGATTTTGCGTCCAGAGCTGCTGGAATACCGAACCAGAACAGAGGCCAACATTTAGAGGTAGCATTTTTAGCCAATCGTACTTGAGTAACGGTCGAGCTTATGGTACGAGTTGTCGTCTGTTCGTCGTCTGTCCGTCTGTCTGTCATCTGTAACGGATGTATAGTGGCTAAGCGTTTGGTCGTAACGGAAATATTTTACACAAATAATTAGCCCTGTGTCATAAACCTAGGCATGCAAACTTTCAGCGATCTAGTGCAAGAGGAACGTTGTCAAATTTGGGCTTGAATGGACGGGTGTAGGAAGTTCAATGGAAAACTGGCCATATCCAGAAAACGGTGAGAGATACGGCCAAGGTTAGTATTAATTACTAATAGGAACTGCATACGCTCTTTCAAATAGAATGAAAATCATCGACCTTAGATGATCTTGAAGGTCACTGACAACCAGTACGGTAGGTTATCGTAGAGACAGTTGGGCTTTTTGTGTGTTGTTGTAGGTCTATGTGACACGTGTGTGCTATTACCGTCGCCAAAGCGATTTTGTGATGCGCGACGTTGATCTCTTTGCTCGTGAGCAGAATTACACAAACTGTAACAGACTGATTTGGCTGTAATTTCCACGGAAGGTTAGATTAGGTTAGAGTTGGCCCAACTTAGAGGGGATTTTGGCCGTGATCCAAATCAGAATCTGGATCTAAGTAGGATTAAATGATTCTTTGTTATCGCCAGGTAGGGCAAAACCTTAAAAGTGGGCACTCAAATGATGGGGTAAGGGGACGGATGCCCCTTCCCCACCAGGAAAGGGGCTTGGGGAAGAAACAGTGCGCCTTTCCCAGAAAAAAAATTCATTGTGTAAGTAAATGTGAAAATGGTGTGTTGGGGTGCATTTTGGCACTGTTATGAGAAAAGTTGGACACTGAAAAATTGTCGTTTGTGGTCTTCTAAAGGGGGGCACGTGCCACCAATACCCCCTTCTAGCTCCGTGGCTACCACAGTTGTTGCATGAATGGAGTGAGTAAGTGAGTGAGTAGTTTCTTAACGTTACGAAATAGGCCATTCAGTGACATAAACGGTTAAAGGCATTTAATTTATTATGTGGTACTATATCGTCTTGAAAAAAACGATAATAACTTAATAAGTTCGAGGCCATGAAGCTAATATGAAAACGTTTTATACGAGTACTACAGTGATAAAAGTTTGTATCTTTAATAAAAAGCAGAGAAGTACGAAAAAAAACAATGTTATAAATGCTTTTAAAAATGGATATCTTTAATAAAATCAATGACATCTTGCATGTCAATTTTTTCAAACAGCTGTTTGATTGAAGAAGCGGTAAAATATTTGTTGCAAACATGGATAAAATCAACGGAACCAGCCGCTTAAGTCAACGATTCGCTGTTACATGTCGTATGTGACGTGCGTAGAGTTGAGCGTGCGATTTGGTGAGATGCTAGAGAGAAATGCAGACGCCGTCAGGACAGCGATCGATGATCTCAACGCCCAAACATCACTGCAACGTCCGATTGATTGACTTACTGTTTAACTGATTGATTGTTTATAATTATTGATCATCATAATGACTGACAGTGTCATTCCTTTTGTTTGATTGTTTCAAGAATTCAGCAACAACATTAAATGCAAATACTAAAGGCAACAGAGACGAGTCAAAAGTATCTTACGAGTATCGTCCATCAGTAGGCATGACGTCGGTTGCCGCACTTAAACACGAGAATTTACAGGTATGTAGATAAAGTGCACATAGACCTACATCATTGCAGAGCACTCTCAAGTCTTAGGTTTTTTTTTGCAAAAAGCCCAACCTGGTAGGCTTATGGGTTTCAAGGTTTTTTGAAAGGGTTTAAACCGTTTTTTGGGGGGACACTGTTAGATGCCATTCCACTCCTCATCAGAGCCCTGGTCGCACAGATTATTCGACCCATTCCAAGTTACACAAAAGCTGAATTGGCGGCGGCGGCACAGTTTTCGACTACCGTGAATAGGCTTATCAGTTTGTCTGTCAGTTTTTGAGTGCGAATTTATGATTCTATTGTATTGTATTGTATCATAACTTTCCTCTGTTACAATCACATGCATTTTTGTCAGGCACACGCGCGCACGCACCTACCTGTGACAATTTATTATGCCTATATACTCACCATGCACCACAGAGAATCAATCAAAGTAGACCAGTCTAGACTTAGTATGCAATTT
>Ga0056128_1002425_pt1 | contig 22083 bp, 14 predicted proteins | sample WorMetLIZISLAND2_FD_71113 | JGI IMG/M metagenome (GOLD analysis project Ga0056128, IMG submission 71113) | Marine gutless worms symbiont microbial communities from Max Planck institute for Marine Microbiology, Germany - Olavius geniculatus... ... | reverse complement strand
ATGTCTGACGGAAAATGTGTGTCTTCAACCTGGATTTAAACACAGTTAGTGAACAGCTACTTGTAACGTCAATGGCTAGAGAGTTCCAAACGGTGGGTGCTGTGCAACGGAAAGCACGATCAGCAAAGCGGGTTCTTGTGGTCGGCTTGTATAGTAGCGGTACAGCGAACGAGCGGAGATGACGAGCAGATCCCCGAAGTCTGATGTGGCGACTGAGGTATGACGCACGTCTTTTCCGCCAGTCACGTGTAAACGTGCATTTGCACATAAAAAATACACTCATAGAAAATTCTGAAAAAAACATAACGTAGCCAGAAAAAAAATCAGCCAAGTTAATCAGCGAGTGGCGTATAACAATGTTTATGGAAACGAATTACAGGAGAGAGCGAAGAGATAAATACAATTTTTCTGACATGATTAAAAATTGTTACAAGCGTTATGAGTTCACCCAGCAGGAGCTGGACTAAAACGATTTTCGTGCATATTCAGGTTTACAAAAATCGTTTCTTCACGTACATATAGGTAAGATACATCACAGAATTACCATTAAGCTTTATTTTTCCCTTCCCTTCTAAAAAACATGATTTTTACGATTTGAAAAATGGACATTAAAAGTCTGTGGTAAACATTTCAACATTTCAGTGTTTTTGTAAACATTGTGAATTTGTTTTCTTTTTCATTCTCTGCATTCTGTTGCAAATTTAACAACGATTATAAACGCTTTATAATGCCAACGCTGCCGGAGACAAGGTAACAGAGCTAACTACGACGTACTCCTATGTTTGTATTACCTGTGTCCTGGTCCAGGTGCTGCTGGTGCACTGCTGTGTGACGCCCATACAGAAGCAAGACGTGCAGCCAGTCGGACTGGATTCGGTCAGATAGAACGTGTTAGGTCGACAACTCGTACACTGAGCACCTTCCACGTTCACCTGCATTACAGTGTAACATCAGCCGACTGACAAACAAAGGATCAGAATAGACTCAAACGTTTGTTGTGCTGTTTGTTGTGTGTTGTGAATCGTGCTTTGTGCATAATATGCTGTTTTCGGACAACACCGTTATAGTCACTGTGATGAGATTGTTTATGCTGTCCAATGAGTATGTCAAACTGTGTCAATTTGCTGATGCTACCCCACATAGTAATATTTCTTGTATAAGACATCGCGTCAACCTGAAATTTATTTTAGCTTGCATGTAGGCCTAACTGTATGTACTACTGACACTGACCGTATGATGTGTGTTTTTACTATTTTTAATCGTCTGCATTTTTGCGAAATAAACTCATATATATAATTTAAACACACTTGATACGGTACCACAATAAAACCACAATAAACAAATTTGAGTACACTTAAAAGTTGACCAGTGGCCAATCTGACTACTGTAACGCCTCTGAAACTATGTCACAATACTGTAGTATATGAATCACTGTATCATTACCATTGTCATTATTATTATGCGAAAAGTCTACTGTATGAAGCGTACAGTGAACATTAACCTTGCACCTGCAGCGTCCGTAGCGGTCAGGCGTCGGAGACAAACTGCCGCGTTCATCACACTTCTCAGCAACTAACAGCAACATCAATAGCGTTTTCGTTAAAACATCTTCTAACTATAAAACAGTATGTCAATTACGGCAAAACAACGGACAATAATCAAGTATATTACATTGCCAATCTACCTGGCCGGCAGACTTCTCCCGGTATGAGCGGATTTCCTTCATACCCCGGAGCACAAGCGGAACAAGTCCTTCCCGTGTATTCCGGAGGACATCCCTGACAAGTCAGCTCACCGTCCGTGTCCAGAGAGCATTCGGCTGTAAACCTTCCACAACAAACGTGCGCAGACGATCAACTTCGACAGCAAAACACCAGCTTTGAACATTTTCAACGACTAGTGAAGACAACATTCGCCTGAGACTGTTGTGCACTGTGACATTTTGATTATAATTATTTCGGTTGTAAGTACACTCAAGTACTTAATTATGTTCCTATTTATATGTAGGCCCTACAATGAAAGCATGTTCATCTAAGAAAATTAACACTGACGCTAAACATACCTTATTCGATGCACGTTGCAACAACTTAGACGATAAATACTATTATCCTGTTGACTGTTGGTCTGTGAATCGCTAGTTCGAAACTCAAAACTGGGCATTTGAGCTACATTAATTAAATATTCTATCATCTAGAATTACCAGAATGTAAAACACAGTCTCATGCATAACTGCAAATAAGTTGACACCATCGGTTGGCAAACTAGCAAAAAGTATGCAATTACAAATCAAATTACATGATGACACTAAACAGAAGAAGAAGAAGATTTCGCGTAGGCACTAGGCAGCGAAGCTGAAATAGGCCCGTTGCGTGGGAGCTCATCCCCATGACGGCACTTTGAGCCGGCGAGGGCGGAGCCCAAGTAAGCCAGCATACAGCCCAAGTCAGCCAGAAACCGACTGGATCGGTATGCTTGCAGTCCTGGTCACAGGACCTACTGTTGCGCAGAACTCGCCGTTCTTCCCTAGCGATGGCCTTGACCACCGCCAGTACTCATTTTACCATCCCACAAAGGGTAGAAGGCTGAGTCGACCTAGTTGGCTGGCTCCGTACTGTTACATTAGACAGTCACCCATCTAAGTACTAACCGGACCCGGCGTAGAGTAACTTCGTTTCATCCGAGACGCGTTACCAACTACGCCACGCCACCAACAGTTGAACACTAAACAGTAAACATCTCAATTTTATTGCTGTGAACAGTTTTGAAAATTAAGACAGCGGCTGGTTGACTGACTGGTTATCCGGTGTCGGTAAAGGGCACTGACACGGCAGACAGTGTGCAGGCTGGCCTGGTGTGGACACCGTGTAGTAACCGGGTTTACACTTCTCACACCTACTGCCAATAGCATTCTCCTGACAGTTCTGCACAGACACCAACAGACCAGGCATCACTTGATGCCAGTACCTGATGCAGCAGCAGCAGAAAAAAGTCAGATACTTGCTCGTATGAGCCCAAAGTCGATTACGCCAACTTTCACCGAAACTTCCTCGCGGACACAAATCATGAAAGTCGGCGACATGATTTGTGTCGCAGACTTTTAAGATTCGCGTCTGCGGACTTTGACGCAAAGTCGGCGTAATTGAATTTGGGCTTTACGAGTCCAACTTGTCCCAGAGGCACTTCACAATCTTGCAAGTGGTAGCTAATAATTGGTATGAGCTAATGACACGGCAACAATACCACCGCTCCACATTAAAACTTCACTGCGTACGCTACAACTAAAGATAAGAGGCTAAGTTTACACGAGCATATAATCAGCAACTCCTTTTAAATTGCTTGCAAATGACCCGTGGTAAGATTCAAACTGCAATCCAAAAATTTACCAGTCTCATACGCTACCATTAAACTATTTGCAAGTACACAACATTAGGCAAACCCAAGCGTAACGAAATGTCAAAGTATAAGCTATGCTGACGATTGTTACATACTGGGTGTTAACCATTCCGCTGAGAGTAAAATTACGAACACAAAGCAGCGATGACAAGCATACATAATGCGTTACATGATGTTGACGTGCATAAATTTCTTGTATGAGAGACGAAAGCATTGCAAACGTGTTATTTAGCGATGAGTCAAGTTCAGCAAAGAAACATCAAAACTCCATTGCAACTAAGTATAAAACTGTTGTCAAATTCTCTAACGAAGAGCATCTGTTGCACTTTTTTTAAAAAAAGGACGAGGCAACAACCAAAGCAACTCACTCGACATTCGCCAGTTTCCTGGTCGCAGTCTCGAGACAAACCGTTACAATTGCACGGAACACATTCACCAAGACCGGAGCCGCGACGCTGTCGATAATGGCCCGCCGCGCAATTCTACACCACCATAAACACAGACAGACGACGTCACTAGCTTAATATAGGCCTGAAAAACACTTCAACAATGCTAATTTAACTAATCATATTAATGCAGTTATTGGACCTTGCGTAAAATACCCGACCACAAACGTCTATAAAGTTGAGTCAAACTAAAGTCTGAGCTCATCTCGTAGTTAACCGAGTTCTGGCTAATTTTTGGCAAAAATTCTACAAATTTCGTTGCCAAGACAATGAAAGTCAACCATGGTAGACTTACTGAAATTATTTATTTGCTCCACCTTCAAAACCCCTAGTTAAATGCAAGAATCTCGGAGATATCTTGTACATATGTCGAGTTAACCCATTTTGTCCCAAATTTCGTTGCCATGGCAACTAGAAAGTGTCCGGGGTAAAATTAAATGACATCATTAGACTGGCCATTCCTGGAAACCATACCCTAGAACCAAACATTACGACTCTATCTTATACACAGCTAAAGTAATGACTGTTTTAAAATTGTTTAATTTTCCCCATAGGCTCCATTGTATTTTTTTGAAATTTTTAAAATAAATACATTAAATATTAATTTCAAATTTTTTAACCCCCAAAAGGCACATCCTTGCGCAAGACCGCGTCGTTTGAGCCATCGCACGCAAAAATCCGCCGAAGAGTCTGACCCCTAGGTGAGATTCTGAAAAAAAGGTATATGTACAGCTAAAAAATTTTTTGCGTATATTTCATTTATTTGCCGAGAAGCCTCTCTTGTGCAGATTTACATGAAATTTCGCATTAGGAGTCATCTAGCCGACGTAATCAACCGTGCCAAATTTTATCTCAATCAGATCAGGCGTGTTGATTTTGTGGGGGGGGTCGAATTTTTGGCTTTCCCATAGGAAAGAAAAGTCGCCGTTAACACATGGCTTGAACTACCGTTCAGCCTGTGATAAGATCTGCCGTCACAAAAAGACAGAAAACATAAGTAGATAAATAGTCTGTTGACTAAAAAATAAAACTAGAAAATACTTTGTGTCGGCCTAGTGTCTATATATCGTGCAGCCGTTCCCCTAGTTATACACTACACTGTGTAATCCTGACCTTAACCCAAACCTTAAACTTTTGAGATTTTAAGCCCAACATTGAGAAATCGTTCCTCTTGCACTGTGAAACGTTGAAAACAATTTTGTTTTATTCGAACGTTTTCATTTTCGAGATAAGAGCCAATACAGGCGGAGAGATAAACAGACAGACGGACGGACAAATCCTGTAATGTGGCCTATTAGGACGGCTGCATTAAACAGCAAAACAACTGCAATTAACGCGTACCATACTGTGTACATAAGGGCTTTAAGCTCAAAAACGAAAAAAGTGTAGAAAAGCTAAAATCCCGTTGCAATTCAACATACGTATTCATAATTAATTATGCTTGGCAACAAGTTTACACGAAGACTAAGCTACGATAAAAGCAGCCGTATCAAATCCCTCAATTTAAGATAATCTCTGTGAAAGTTCTGAGCTCACGGAACCTCGCATGACAAGCCAGTGTATTGTGACGGACAACTGCACTGTTCCACAAGCACGGCGCGACCATCTCCCGTTCGCTCTTCTGCTGCTGACGTTATTGACACTCCGCTCAATCTACATAGAGCCAGTCCAGCAAAACTCAGCTCCTACTTTTGTCCATAGCTGCATCAAATATGACCTATTTTCAATTTTTTTTTCTCAAAAATATACGCCGCAGTATATTACGATCGAAAGTGATCATTAAAGATCCCACCACACCGCAAACGCGTCGCTAGACTACCTTGTGAGAAGCAGTCAACTTTAGAATAAGCGAGTTACAATAATACTTTACGACGCGCTTAGGATGTGACGGAATAATCGTTACTTTTCAAATTTACCACAAATTTGGCTAACAGAAAATTCAAACTTGATTGATATTTAATGAAACTATAAATATATGCAAGTCAGAGGCTTATTTTTTGGACCACGCGCACACAGCAGCGTCAGCAACAATGCCGCGGCAGCTGATCATAGCAAATGATGTTCGTCATATTAGTGCAGGCGACCGTGACATTCATAGTAAAAATTACTTCACACGAACGAATGACTCAAGATATCACACAGATAACTGACTATTAGCACTTTTTTGAGTTAGCAAATACGCAAAGAAAAATAACGTAAATAGCGGCCAGTAATGGCCTAATTACGTGTTCTAACTAGTTAGTCATTAGCAGTTAGTCAAGTTAGACGACGTAAACGTACCGGACGTCTGACGGATAAGCATGGTAGCGTGACTTGATGAGAATGTAATCAATCTTCTGTAGAACTGTCATGAAGGCGGACTTTGTAGCTGGTCTCGAGCCGCTTGCGTCTGTCGTCCATGCATTCTGAACACAGATTTCATCAACAGCAACAACAATGAATGCACAGCGCTACTGCTACACTCAGTGGTGTCGAAGCAGAGGCGGAAACAGGCGACCAATGATATTGCCCCTTCTCCCCTAATTTTAGCTTGTCAGAAGAATTGTCAAAAACTTTTTCTACAAAACATAAAACTTGAGGCTAAAAATTTTTCAATTTAAAACATCACACGAGCAAAGTTAAAATTTTGAGCAAACATATTCTTCCATCGAAAAATTTCAGCTGTCTATCAGAAATTTGCAACTTCTAATAGCGACGATAACGCTGCTGAACGATTATCAACCAACACGATCTTATAGCGAAAAATTTCAGCTACGTAGAACGCACTGGTTTTTAATAAAATAAAAAACGCTCGAATTTTACAACGTTTATGTTACATCTCAACACTAATTTTATTCATTCATCAGACCTCACGCAGTGGAACAGTTGCCGAGTGTTGACCGTCAGTAAACTCACGAATCCGCTGATCGTGGTACAGCGTCACGCCGTTGCCCTGACACAACATCAGCGTTCATACAACAGTTTAACAAAGATTGTTCAGTCGTTTTTCCTGTAGAGAACGAAAGAAGAAAATAAGGAAAGGAAAGGTACAAAAAGTCACGCAAGCGTTATATTTTATTTATTTGTGGGAAAGCCCCCGTGAACGGATTTTCACCAAATTTTGCACATCAAGAGATATGCTGGATGTAATCATCTGTGCAAATTTTGGTTCGGAAAAATCAAGCGGTTTGGGATATACGGAGGGTCAAATTTTGGGTTCTTCCATTGAAATGGCTGGTCACCCTTACAACAGCGCGCAGCCTGTGATAATATTATGAAAATAACAAACTGTTATGCTTTGTTAGCTTTGACAAAAAGACCAACGTATACGAAACAAAAACATGTGTTTTGATTGTGCCCTTCAATTTAATCCACTTAGTTAATTTATGACTGCACGAATCTTGATATCCAAACATTAATTTTTTCACATTTTTCTTGGTTTTTACCGTTTCTGGCAGATAAAAACTTTCATTTAGATATCACTACCCAATATGTTAATGATTTAAATGACGCATTCAGGCATCGAGTCGAGAAAAAATATTAGCCCTATTATTGTTATTGACTTAAAATAATAATAATTGTTAAGTAACAGAAAGAACGTACATGAATGACGACATTCGGGCCAGGTTCAATATCATCGGCTCCATAATTGGTTTCACTGTGGACCGTGTATGTCAACTGTCCGCCGTAACTAGTGATCTGCCCAACAACAAAAGACCAACGTAATATAAACAGACCTACAATGCGAATAATGTACAGCTAAAAGACGAAAGCGTGCGTAAATCCATCTCATAGCTACAAGTGATCACTCAGTGTTACCAGACACCCAACAGAGGTGAACGTCTTCACTCTAAACTGCTGATTTGCCTAACCCAGAAGTATGGAAGGCTGACACGACCTCAGTAAAAATAAGTCATTAAATTAGCCTACTGCACTCTCGCAGTAGCCTATATCGATCCAGCAGATCACTATTTCACGCAACAAAATAGCGCAGTTATTTATTTCACCTATTGCAAACAATGCTGCATCAATGATTACTTACTGTCCGCCGCAGCGACACCTGGTGGACAGTCGTTCCGACGAAGGTAGCAACGGTTGCCAAAACGTCAACAAAAAAATTATAAAGGTTGTATTTTGAAGAATTTTTCATAACTTGATGAAGTTACGTTTCAACCTATAAGTCTGTTCAAAGACAATGCTGCATCAAAATGTTAATTTTATTCATATTCAATCAGCTTTCAACTACTGGCAACGCTAATGTACTTTCTAATTTGTTATTACTTTAGCCAAATGTGGCGATTGTGCAAAATCTGACATCATCATCAAAACTGCAGATGTAGTACCTAATATGCAGCATCGCGCGGTGTCTCTACAACACTAGTCCTTGAGCTTCGTGTTGCATGCAGATAGGCTAAATGACAGCGATCAGCAGAACTCAATTAAAGAAAGCACGCTTTCTCCGTCTGACGTCCAAGTTCGATCTGGAACTAGATTCCTCCCCATATGAGGAACCTTCATTCTGTTCCAGCTTTTCGGAAAGCTCTCAGAACGTTTCTTTTTCAATGTCATTATCAGTTTCATGTCTGTGTTATAGGGCACTGTAACATTTACATACGATTATAACATCATAACATTTACGAGCACTAAAGCGCTGTACTTTGTTATCGAGGAAGTGCGCTGGCAGACTCCACATGTAGTTGTCAGTGGCGACGTCCAGTGAACGCCAGTAATCTCGAACGATGAACTGGCGTGTTTGTCGGTCGAACTCAACGACATTCGCCTGCACTGGATGACGACTGCGTTCACTGACCAATTCTATGCTGCTGTCTGCGTTTATCTGCAATGTAAACGAGTGCAGTTCACGGCTTAGACACAACAATACAAGAAACTTGAAGTAAAAACCGTATTACTCTTCCACTGTGGTCAGCCACCTTGCCGTGGTGCTGGGGCTTTGCACCGATGACCCGAAAGATTTCTAAAAATCTGGAGGTGAGAAGCTAGCTAAGAGCTGACCAAGCCCGAGAGAGCAGATTGCTACACGTTACCAGTGCTTTTGTGCTGGTCTCGGCTTCACAGCCGTCTACGGCTTTATAGCCGCTACCTGTAACCTTGTGGTTACATTCGGGACACGTATTGGGCCGAGCTGATACTGCCTCAGCGCTGGGCAGGTGTAAGAGCCTGTCCACCCCGAAGGTAAGGTAAGGTAAGGTAAGGTAAGGAACTGTATTATTCAACTAGACTGTCAAGCCTAGCTCAAGGTTTAGTACTGCCCGCGGATAGCCCCAATACTATGCACACCAAACAACAAAGAAAAAACCACGTAACCTTGGCTTTATGAATATGAATTTGAGATTTAATACAATTCTAAAAGTTGCCAAAGTATATGTTCTTGCACAATTTCATTAAACTAAGCGGTTCATGAAATATTGAGTCACAAAGAAACAAAAAAAAACGAGAAAAAACAAATACCGACGTTGCTACCGTGGACAGTAAAAATGTTTAATATAACGTGCTATAGTTTTATAGCAGTAACGTTCAGATGCATTCAGTTGTTGACTAGCATCTACCGAAAAATTTCGTTTCTATTTATTACTCTGGTGAACTCAAACAAAAGAGTGATACGTGGTGTAATATTTTCACACTGCTAGGTCGAAATGCAAATTGGTGAAAATTACTGACAGTGGTTAAAAGAATTATCATGAAAAGGGACACTTTTTTCAAAATTCACACCATTATCACAACAGTTGATGTGTTTGCCTGTGAAATGAAGAGCTGGCTGCTGTAACAGTCTGAGGTATGTTCAAAGCAGAAGCACGTCAGACAATCGTCGCGGGTTTCAGCCTCGGCGTTGAACAGCGGAGGAACACACACGCCGCTTGGTGCTGCCAGTAGCAAACACACACACACAGCTGGTTCAATAGTATAACTTTGCAGAAAAACAGACTAAATCGACATAAGCTGTATAAACGTTGTTTTGCACTTTACATACGTGTTTCTGTTGTCTTGCAAAAACTCACTTACTGGGAAAGTGGGAAAGGTATCGTACTGCAAAAAGCACAACTAATGCTGATGTAAGTTCCTGGATCACGTGTAGACTTATTATGAGGCCGTTCTAACTGGGACCCGCCATCTTTTTGTCCGCCTCTTACTCTGTCCCTTAAGGGCTTGTAACTCGAATACAAAAAAATAGAAAATCAAAACCAAAATTGGTGTAAACATTTCTCAGAACAGAAATAACCAGTGTGCCATTTTACAGCTCAAAAAAGTCATGGTTAAGGTTACGGTTGGCGTAACATCGTTGCGACATGGTGGTGTAACGGTAGCGTGTCAAACTACTACTAACTGCAAGGACGTTGGATCAACTCCAAGCCAGTGCACTGCCCCATGTATCTCTACTCACCAAGCAGTACAAGTTGGTACCGGTTGGAAAGATAATCGTAGATTTGGCGTTATCTTAGCGTTAGAACTTCGCAGCTCCAAGCGAACGGCAGCATAATATGTCGGCATTTGCCGATACATTTTTGGTGAAATCGCTCTAGCGCAAGCGATTTCGCCTATAGCTACCGATTTCTCCGTAGCATGGTCTGTCGTCTGTCTGCCTGTTGTCTGTCACACTCGTGCATCATACTTAAAATGTCCGACAGATTTTGGCTTACATGCCGTTTGGCAGGTACCTTGTAGATGCCAATGACACATTGTGTTATTGTTGGATGGGGGTCCCTGACTCCGAGAAAACACCAGGAGGCAGCATCGATCAGCGATTTCTCGTTTTACCGAATTACTTTGGTCACTTGTTCTATAGTTAGCAGGGCAAAAGAAGCATGCCGAGACAAGTTCACGTACGCAGAACGTGTAGGATGGTGTCGGGAACGGCGAAGACATTTCCCTTGCTGTTGATGGCTTCACACGTGTAAGCGCCCTCGTCTTCGTCACGGGCTCCTCTGACGGTGATCCGCCCTCGTGCCACCCCGGGGCTGCGTCCACCCCACAGTGACGCCGTGCCGCCGTTCTGTCGTTCCGTGCTGTACGTGACCCGTGGCGCATCGCCGACGTGACCCCAGTTAAGTCGCCAGACTATCAGCGGTGTCGGAAGGCCAGTCGCCTCGCAACTGATGTCGACTGTATCGCCGTGGTGCGCTGTTCTCTCGCCAGGCGGCGCCTTCGTGATCGTCGGCAGAACTAACACCGTATGTTAAATAGATGATTTCATCGTTGTCGTTATGCACATTTTCAAATACGTTCTCGTTTAATAAGATTCGTTTTTTGTCTGCCACAAGTGCTCTGATAAACCTGGCACATTTCCTGCACGTTTCACTGCTGCAAGCTTTTATTAGTGAATCGTTTTCTTTACTGAGTAAATAAAATAATTTTTATCACTGATGCTGCTTGCTGAAGTCTCGGAAATGTTTACAAAGCACAGCATATTAAAGTACAAACAGCATCTTTGAAATCTGTAGCCTGGAACGTATGCAGGGTACGTTGTGAGCGATAACAAGTGAATAATGCCAAAAGGCTTTTAACTTTGATAATGTTTGGATTGTACAAAAGTATAGTTATCACTACTACGAGTACCAAGCGACTACGTTATAAACAACGATAATAACTAACTAGCGACGTCACATAACTTACCACAGCCGTCTTCATCAGACTGGTCGTCACAGTCGACCTCCCCGTCACAGTGGTACGACATTGGGACACACTGATCACCGGCTGAACACTGGAACTCATTGGCAGCGCATGCAGACCCCGGCGCCGCCGTCGCTGTATCACACGCAGCATGCACCAGCCACCCAGATCAACTCAGCCTCCTATCATCAGCGGGATGAGTCACACCGTGAGATGAACAGTGGATCGTCATATTGTTGATATAACCTTACCAAATACTGACCAAACCGCGTCTCGTTTTAGCCTCAGATGTGGTAGAAATTGTAAATCGCTGTATTAGTAAGCTATCATATTCTAAAGAATAATTCGAATGACGCACAAACGTAGCGATCAATGGTTTTCTGGCATAAAAACCAGCGATAGATCAGCGTTAATGGGGTGGGAAAGTGTGTCCATCAGACTACAGTGACCCCGCGCCTCAAGTGAATACCGTCAACTAACTATACTTATAATCAGACACCCAGATCAACTCATCCTTTCAACTTTCCAGGGCGGGAAAGTCGAGTATCGATCGGCCTGTCTGGCTGGGATTAAAGCGGAGCGCGTTCGCCTGTGTCGGGTGGCAGGTAACACTGTGTCATCCCATTCGGCTCTATGATGGGGTTCCTGTGAACAGCTATACACTTTTTCTGATAAATGTTGCAGAATAAAGAGTGACACAACCAAACGGGGATGAACTAGCATCTCCATCCCCACACATGACGTCCCCTCCCCATCCCCATCTTCATCTTTATTTGGATAAAAATGACTGCCACTAATTATCCGCAGATTTGACTACTGTTGGTTACTAATGTACTGCAAATAACCTAAATAACGTTTATAAATTCCACAGTTGACCAGTCAAGCACAGAGTTAATCATCGCAGTAAACAAGATAATGTTCATACGAACACGGAGTCTGTCCAATGCATTTCGATAGTTTACAGTATATGTCCGTATAAATATAATCAGTGAGCTGTTTAGACTGGTAAAAAAAATCAAACAGTTTAGTTTCAAAATGTACAGCAGCAATGGTCCTTTCATCTTTCTCTATTATTTTAACTAAACAACAGACATTGTCAGTCACGAGACCATTTGATTCGTCACCAGCGCTTTACTATAAATGGTCCATCGTCAACATGCGCCTATCTTGCACCGTTATGGAGATATGGCGCCTCAAATATAATGGGGTCACGACTTTGACCATTTGGGGTCACGTGACGTCATCGGTCACGTGACCATTCGACTCAAGGGGGCCGAGTTCCTATGGTGGTCCATAGTGACCATGCGTCCATCTGGCACCGTTACGGAGATATGACGCCTGAAACATAATGGGGTCACGATTTTGATCTTTTGGGGTCACGTGACGTCATCGGTCACGTGACCATTCAACTCCCGGGGGCCGAGTTTCTATGGGTAGTCCATAGTCCATTTCTAATCGAAATCTATCCACAGATGAAGTTGTAGTTGTCCCCATTACCGCGGGTATACCGCAAATTTTATCCCCATTCCTGCGTGAATACCGCCGTTATTGTTCCCATTACCACGGTAATTACCACGGTCACCGCGGTATTACCGCCGTCCCCATACCCATGTCACTTTTTACTGCAGACGCCGTCAGACCTGCACAGTCGAGCTCATCACTGAGATCACCACAATCGTTGTCAGCATCGCATCGCCAGATCTTGAGAACACACTTGCCACTGCTGCACTGAAACTCATTCGGCTCACACGACGACGGCTTCACTACAACATACACCAAGCATAAGTTAAACACATTTGCAGTTATCCACGCAAGTAAATTTGTTTTTTTTTGTCTCCTGCAATAAAACAAGAACATTTTAAATTAAATTTAAACGGACTTTTAAGCGTGTTGTTTTTGTTGTTTTTGCCACTTTAAAAAAACATCAGACTTTTCTAACATTTTTCGTAAAATATGTGGACTGTGGAAAACCATGGGCAACTGCCCAACTTGCCTGATCCTAAACACTGCAATCACACCTCACACGATAGTGCGAGTGTTGTAAGGACGACCTTCAAAATCTATGGGAAAAGGCAAACTTTGACCCTCAGCCAACCAAAAACCCCTGAACCGATCGTCACCAAATTTAAATGGCGTGATTACGTCGTGGACCCCTACCACCAAAAAATTGGGCTCAATCCGCCCAGGGGTTTTTGCTCCCCATATAGGTAAAATATATGTTTAAAAAACTTACCAGTTTACAACTGTATGTCAGGACGATGTGATGATATCAGTCCTCTAAAACAGCAAAAAATCAGTTGGGTAACCTTAGATGGGGCTATGCATATGTCGTCCTTAGAAGTTAACTTTAGTCGGTAAGCACTAACATAGTCTAAAGCCTTCTTCATTTGATGTTATTTGTCGTATTAGGCCTACTTTTTGTTAGTTTTACTGCAGAAATGCACTGCATATGCTAGGCAAAAAATGCGACTTTGGCATCTTGGGGGAGGGGGGGGCATGGCCCCTTTGCCCCCCCCCCCGCTTAAATCCGCCTATGACATGTCACATAGAATCACAGACAGTGAGAGAGTAGTGAGTGAAATGGTCGAACGCTTACAGCAGTTGGATTCGTCGCTACGGTCCGTACAGTCGTAGTCACCGTCACAAACATAGTCGCGAGGAATGCACGCGCCGTTTGTACACGCAGACTCATCGATGTCACACTGACCAAACACAGGAGGACGCAGCGTCGTCGGACCGTCTTCACCCACCAGACAAATGCAACAATAAGCAGCCGGCTTAAGTGTAAATAGGACTCACGGCTGCATCTTAAGAAAAATATTACCTCAACTAAGCAAATTTTTTGTTGCATAAAACAAACGTAAATGCAAAATATAAACAGATAAACATCCAAAAAGCTACAAATACCTGAAAAAACAATGGTTGAAAAGAAACACTTTAAAAACTTCTTAGCAAAAATAGGAAGCGAAACTGATGTCCGTGGGCAGAAAAGTTTTGGCCTGGGTTTTTAGACAGTGCCCATGCCACTGAATTTTGTTGAAATGATCCTAAGCTACATTGTCAAAAAACTCAGATAGTGTTATAATATTGGCTGAAAAAAACTACAACGATGAGCTCTTCTTAACAATGCGTCAATTTTACTGGAAAATTCAGCAGTTTAGCAGTCACATGAAACTAAATTATGAGGACAGACAGTAAACTAGTTTACACGTATGTTCAACAGTGAGCGTGACGGACGCAGGTTGGGCTTGTGGCAGGTCAATCGCTGTGCAAGTGTAGCGGCCCGAGTCGGACCTCTGAACGTTCTGTATTGTCAGCCGACCATCGTGCTCCACAGCGTGATGTGGCAAACCCTGCAGAGTATACACGTATTATTCAAGTACAATATACACATAATAACCAAGAACCTATCGTAATTTCGTCATTATTACCGTTTTTGGTGAATTTAAGATTACGTTTATATTGAACAGGCACACTGCGCGATACACTGGCCCCGTATCCGTGGTCTCGCAGTGTAAAAACTGGTGTCTGGCTGAGGGCCAAGGAAACGGAGATCAGCGTCGCCCTATGGGCCGTAAGGCTCGGGAAGGACTTTACGTTTACGTTTACGTTATATTGCTAATAAAGTCAAAATTATTGTGTACGCCTACACAATTAAGTAAATGTATTTTCTCACCCCTGCAGAAATACCGTGAGTACAAATATGATAATAACGTGCAAAAATGCATAAGAATATTGTTCGCAGAATATGAATTACCCGCGACAGACGGGACCAAACAAGTCGAGTGCGTGCATCACTTCTCTTCACGTGACATTCAAACGTCGCTTCTTCACCCTCCCTGACTGTCAGCTCTGCTGGTGAAGCAACGACTTCTACTCTCGACGGCGGCACTGCATGCCAAACGACAGTCGGCTTATACATTCACAGAACATCAACGTTTTACGTAGCATGGCTGATGTATTTAAAGATGTGCTAGTTTGCCACTTGCCATGCACTTGCCATGACTGACGTTAAGCGTTGCATTTAGTCAGTTTTATCCGCTCAGGCTCGTTAAAACAGCGACTACTAAATGCTTTCCTGATTTACTGACTAACTCAATCATTGACTGACAGTAATTTTACTACTGATCATCCTGTATAAAATGTTTCCAGACAAACTGTCATTGACACTTCTCCATTAAGCTAACCTATGCAAAGTTCCCTTTGTGGCCATTTTCTAACACAGACATGAGACATACATAAACCAAATGCTTATCCAAAGTTGCAGAAACTGTCGTTTTTTTCTGTTTTCTACATAATAAACCTACACAGAACCCACTCACCGTTTTAACGTCGATTTGTAAACAAATCGATTTGTCTATTAATATTTCTTTTTTACTTAATTAATCCTATCTTGTGCGTCCTCTTACTTAGAAAGCCCGAAACATTGACATCACCCCGCAAGCTTCTGCGTATAGTTAGATTCTATACAGATGCTGGCGGTTCACGAGTGTCCGTTGGATATACTAAACCTAAACTAAAAATCCACTTTTGGCAGAATCATAGAAACAAATAGACGAAAGTAGACGTATAGAATAAATACTGACAGCAGTTGTGTTCGTCCGATCCGTCCATGCAGTCCGGCTGACCGTTGCATTTGCGGCTTGCATCAATGCATTGTCCGCTCTCACACTCAAACTGATCCAAGCCGCACTCTATGCAGCAAGCATCAACCAGACACAAAGTGAGGTTTAGATGAACGTATAAAGTATAGTAACTCGGTTCGTAAAAAATTAAACACACTTCGGTTACAGCTGCAGTAGCGGCGACGTCCTGGATAATAAAAAGTTGGAATGAAAAAAAAACAAAAAAATCTCCGACAAGTTAGAATTTAGTGGGGAAGCTGCCCCTCACCCCTTGCTACGCGCACGATATGCCTGCAGAGAGATAGGGTTCTAGCAGCCTATGCGCGGTGACCAATGGGAAGCGCCCATTCAGGGGGAGGCAGGGACATGGACCCTAGCTAGCGACCGCGCGTCGCTAGGGAAGTAGGCATTCTGGGTCTGAACGGGGATTGTCTGCATGTATGTGATGATGATATTGTGCGCTGAATCGTGGTATCACAAAGTATATTAACTGCAACGCGTTCGATATATTCGATATATACCCGCCCTCGGAGGTTCACTACAATGGCTACACTCTATAAAGTGAGTAAAGTATGCTTGCTTCCTAAACGAATGTGGGGAGATGCAATTCGATAAGCAAGCGTGCATCTTTGCAACATTTCGGCGCCAGTCATAGACAGGCAAGTAGCCTACACATTGTGCACGAAAGCGCGAGAATGAAAAAAGGAATCGAAATTATTCGGCAGCTCAGATGTAAATAATAACGAGCACACATACCCCCAAACTGAACGACATACAGTCTTCTGTAAACTGCCAAACAAAATATTCAGTTTCTTAGAAATAAAAAAATATTTTTAATTCGTAAACTATAACAGCTAATTGAAAACTGCACATAAAAGGTTTTTTAACCCTGTCTTGGCCATTCGTCTAGTGTATTCTTATATTGTTCATCAAATGTTATGCATGCAATATATGCTGGTTGATAAATTGAAATAAATAAATACTTTAAAAACCGTTTAATTTAGAACAGCACCGGTTACCGCAGTCTAGTTCGTCGGAGCCATCATGGCAATCGTAGTTGCGATCACATTTTAGTTGTTCGTCAATGCACTCTGAGCCGTCAGCGCACTGGAACTCATTGCGACCACATGACACGGGCGGCGCCTCAGTCGGCGCAGCTTCACAACAACAGGCCAAAACAGAATGTCTCGTCTCGCTTCAGAATAGAAGAACAGACTGTATTTATTTCTTTCATCTCAAAAAATGCGCCGGAAAACCAGCACGAAAAAGACAAATACGGCGAAAAAAACTGTGCCGTAAAATACATAAAAGCAGGATAAAAACTACCGAATAGCATCTATACAAACCGCGCATCTTCAAACAAAGAGCACGAGAGGTCACGTCGAAATTTAATTAAGACTAAGCTATAATCATTTATGCATCCTATCGAGATGCAAACTGCCAGGACCGCATTATTATTGAGACTATCGATGTTGCAAACCCGGGTGCTGCCGTCACAATGCCTATAGCCTGGCACTGACTGCTTTCTTTACAAAAGCTACTGGAGGTGACAGCGTGAACAACAAAAAAGCCTACGTGGCCATATTCAATAACTAGTTAAAATTGCACAACACCTGACGAGATTCTTAAGAAACTCACATTATTCAACCAACATGTGTCATGAGTTGCTATTCGTACAAATAGTTTTAATACACAAATTTGTTATTTGTGCGAGAAAACTTTGCGTGAGTTGAAGACTTACGGCAGTGAAACTCGTCGGTGCCGTCGGGGCAGTGATACTGTCGATCACATCTCTGTGTGAGGTCGATGCACGTGCCGTCATCACATCTGAACTCAGCGTCACTACAACGACGTGACGGCGGATGAGTCGGCTCCGCTACAAACATATCAGCATCATCATCGTCATCGTCGTTTATTGTTAGGCGGAATCGCTTCAGCGCAAGCGATTCTGCCTACAGTTACATATTTCTCAGTAGTCTGTTTGTCGTCTGTCTTCTGTCGCATTCGTGCACTCTGCTTGACATATTCAGATGCCATTTGGCAAGCATTTGTGGGGTCCAAGGATGTGGACTCAAAAAATATGAGCCGAAGTGAAAAAAACAGATTTGAAAGTCGTAACTCCAGCTAAATCATGCAACTTCTTCAGACTTAAGAAAAAGATATTTAAAATTTTTTTCATAATTTTGAATAGACTAATCCAGCTAAAAACAAACAGGACCCGTTTTCGCTCTATGTCGGCGACAGTAATAAAACATAATTTCTACAGCGTCATACAATCTTGACTTCGGACTCAAACTACGCAAAAATTCAGCACGAATTTCAATTTTCAATGAAAAATGTTGCAGCTGGGCAGTGTATACTCACGACAGTCAAATTCGTCGCTGCCGTCCAGACAGTCATAGTCGTGATCACAGCGGTACTTGAGCTCAATGCATTCCCCGCTGCTGCACGTAAACTCGTCAGCCGCACACGCTGTAGGACCTGACGGTGTCGTCGTCAGATCATCTACATGTACAGTACAGTCAGGTAGATTACTGAAAACAAAATAGACCGGTGAATTTAAAAGAAAACAATACACGTCAAAAAAACGACTACGGACAACCCTAGTTCTATTTCCAACAGGGACGTATTACGACCAAATCGGACCGGATGCTGTTGTTCAGAAAAGGGTCTATTTGCTTTTGGCATTCGTGACCGACCAAGAGGCCCAAGACCTCCCGCAACACAACCAGCAATGCAACTACGATGAATGACCTTTCAGAACACGTGTAACTTACATATAACGAGACATTGTCACAGTCATACTGTTAATCAAAATTTTTTGCATATTTTATATCTCTAACAACAATGTCATATTTACACCGTATATAAACTGAACAGTTTTTTAATAAATCAAGTAAATGACCCAGGGCTGACAAGTTATAACGCCAATGCGGGTGATAATCTCCTTTCTTCTCTTTCCTCCTCATCTCTTCCATTCCCCCTATTTTCCCCTCTTCTCTTCAATTTCATTCACTTCCTTTTTCCTTCACCTTTAGGCCTAAGTTCATTGCCTTAGACGTATAAGACCCCTTAAATCCAGCTAGGGGTTTAGGAGAGCGCTGTCAGTTCCCTCAAGGGAATTCGAATTTGGTCATTTTAGCCGTAAATGTGACGCCTGGTGGTGAAAATTTCAATTACTTGTGCAAAAATTAACTCAGCAAATGTGATGCATTCTAAACAATAAAACAAATCGTGAGCAAAATTGGAGACATTAATCGTCGGCGGGTGATATTGACTTTGCGCGAGTGACGAAATTAAATTGCAAAATTACTGTCAACTTTGTGTATTTTTATCAAAGCTTAACAGAAATGTTTAGAGGGCAGCCTGTCAGCAGAGAAGTAACGTAGTCCTATACCACAGTCGAGTTCATCGGACTCGTCCCAGCAGTCAAAGGCGCCGTCACAACGCAGCTGAGACTCAATGCAACCGCCGTCCGCACAACGAAACTCCGTAGCACCACACTCCTGCGTGGTCGGCGTGACGTCTTCTGCAACATAATAACAACTAGAAAAGCAGCCAGAGACCGCAGACCTCTGCAAACGCCATTTTGTTCGCCAGGTGGCAGCATCATATTCGGTTTGGCAGCGGTTTCCCTTACGCCCCATTGAAAGCAATGTTAACGAAAATTTCAAAGTGATCTAGAATCCAGGATTCCTTCCGGATCACCCCCAAAATTGAATTATTTGTAGTTTTTGCCATTCCCGACATTCCCTGAAAATTTCAAAAAAATCCTTCCATAACTTTTTGAGTTATCTTGCTAACACATAGACAGACAGACAGACAAACAAAGTCTGGCAAAAACATAACCTCCTTGGCGGAGGTAACAAGAAGCCCAGCTGTCGCTAGAATAGCCATCCGTACTAGTTGTCAGTGACAGTCAAGGTCATCCAAGGTCAATGATTTCCATCTAATCTGGCAGGGTGTATACCAGTTCCTATTAACGATTACACATATTAGTAACCTAGGCCCTATCTTGCGCCGTTTAGCTACAGTGCATCAGCTCGACCGTTACTGAGATACGACGCAAAAATATTTTACTACGTGACTGCATTACAAGTTTTGCTCGTCGGCCTGTGCCGTGGAGGCTGCTATATCGCAAACGAAAAAGCGTAGCAAAAGCAAAATTAGTATGACAGTTCTTCGTGACAGGAATAACCAGTATGCCAATTTCCAGTTTAAGAAGTCGAAAATCAAGATTACATAAAGTCAAAAACTTTCAAAATGATTTCGCGTAAACACGGCATGACCTAATTTATTGTGAATGCATACAATACCAGCCAATGTAAAAGTGGACTTTCAATAAAAATTCAAAGTCAATGTCACATGTGCGTTGGTAGTGGACGGTCGCGTATTATGTCGGCACTGAGCCGACATCATTGATTGTTTAACATGCAGCCACGGCGAAATTTATGTTTTTCGGCATCGACTACACACCAATAAATACGCATGCAGTAGCTTAAGCATGATGAATCTGCAGTGATGCTCGTCATGGTGGTGTTATCTGACGAAATTTGTCAAGTCTGCAAATAGAAAGTAAAGCAATCTGCCTGCTGCCGCAATTATTCAGAAATTGCTAAATCACTGCAGAAACACTGAGTGCAACTGACCGCAGTCCTGTTCGTCGGACGCGTCCGGGCAATCTTCAATGTCATCGCAGCGATAGAGAATGTTAACGCAGCTCTTGTCACGACACTGGAACTCGGAAGGCAGACATTCTGCAAGATCAGCTAAAACACACCACGATCAACATATTTCATACTCCGTTTAAAACTGTTCGGACGCCACTGTTTGTTGTTACATGCTGAATATACAGATTTCGTTTACAGTTGCAGTCAGCAGAAGTTTTGCCCGAGTGGGGTTTAAGTCCGTTCGACCTCCCCTCACCTCTCCTTGCATCTTCTTTCCGTTTTTCTTTCTTTCATTTTCCTTTTATTCCCCTATTTCCCCTCAAAACCGGCTAGCTAGACGTGAAAAAATCTGTAAGTTTTCCTAGGGCCGCAAACGTATTTTACGCATTTTCTACTCTCAAAACGCATTACATGGCAACATTTTAGTTGTTTTAATACGAGAAATGCAAATGCCTGTGTTTTGCTTATTTGTCAGGTAAAAAGATACCAAAAATTTCCGGAAGAGTAAGGAGTTGAGCGAGTTAACTCGCGTTAAAACGGCACTGATTTTGTTAGGCCTACCGCAGTCGTGTTCGTCAGACGCGTCCGGACAGTCCTGCGACCCGTCACATCGTCCAGCAATGTCGACACAGCTGCCATCAGAACAACGAAACTCGTTCGCTTCACATTCACTCGGTGGCGCCACCGTAGGCACATCTGAAAACGCACAGAATAGATTCATACAGGTTTTTAGATCATTATTCATTAGAATTGTTCTAACGGTAAAACTTTTACAATGCACATGTCGTACGTAGTTCTGTCTAATGTTGCCAGTTGTTATTACTCCGCAAAAGCGTTTCTTGCCTACACATTTTCCGTAACGCGGTCTGTCTGTTGTCTGTCGTCTAAACCGTTCGACGAATTCAGATGCTATTTGGCAAATACACATGTAGAATCCAACGACACATTGTGTTATTGAGGGGTAAAACCTCCAGCCAAAACATGCAATTGCAGATTGCAGCCAAACCATCAGTCCTATGTTGCCACCTGGCGAATACAGAAGAGCGATTCCGCATATTGCCAAACTACCGTTGTGTTAAGCAAAAGTGCCGCATAAAAACAGAACCTAGGCCTACATGTTAAACGCTAACGTTAAACGTTGTCAGCAGGTTTGGTCTCGGATTAATGACTGTAGATAAAGCACACGACAGCAATGTCCGAAAACAGGCTACAGGAAAAAGCTGGCTGACTGACCGCAGTGGAACTCGTCGGTGCCGTCAGGACAATGATATTCACGGTCACAATGATACCTCAGCTCAATGCACGTTCCATCATCACATCTGAACTCAGCCTCGCTGCAGTCTC
>Ga0056128_1002424_pt1 | contig 22086 bp, 14 predicted proteins | sample WorMetLIZISLAND2_FD_71113 | JGI IMG/M metagenome (GOLD analysis project Ga0056128, IMG submission 71113) | Marine gutless worms symbiont microbial communities from Max Planck institute for Marine Microbiology, Germany - Olavius geniculatus... ... | reverse complement strand
TGGAAAAGCTTTACGGTTCCTGAAACTAGAGTCTTCCAGGCAGCCGACGGTGAAGATTTGGTGATCCTAGCTTGCACCGTTTTTGACTGATCCACCCGTGTGACGGACGGACGGACGGACAGAATTGCGATGGCTAAGACGCGCTGAAAGCAGTAGCTGCTTTCGCGCATAAAAACCGTCTATAATTATAATACGCAGCGGCCATGCCAGCAAAGTCAAAGCCGAGAAACCAGCCACTCTGCCACCAATCCAGTTGTCTCAATTTGGCTGAGCAACACCTTAGCTCTGCTCATAGTGGAATCTTTGGCTTTCTGTTACACGGCCCAAAACTTTCTGGGTCCCTCAAAACTCGTGAGCCTTGCCCTTCAGCCTTGTTTGACATCCCGGCTGGTTTGCCTGTGGCTGAGCATAATATACACACACTGTAAGCTGTTTTTGTCTTCAACTGCAACAAAATTCTGCCACGGCTTAAGCTTGTTGTTCTTTTTAGTTGTGACTCGGGTTATATCTTTCTGTCCACTGCATAACAATGATATCACTAAAAGCAAAACGCTGCACTAATACACTAATAAATTAACAGTAACAAAATACAAAAGTATCGGATGATAACAAGGTAAGTTCTAATAACACAATGCAATGCACCACAGCATCACTGAAAATATTACACTACTGCTATGATACTAAACACAGTTTTAGGAATGAGGTTACCAATAAACAGTTTTTCATGTGAAAATTCCCTGATGGCCATAAAATTCCCTGAGATTTCAAGACATTCCAGTCAAGTGGTCACTGGCAGTGGCGGTTCTAACCTACAACATCTGGGGGCACGGCCCCATGGCGAGCGCAGTAGCGCGAGCCTACAACGGTGGTCTAGGGGCAGTGCCCCAGCGGGGTCCAGAGGCAGAGCCCTGGTCAGAGGGTCAAGGGGGCAAAGCCCCCCGAAGCTGAAGCACTTTTTGGTTTTTAGACGTTCAATGGAAGCCACAAATTTGCCCATTTTTCTACAATTTGGAAACGCAAAGAAATCAGACATTTGTGCTATGTTTCCAAAAACTCATGGGTGGCCACGAAACTGGGGGGCCTGGAGCAAAACTGGGGGGGTGGTTGTGCCCCCCGGCCCGGGCCTAAAACCGCCACTGGTCACTGGTCACCCAGTGAATGACTGAAGCAGCAGTAAACAAAAATGAAACGGTGATTCATAATTATGGAAACCCTTGGTTTTTATTAAATAACTCCATGAAACATTGGCCAATTTTGATAATTTTTGGCATGAAACATTATGAAAAAACTTGAGGTGAATGACTCTAGTTTAGCCCTCCTCACCTCAATACTGTCGCTACACTACCTTGTGAAATGCTGAAGTCGTAGTTTGGCCATTTACAACAATGAATTCATACTCTGTAGCACATCCGTCGGCCCAGAAAATCATTGAGACCACAAAATCCTTGAAAATTTGTTAATTTTATAACAATTATGATATTCTTTTTAATATCGTATGTCGACGAACTGAAATGATGCATCAACAGCGAGTGAGCTGCTCTGGGTCGTCCGTTATTGAACATGCTGTTGGTGAGTGGCGTCAATATGTACAACTTGCGTTCGTGCAGCAGAAGTACATTTTGAGCACATCCTCTAATACAGATAATGTGATGCGACACATGTGACATTTTGAAATATAACAACTGCTACTCGCGTTTGTTGCTATTCAGTTAATCATTTCTGAGCCGACACGTTACTCAATATGAATTCATTGTTGTACAGGGTGCGGCAAAAAAGTAGCCTCCTAAAGTTTTTCGCTGTTTTCTCAGCAACCGTTTGGCATTTTATTATGAAATTTTACATATTTATTTCTTGAAACGTTCTACGGCTAACTGCCAAGTAAAATATAATTCTATTGAAAAATGATGAAGTTATAAGATTTTTTAACATGACCACCTACCGATTTTTTAGCATTCAAAAATGTTCAAGGTACAACACCAATTAAATAACATGGCTGAAACAATGCAGTTAACTAATGATCAGATGTTAGAATTCCATTGTCACTGTGAATATTTAAAATGTCCACCACCAGCTCCAAGCTCCAACACAAGTTTTCAGTTACTTAGTTTGATAAGTTTTTCACAACTTGCCAATCGGTCCTTGTGGCAAGTTGCCCCAGACAACCTAAAGCGTTTCCTTGAGTTTAGCGATTGTTTTTGGCTTTGTTTTAAGCTTGCAGTAAGCCTCCAACATTGCACCCCACACGCAATAGTCCACTGGGTTTATATTCGGCGAATTTGGAGACCATTGTTCCTTTGTGATAAAATCTGGACAGTTGGCCTGCAGCCAGTTCTGTGTGCTGCGTGCTGTGTGTGATGGCACGCCGTCCTGCTGGGCAGCCGGCGATTGTTTTAAAAGAACAATAATTTTGTAATAATTTATAAATGAAATAAATTATTGTTTATCACATCGTCACTGTGACGTCATTGCATAATGCGGTAACCAGTTTTTGAATATAAATAGCATTTTTAACTGAAACATTTTTAATGCTAAAAAATTGGTAGTCAAGTCATGTTAAAAAATCTATAACTTTGTCGTTTTTCAACAGAATCACATTTTGCTTGAAACTTAGATGTAGAATGTTTTAGTAAATACATCTATAAAATTTCAAATTAGAATTCCTGAGGGTTGCTGAAAAAAACAGCGAAAAACTTTAGGGGGCTATTTTAAGCTGCACCCTGTAAATGGCCAAACTTCGACTTATGCATTTCTCAAAGTAGTGTAGTGACATTATTGAGGTGAGGTGGGCTAAACTAGTCATATTTCACATCAAGTTTCTTCATAATGTTGTGTGCCAAAAATTATCAGAATTGGCCAATGTTTCATGGAGTTATTCAATAAAAACCCAGGGTTCCCATAATTATGAATCACTGTGTAGTGTCCAGCATAATGACAAACTGAACGTCTGACTGACCCATCTGGCAATTCACACGAGACATCATTCTTGTTTCAGTGACTGATCGTTATTGCCCAGTGCTTCAACTGCATTCTGGTGCACCAGTTTTATTGACGCCGATAAATATTCAAGAGGCTTCTAGCCATTCCATCAGTTGCATTTAATTAGATGTTTTAACCCCTGGACCTTTATAAATGAGGGTATTAAGTAAAATTCTTTGAAAAAAAAACAAATAATGATAATGACATTACCAATTATACTGAGATTATTATCATTATTGACCACCAGCAAGTAATGATAAATACCATAAAACCTGCAACATAAAACAATTATCATGTGATCTAAATCAGCAGATTACATGGAACTGTTTAATATGATAACGAAAAGTCAGAAAAAGTATGACATAGCAAACTGGCCAGTTGACAAACTTTTAATACATCCAAGGTCCCCAACAGAAAAATGGAAAGAGCCTCTAAGCCACTTTTCTTACAGGAGCATTACAGGTTTCAGTGTACTCGTGAAATGTAACATGTAACAGCACAACTCTGCATGAAATTTCACCCAGTGAATAAAAAGTTACGGACTTCATAATCAAACACTGTTGTCTAAGCTAACCACAACCACAAGTGAAAGACCACAACCAACAACAACAACCTAAAATAACTATATAGTGAGATCTACAACGTTTGTGATCTACGTACATGCAACTCAGGGGGTCTCAGAATCAAAAGATGCAACAATCACTGTGGCCACACTCATTTTATAATCAATAAGATGCACAATGCATAAATTATTTTTAAAGACAAGTTGCTGTTACTAAAAAGAGTACGGTGAGTTACTCATTCTGTGTATCGTTTAAAACCCAAGCTAAGCTGTACCGTAGTTCTGCATGCTCATGTGTAAGCATTTATTGGTAAATTACTGCCACATGAACTATTAAAATAAGTCACTACAGGCCACATACAATGTCTCTCATGTTGGCCCAAAAAAGGTTTTTAAAAAACCTAAGTTTTTTTTGAGTTTTGTTGCACAATTTTATAATACAAATCAAATAAATTTAACTTCAAAAGGCCAAGTGTTTGAGACCCCTGGTCTAAGGTCTATGCATCTAACAGTTCTTCATGCTTCGTATTACAAACACACAAACAACCTCAGAATATAACTCGTCTAGAGCACTTCTGGCAGATGTGATTCCTGTGGTGACGGAACTTTCTCACCTAAACAATACAATACAACCACATCTATACATTATCAGCTACTAGCAGCAAAAAATGTTCTTGAACGTCCTCAGATGAAATAAACTAATAAATAAGACTAGTGATAATTTGACACTATCACAGAAATGCGAATTCATGTTAGTTATTATATGGCCAATGGACATACTCTGTAACGTCAGAAGCTAGTCATCACTATACAGACGGCAGGCTAAACAATGTAACAAATTCCAGATGACAGACAATGGCTTCACATATTGGCGCTATATAAATATGATTAGTATAAGTATTAGTAACAATAATGACCAAGCTAATCCCGGTTTAGCCTATAAACAACCAGCAAAACAAATGGGATGGACACACAAAGGCATAGAAAACACTGACAACTGCCCACAGATAATGAAAACATAAAAAGCACAGCAATGAAACATAAAACAAATCAAACTACTCTTAAAAGATGCAAAAAGTCAACAGTGTATGGAGCACTCAAAAGCTGACAATGATAAAACGTGGTAAACATTTCACAGTGTCCGTCACTTACTAAGTATCTTAATAAGATGCTCAGTGGATGGGGAGCGACTGCAGTTGGCAACATATTGCTCACGAGTGACGAGATACGGCTTCATTACAGCTACGAACTCATTCAATGGTACTAGCGGCTTCTCACAACCCCGCACTACCATATCCTAATGACACGAACACCAACAGCAGAATTTTTCAGCAACAATCCCATGACAACAATCACATTCGCTGATATTACCGCACTTTCCAGCCACTAATAGCCTATGTAAAAAGTAATTTTATTCCATTCATGACCCAATAATGACGCTTAACAACAGTACGGCTTGCAATTCTAGCCAACTGTGTAAAATTTGCACATTTCAATGGCAATAATGACTGACATAAAGCATAACATAACATAACAGCTCACTCACATGCAGTTGTACCGATTTGCCATGTTAACTGAAATTGTGCCTGTTATTTCTATTAGAAATATTATTAAAAGACACGTTCACAGCTGGAAAGTAATGATGCACATATTGTGAGCTGCATTGTATATCATAACCAGGGGCGGCGCCAGAATTTCAGAGCTAGAGAGGACCCCAGGTCGAGTGGCTGTTGATTTACCGCCGCTCCCGCTCCCTCTCCAACCCATCCAAAAAAGCTCATATTTGTGCGAATCTCATGGGCTGTCTTGTTGGAGGCCGGGGAGGTCTTGACCCCTGGACTCCCTGCCCGCCACCAACCCTGATCATAACATGGTGCAGTCTAGTGGTATTTTCCTGTTACTAAAACAACAAAACTTACATACTTACTTATTTCCTTACTTACTTTAAGGTAAGACTACTGCAGCCCTGTTTTGCTGAGTTCTAGTTGAGTAGTGCGAACCTCACCTTGCCACAATATCTGAGCTTGACGTAGTGTTTCTGTTGATTATCCTCATAAAGTTCGAATGCAATGTCCGAGGCATACGGCGGCCACTCGTCATCATAGCATCCCAGAGCGAGCAGAATTGATACCAGGGTGGAGTCATGACACGAGTACAGGTACATCTTCATCCGCTTGCTGCCCATACAAACAACATAAAATAGTAAACGCATCGTTTGCAACACCTGTTACCACATATCCGTTTCCCAACTTTCCATACTGATAAGGTAAAAAATAGATGAATATATTAAACCATTTATAATATCATCTACCTACGCCACTAACTAGTCCAAAATAACTGCTAAATTTATGCCAAACCTGCAAGAATTTAGCTTAAGAATAGTAAAAGTGAAACCTGCATGAGTGAAATGAATGCCTTGGAGGACATTGCTGATCAGTTATGTCAGGTGTGGCAGCTGCGTGCAATGTTTCTGTAATGGAGTGCAAGAGCCGACCGACGCTGAACGTGAGACCAGTCAGCCGGGCTTCAGACATGCAGTCCTTGTCACACACTCCATTCTCAGCCCCACCAATAAGACGATCTCTGAAACAGAATGCAACTGAAAAAAATAAGTTCATAAACTAAATTTTTCCAGCAAAGTGAAGCAACAAGAAAGGTTATGTTTTGGGCCAGTTAATTTTTATCGTCAAGAAATACAGATGGATTTCAATGAAAGTACACAGAAAGGCAAGGCGTGTTCGAAGGTAAAAATAATTAGATTCTGGTGATGATGAATATTCTTCTGTGAATTCTGGATCAATATATAAGATTCTCCAGAAATTATGAAACAGCGCCAGGAGTAAATTTGTTGTATTCACAAGATGGCGACACCATTCTGTGCAAAGAAGTTAGCTTTAACGTGCATTCAGAAGTTAATAAGTCGCTAATTACTATAAGTAAATGAACAAAAAAATTCTCAAACAAAAGAACAGAATACCAGAAACAAGAATTTTAGCAATAATGCTTTGGCTTTTAAGAGACTGTTACTGATACTGATCAGTCATCTCGACATCAAAGATGCTAGAAAGAATGAGAAACTCAGAGCAGTTTCTGTGTGTGATGATGAAACTTACGGGAGATATCCGCAGACACAAAGCTGAAGTACATCGACGGCACACTTGTCGATCCTGTCATATAACTGTGCGAAAAATGGCGGAATGGGACGTCCATGTACCTACAGCATTTTCTACTGCTGCTGTCACTAACATTACCATACTACTACTACAACGAATACAATCAATACAGCTATTATGACATCTACTTATACTTCAGCAGAAAGCCTTTTAATTTTGCTTAACCAAGCAATTTTTCCAGGCTTAACCCAGGCTAAATTTCTTGAGAGAACACTGTTCACAATTATCGGAGTTCTTTTTTACAAACTAGATGCCACTTCCTGTTTTCAAATCAAAACCAAGAAGCAAATGAGATCTTTGTTAGTAAATAACTTACGGTAGGCCCACATGTCAGAACTAGTCAGCACCTATATCACGGATTTCCCAAAAATCAAATAAATCAAATTAAATAAACTTTTTAAAGCCCAAACATATGCTTTGTTCAGTTGTTGCTATCTTTTGCTGACATCTGGCATCTGACATCTCACTTTATAAATCCAATTTATTGAATTTACACAATCTGCCAACTCCAGCACAAAAAGATGAGCCAGTGCCTTGCCTGTTGAAAACTGAAAATTAAACCATCACTGCAAAACAGCATATGATTAATGTAGCAGCTAGAAAGCTTATGCATTGGTAGCACTTTCATTTCATACATGTACTGTAGCTGCTCTTGAAAAATCAAAAAATCTGCAGTTGTTAATACAAACACTGAATGTATTTCTGCTTAATCAAAAATAAAACCAATGAGCAACTTACTCTCCTAGCCACAATGTGATCTCGCAGTTGCATCATATTTATGTCCTCCAAGGGTGAGGTATCTCCTACAGGTTTCACAAAAATATTTCAGTGCAAAACTGAATATATCGAATTTTAGTAAACATGAGGTGCTCTTATCTTGACATAATATGTATCATTCTATGATACATCCAAATCAGCACAACAAAAATAGATTGGTGTAAATGGTTAAAAATGGAGTTCTGGTTGTCTCATAAAAATGCTCAGAGAGTGATCCGTAGAGATTAAAAATTGGGAAGGGGACCAGTTCTCAGGTTTACCTTAAAAATGGCCATTAAAATGTTGTATACTGTCGGGGGGTCTTAACTCTATTCTCTGTTCAGAATCAAGCCGCTTATCTACAAAGTATACACAGGCCTAACACCTTCATCTCTGTTACTCTGCTGCACTGAGTCAATAACACTCACAATACAATGTATTCCCTGATAACTTCCGGACAACTGAATATATTCCTCACCTTTGGCAAATAAATACCCTGACATTTCCCCAGATACGTGGCACCCCAAGCACTGTGATGAAGTGAAGTGAAAGAGATATGATGCTGATTCTGATACCTGTATGCTTCTGGTATCGTTCGACAATGTCAATAAACTCCGGCACGAAAAGATAAGACATCTCAAGCTGTGTGAGCAGTCTGCTGAATGTGCTGCAGCGCTTTGTACTCGGAAACAGAACCTCATCCCCCAGCTTCTCGACAGGTATAACCACCGGCTCTTACATCAGCACAGACAGATAGCCAGCAGTTGCAGATAATTCAACTAGGAATGATCAGAGATCTAAATCTCTGCTGAGACATGTGCTGCCACATGGCGAATACAATGAACTCTGTTAACGTGTTATGTCCTAATGCTGAAGAATTCTGGACGATCCAAAATACACAAAAAATACGGATTGCCACCAAAGGCTAAACACTTTCCCTTGGGCTATGCCAAACCCCTTCACAAAATTTTGTCAGAACCTGTTCAACAGTAAAGAAAACAAAAGTAAAAAATTGCCTGAAGAATAACGAAGATTAATTATAAATTATTATAGTACAGTTTATCATAGCAAAGAAGTCAAAACAGTTCATGAACTAATTAACTTTAATACTCATTACTCAATGAATTTATCTGTATCAATTACTGCAGCATATGCTTAGACCATTGTAAAAATGACTTATTTCTAATTTGCAGGCAAAATTGCTAAAAAAAGATTCACTGCTGTATATATATATATATTAGCTATGCTACATGTCTGCTCTTACAGAAATTACTAAAGCCAATGTCACAGCTCTTGCGACTACTGTTCCAGCAAGCATACTTAGACCAATTTTTAGTTCTGTCTCATTTTAATTAATCAGATTTTTTGGCAATTTCAGTTGGTTTTATCCCTAAGCTTGTAAGCTTGTAAACAAGTGGGTCATCTGTGTAAATGGTATATGACTGATACCTGACTCTTTGAATGAGTTGACGCCGTACATGCCAGCAATGACACAACGCAGTGACTCGATCGTTCGATCCATGTTTGTTGACTGAACCCTACACAGGTAGAGTGAATAATGTAAACGTGCATAAATCTACAATGGGGGTAATCAACCAACTGTCATAAACTGTGAAAACTTACAGAAGATTGTTTATAGTGGACACAAGCATCAACATGTAAAATGCATCAATTAAAGAAAACAAGAAAAATTCACAGTTATGGATGATGTTGTTAAGAATGCCAGCCATAGGACCATATACTAGACCCAAACTAGTACAGAGCACCGTATAACAGAAGATATACTGTTAAGAAAAAACCAATGTTAAAAAAACAACAACAAATTACAATTCCAAGTAAATATGACCTTCTTTTTATGTGATATACTGACTAAACCCATTTCTTCAGGATATGGATTTTTCATACTCGTAAAATTTCTATTATTGCAAATATTCAATGTAACTAAGTATGGTAAAACAATAGAAGATATTAAATCTAAACACAAAATCTAGTAGTGCTTTGACTTTTTTGTACACAATTGAAGCCATCATCATTTTCAGAATGACAAATAAAATAAAATAAATAAACATCATGTAAAAAAATGCTCAAACACAATTTTAAAAAAAATGTTCATAAACGTTTTTATTGCAGCTATGATGTAGTAGCTTTGACCCAACAAACACTGGTATATATAGAATATTGATTTATCGAACAAACAAAACAAGAAAGCCAGCTGTCACTAGAATAGCCAGCCATACTGGTTGTCAATGACCTTCAAAGTCATACAAGGTTGATGATTTTCATGTCATTAAAAAGCCAATAAGCCATTACCTATTAGTGATTAAGAGCAACATAGGCCCTATCTCTCACCATTTCCGAGATACGGAAATATGATATTGATACGGAGATATACGGTTTTCCATTAAAAAAATCACATTTTCCCACCCCCTACATTGAATATGTTCGCCTTTCACTAGATTGCTGAAATTTTGCATGCCTAGGTTTAAGGCACATGGCTAATTACTTGTGCAAGAATTTTTTCCTTACGACTTAACACTTAGCCACAATACATCTGTTACAGATAATAACAGCAGGCAGACAACAGACGACAGCTGTACGATAAGCTTGACCGTTATTTCAGTATAATCGAATAAAAACTGATAATAACACAAAGATAACAATGATATGTACTCACTGAACTTCTTTTTTGTCAAATTTATTTCCTATCAGCTTCAAGTTATCATGATATCTTGCTGCTAAGCGCCTGCCAAGAAGATAAACTTGTTCTTGACCCACAGTTGTTAACACACCTCCAACCATACCACCCTGAAGCAGTGAAGTTTTAGAAAACAATTATAACGGTCACAATACTTACTGTGGTAAAGCATTAGTTACTAACAAAAGTCAGTCATAGGTTAGCTAAAATGCGAAACTTAAAATTTAGAATGCAAACATGAATGAATGATTCAATCTTGTACAACTAACTTCAACTAAGTAGTTTTTTCCACTTACTACGGTCCACACTTAAGTTAAATTCACGACTATAGTTACTAATAAGGTGTAAAATAATTCCGAGCTTTTGGTTTCAGCTGGCAAAAAAGTAGGGATGAAGGAAAAGAAAATTTTTTTAGTCCGCCATAGAATGACCAAGTCTTGCTAGCACTCCCCCCCACCAGGGATCTGGGTCCCCCTTACAATTTTTTTCAAAGGGGGGTCCAAAATTGGCTTAAAATGTAGTAAAGGAGTGCTCATAACTTCGGAGTTAAGGGGTGTAGCCCAAAGAAACTTTGGCACTTGACGTGTCTCTAGGTTGGGGTGTTAACGCAAGTACAACGTTTGGGGACACCACCCCCCTTAAAATTTGGAAGGGCAAAAAACGATCAAAAATCGGTGCGATTTGCGACAAGTTTCGAGTTTGAGCGCAAATATCTCTAGAACGGATCAAAATAGCAACAAAATGTAAACGGCGTTAATGAGAACGATCTTTCCGGCGTTGAACAAAAAAAACTTTGTGAACTTCGGTCCACTACAAACAAAGTTATGAGCACGCATGTTGACCTACCCTAAGTCGACAATGCGCATTCTGCGTATGCCAATCCATTTGAGTTTGGGCCACGTGACTTTGGTGCTGGGTGGGGAAATTTAACCCCCCCTAATTTTCCCGCCAATTGGACTTAGGGCACTGGGTGGACTCACGTTGGGCTTTGCCCCAAATTTCTAATTTATTTTTGCATTATGACATGTCATGTAATATTACACAACAACTCATAAAAACAAACTCACACACTAAATAGTGGCCACGAGAACTTAAGCAAAGTCATTGTGGCATTACAGACTAGATGCAGATCAGGAGCCCGATTCACAAACATTGTCGTAAGACATGTCGTAAGATATGTCATAAATTATCATAACTCAGTATTTAAGATGGCATAAGAGTATCTTAGGACATGTCGTAAATGAATTCACAAAATTTATCTTTAATGATCGTAACTTTTTTTCACAAAGGCGTTTTGTTGTCATGGTAACTATGGTCGTCTGCGAGCCGCTGACTAGTCAGTAAGTAAAAGCAGTCATTTAGAGTTAAATTTGCAATGTTTTAATTTAGAAATTTTTAATATTCTGACTACACAATTCCAAGTACATAGTGTTAATACAGGTGCTGATTTATTTTTTATTTGTTTAGATTTTTTATTTATTGCATGTTTTGAATTTACTTCATTTTTTATAGTTTATTAATATTTGCTAGTTTTTAGAGACAGTAGGCCTGTTAAAACCTGGACGAGGGTGGGTGGGATAGGTGAAGTATTTGAAGCATTTCTTGGCAGTGGCATGCTCGATCTGCTGCACTGTCTAGCGAATAGTAGAGATAAATGTGTTTTTTCGCACGCATTAGCTATTTACCCACTGAAGTAAATAGTTCTATAGAGCCTACAATGAAAGAAAACAGCCTGCACCAATCACCGACGGACAGTGGTAGATTATGCGTTTTATTTTGGTATTGTGGTACTATCAGGTATTGCAATAATTGAGTCATTATCATTAATTCATTTGTTGCACCGCAAAACAGTACACTGTATTATTTTTATTCTATGGTCATTGTCAAGATATGTGTTTACATGGCTATGGCATAGCAACGGTCCATTGCCAATGCAAAGTGCTGTTTATTTATCCATTAATTAATTTATCCAGCAAAAGACCATGCAAAACAGATATAGTACAAATGTGACATTTCTAGATTACGAGTATAACTGAATAAAAGGTCTTATAAATCGATACAAAAAAGTTTTTCTTGTTGGATGATGTTGGAATCGTATAACTTGGAATGTCATAAGACACCTAAAAAGTGATGGTAGGATTTTTGTCATAAAATTGTCGTAAGGTGTTTTGTGAATTTGGCCCCAGTATTTTTCAGTGCCACTCTGAAAGCAAACCACAAACTAAAAAGCTAAAAACTGCACTAATATTTTGGAATGTCCAGTAAAAATGTTAGGGATGCAGGTTTTTCTAAGAATGAACTACTAGCCTATAAGGAAGTATTTCATGAACATACCTTAAACACCACCTTGTTGTAGCGGTCCTGCAAGCCGGAACTGGGTTTTGGTCCACCATGCAAATACTCAACTGTGTAGGGAACATCTGTATGAGGTAATGTTCTCATAAAATATGTTTTATCAAATATCACCTACAAATATGTTAAACAGATATGGCAAGGCCGATAAGCTAGTAAGTATATTAAAGACATATCTGCTTCTTTCTTCATCCTGCCATAAATTTTCTGAAAGCAGACTTGATCAACACCCATTGTGGCTGACTTAATGACTATGGCCACATAATTATATTCATATATAAATATTTTGAGTAAATTCAGGCAAAAAACACATCAAATATAAACCAATATCGTTCACAACACTACATTTCAAATACAATGTAAAACATAGTACATTGTGTAACCTCTGCCCACAGATAGCAGGTTGTAAAAAAGCTAGATAATGACAGCTGCTAACTATAAATTTAGTTAAAAGGAACAAAAAAATCAACTTTTTAAAAAATAAGATTACTTGAAATTATAAAATCACACTGCAAAAAACTAACTGTATATGGTAAACTAAAATTAACTTATTTTTTCATTAAGTTTCCCCGCAATGCACTAATAAAAGTAAAAAAATATTTGTGAAGTAAAATTAGAACTAAAAGTAAAATTAATCCTGCCAAACCAAAATATAAATTAAATTAATGATTATATTCTGAAACAAAATACTGCTCAATTCTACAAGCAGCCAAGCATGGTTAAGTGACATATGGTAAGCTCCAATGCTTAACTCTGTACACGTCTGTCACAGGTTATACGACACCTACTTGTTTCTGTAACTTATTCCCTCAGTCGGACGATGGTAAAAAGCAGATTGGCGAATGTGCAGATCTGCAGATGTTGTAACATGGTTAGGGCTAAAGTTGGATATATGGTTAAGATTAGGCTTAGGATTAAGGTTTAGGATAAGGTTGGGGTTAGGAATAAAGTTTGGAGATGGTTTAACTAATTAACTACAGCTTTATTACAACGTTTCCTGTTGCGACATTCGCAGATCCGCGCATCCGCAATACGCTTATTTACCCGCAGACGTGCAGTTTGTACATCACTATGCACATCAAATTGATCTATCCGTGTTTTGGCACATGTATCCAAATACATATATGAACACAGTACTTCCTCATTCTCACCTCAGTGAGGCCGGTTACATTAGTCAGAGGAGTTCTTGCACCGTGTCTGAAAAAAATTTGAACATTTTTCAGGGTCAAGTCTCCATTTGTGGGCGTGGCAACCGGCGGTGTGACATCTTGTCGAGAACGAAGAACATAGAAAGCAGCACCAGCAACGGCACCACCACCACATAAAGACAACAGTGTTGATGCTAATTTTCTTCGCAAACCCATAGCATGAATGTTGTCAAACGTCAAGTAAAAAAACTTATACAACAAACAAAAACACCAATGTCAACAATACAAATCATAAAATATTTATTAACGCTGTATTTCAAAATAACGTAACGTAAGTGACTTTCTGAAATCACCCACGCCCAAACACTAAGGGGGATCTACGCTTACGAGTTACGAGGCTAGAATAGCTCAATATTTTCGTGGGTCATTCCACTTACTTCACACTTCAGATTTATTAGACCACTTGTTCGGTCCGAAATCGGATGTTGGTGTATGCTTTTTAGCCAAGCCGAGCTGAGCCGACTCAGCCGAGCAGCCGATCGTACAGTACGTACTACGCGCGTGGTACGTCTGTATGACACGATCTGTCGTCTATCTGTTGCCTGTTTAAGTTACATAACCTAGATATTGTCGCGTGGCTATGCCTAAACGGTACGTTTTACCGAACAAGTAATTTGAGCAAAGATCACGTAACGCGCGACCACATCGGTGGCTTCGGCGCTGCCACCTGGGGAATCGGTGTATCATCGTCAAAGTCTGATATCCACACATGGATAATTCATAGATAGGCCTCTCCATATCAATGGCCATGCTTGTGACAGACAGACAAACGACTATAGACAGAATTACGGTAGCTAATAATTATACTCTAGCACAGTGCGTCGCACGTAAAAAAAGAGTTCACACAGATCTAAGCAATTTTCCGACGGACGTAGGCTACATATAGGCCTACGTGCAGTTGCAAATTTCGGACAAAGGATATTGTGGATGGTCAAAATTTTCTCTTTTTTATTTGTTTGTAAATTTCTTTAAAAAGAATAAAATGGAAATATGGAAATTTCTTGCCCCAAATTTTGTAATTGCTGCATAAAAAATTTCCGACAGAAACAAGTTTTTTTTCAACAGGCTAATTTTTTTGGCGGGGGTCAAAGGGGAATACACCACGACGCCACTGCTTAAATTAATTTGGTCAGAATCTAAAGTAGGCTTATTTCTTCTTTAGACCAATAGCCTCAGCAATATCCTATGCTTAATTGAGGCTTATTTTTGATCGGACAACATATTTTGACGAAATCCGATGATAATGGCGATGATGATGTTGATGATCGATGATGATGATGATCTGACCGTTCCAGGTTTCGGCGCATTCCGTCACTCACGAGCGAACAAATAATCTAACCTAAACAGTGGTGGATCCGAACTTTTGGAATAGGGAGCGGAAAAGTAGGGGATGGGGTTTGATTTTTAAAATTTTTCAAAATTTTATGCGAAAATAAAGTATTATGGTGCAAAATTTTCACTTGTATTATAAGATGCATCTAGTCCATAAACACCCCCTCCTGAGCCACTGATCTTAAACCATGCAGAGACTGCAATAATCTATTTGCCACTGCATACAAGTAACGTAATTCTGCTTGGCCTATTGTGATGCGCAGTGCTGACGACTACTGCCACTGGGATAGGCCTACACGTGCTTTGGCGTAATCGTGTTTGTCTCTTATACGTCGTGCACGTGTTTGCTGTAAGGCCTATATGCTATGCATGCTATGCATGTTAACGCTATGAATGGGATCGGAAGCATCTGGCACCACAGATCAAATTCGTGTACAGTCGTCAAATATATAGACTATATAAAGGTTATTTGTAATAGCACACGCGAGACTGGGACGACAGAAACGCTCGTGTCAATGTGATTATTTTGCCATCAGACACTGTGCACTGACAAGCGATGATCAATAGACCGATTTATTCATTCCTTTAATGAACACGCAACATGGCACCACAACCGCACTGCCTAATAGCAACAAGCCTACAATAAAAAGCGTACAAAACACAGATGCACAAACATAAAACATAACAAAAAACCTAGCCGTCGCTAGGAAAGGCTGACCGTACTACCACCTACGTTCAGAGGCCAACGTCTGACATCCGGTGACGGAGAGAATGCAATTACCTCCGATGTGATTATTACAGTTCCGTTAACGCTTAGGCTACGTTAACGCTGCTGTCAAATGCTACAATCAACGCCAGTATAACAGACGTCACGCGCGGTCATCTCAGCAAACGTTATATGCGAACCGGACCGGCCATGCAGGTGTCGTCCCCTGCAGTCGAAATAAAAATGTGAAAGGATAAACCCAAATCAGCTAATCTTAGACTGGCCTCCTCAACTAAGTCTATACGTCATCAACCAAAGTGAAATTTCTCCCGTTGCGTTTGTGCCAACTAACTTATGGCGTCACGCATCGACAAAGAGACACAAGAAGACTCGAAAATGTAACGCATCCACCGAGAAGTACGATGTATACGAAGGCACGACGTTCGGACTGGCGTGGGTGAGTGAAACTATACGGCTGTTTCAGAAGTTCGAAGGGGGCACTCGGCGGAAGTGGCCAGTAGCTTGGAGGGGTCATTGGAAGCGACGAAAACGGCGAGTAGACTGTCACAGCAGAGTTGAACGATGCGACAGCAACAGTCAACCTCGTCGCCCGTCAGCAGATCACAGGCAGATCTCAAGACCACCCGCCACGATTCACTGCACACACGCGCATGTTCTAGATAAATACACTGCTGTAACAGATAAGCGAGTACGCAGTACCAGCTTATACCCGCCAGACAGTGCAGCATCGTACTTAAATCCCGCTCTGATCACATAGACTACAAGCAAGCGACTCCGCCTATTTTTCCTATACATTTTCTGCAGCGTGGTCTGTCTGTCGTCTGACTGTCGCATTCGTGCCCCCTGCTGAAACTGTTCGACGGATGTGGATGCCATTTGGCAAGTATACGCTTGAAAGGTCCAATGACTTATTATGTCAATGGCAGGGCTCGAACTGGGACGGTGGGGGACCGGTATGGCATACCGGCACTTCCTTGGCCGCATGGAAAGCATATCAGCACTTCTTTTCTGAGAAAAAAATACTGGTATGCTTTGCAGGCCGTTTCCTGAAATTTAGGCAACTGGTTGCTGATGTTTGCGTCAATCAATAGCCAAAATAGTGCTAGTTTGAGGGGAGAAATGGAAGGAAGACAAAACTGTCATGCATACCGGCACTTATTTTTGTCCACTTCGAGCCCTGGTCAATGGAAGTCTCTGATCCAAGGAGAAAAAGAGATTTGGTCAATTTTGGTGACACAACGTCCAGCCAATATTTAAGCAATTGCTTCTGAGTTACAAAAATGATTTATGATTCACCAGGTGACCACACGGATCCGCAATTCCGCCTTTTAGCAGATTACTTACAATACCTTGGACTTCTTGGATTACTTATAGTCGGACGTACCAGTGATCGAGTGCAAGGCAGTCGCTGAGTCCTCGTCCGCCGTTCCACAGCATGCGGCTGAAGACGCGCTGGAACATCTTGTAGAGCTTCTGATCGTCGACGGACTGCGGAGCGGAGTAGGAATAATCCACCAGCGTGGGACGCCCTCTGTTGACGGACTGGAGACTCTCGAACAGCACCCGCACGTTCTTCCGTACGATCTCTATTACCTGCAGCCACCGCATCGTAATAGGCCTACATATACGCGTACTATTCATATACACAACTATAGCAAAAGCACCTGCTGTCGCAGCACACACCGCGCGATGTTATTTATGTTTACGACCAAGCTTCGCGATCACGGAACACGTTATACAGTAAAGGTAAAAGATAAAGTCTAGTACATGATAGGCTAGCGCTTCTTTTCTTACATGAGACATACTCGTGACCAGAAGCGTTTTGACAATCTCGGAAGTGGCAGCTGATTGGCATGAGCTAATGATACCAAGCGCACTATGCGGCCATCCATTGCCCGCGGTAACGAAAAACTAGACCCGCGATTTGCAGCTAGCAGACAAACCACTGCCCCAATCAGCCACAGAAGGCCTTCACTCCGTAGCCCGTAAGCTACTACTCATTTCCCGTCCGACAGAGTACACGGGCAATTGATGGCCTATATTCCAATCTATAATACACAGACACGATACACAGACAGACGGACGGACAACTCACCGCTGCAATACCGTGCTTTGCTCCATGCGTTAATCGCGCGGTATAAACAGATGTACACTCAGGCTGTAAATAGTGCGTGAGTGTATCACGACGTCATCGTTATGTCGCGGTTTAACAGTCTCGTCTTTGTACCGTTAAATAGCTACAAGTTACAACTTTTTCGTTAACGATAATTAATTGGAGACAAATAAGGTCAGGCACAATCCTAAGTTGTGCTAGTTAGACCCACATAATGTGAATGCATGCGAATGTTCACCTTGATGCGTCGTAGGTGGTCCAGTGTCTGCAGCCAGTAGTGTTCGACGTGTGGTTGATATTGATACCAGGATTCACGTATCTGCACAAGACCAATCAGCATTATAGCCTAACCTAGGCTTATTACCAATCGTAATCTGAAACAGTTTACGAAATCGTACATGCCGGCGATTCTTAGCGGATGCTGCCTAAAGATTAAAGTCTGTGATAACTCGTTTCTTGGATAACTGGCTATAAATCACTCGACAATCCTGAACATTGTTACCTCCGCGTGTGGAAAAAAATTTCCCTCTTTCTGTCTTCTTGTCTGTTTGTTCGCAAGAATATTGAGTAAAGTTATTAGAATGATGACATTTTGCACAGTTAAATATAGGCCTATAGAGAGACGAAAATACAGACTCAGGTGACCACATTGGGTCACTTCACTTTTTGACTTTAGTAGGTACTTGACCGAAGTTTAGACTCAGCGAAAGTCTCAGCGAAAGTCTAAGTCAAAACGTGAAGTGACCCACTATATTAATTGTAATCTCACATCACTTTTTTTCGCCGAAAGACATAAATGTGGCAGCACTCAGCGTGAAAACGCTTACAAAAATAAACTAACGTTATAAACATTTTACACGTAAAACATGCAACTTTTTATGCATTATTTATCGATAATAATTTAGCGATCGGTAGGGCCTAAACCTAATGACAGTCAGACTATCAGACAGTCTAGTTTCGTAGAGATTCAAAATAACGGCACTCGAGGACGAACGATTGGGGAACGGGAAAATTATGTGGCCGTGAAATTGTAATCTATGCTCACTAGTAAGTCGTTGCATTATGGCATTATGACGAACCTGTCTATAGATGCAATCGGCATCTGCTTGATTTCTGCCCGGAATTTTTATCTTCATGTTATTCAACGCATTCAGCACCCTTGACGTCAAGTTGTCTTCTTTATTATTCTAAATCACGCAGACATAGCACGTAAACGCTATAGTAGCCTATCGGCTATAGAAGAGACTATAACTCAAATGTTTTACGCGCAACAGCAGCTACTGCTGTATCCCGTCTTAGCCATCGCAATTCTGTCTCTCTGTCTGTCCGTCTGTCACACGGATGGATTAGTCCCAAAAAACGTTCAAGCTATAGGATCACCAAATCTTCAACATCGGCTACCTGGAAGACTCTATAGTTTCAGGATTCGTAAAGCTTTTTCATAAATTCGACAAGCGAGCGAAGGCGCTAAATGAGAGGGGGTGGGGAAAATTTGCGATTTCAAGCCAGTACGACTGAGCGAGAAAGATCGTGCCGTCTGGCGCCCTCTGGTAAGTGTAAAAGAAACATCGTTGCTAGGATGGGTGAGTTTCAAACATGCACCACTGTTGCGCGTTCCCCTTTGCATTAGCTGGGCTTTTCTTGTTTATGTCAAGTGTCATCACATAGCCCTACTATAGGGGCCTATGCTTTACCCGATGGTGAAATTAATTTCGTATCAAACTACTGTATATATTTATTATGAAACATCAACAAAGCACTGGCTTAGCCATGGGGTTACTGGGGGGCACGTGCCCCTTCCCGCTAGGAGCCTATTCAGTTATAGGCGTACTCAAAATAGTGCCAAAATGCTCCAAAAACGTCATTTTCACACAAAAAAGTGCGAAAATTTTTCAGGGGGCGAGGCACAGCGCCCTCCCCAGATCCCTTCCCGTTGAGAGGGGACACCATCCCCATACTCCACCCTTCTCATGCCCCCAATACAACTAGATTCTGGCTAGGCCACTGCAACAAAGCTATATCACATATGCCAGCATAAGCTTACGCTATCGAATCGGCCCTAGACCCATCGATGTGGTAACGATACCCATCAGTCGCGGCACCGGCGTATTTAATGGCGAGGGAGCAACCTGCCATGCCCCACTTGCGGCGGAGATATTGCACACTTTTCCTTGCTAAACCATCAAAACTTATTAGGCCTTATCAGTTTACAAAAAGGCTTTAACTACTGAAAAACGAATTAAATACCCCTTTGTCCATGTTCTTAAAATGCTAAATAGGCCACTGTGGATTATCGATATTGTAGAATGTTGTAAACTTGTAATGACCGTATGAAACAAAATATCATGATCACAAAGGTACCAAAGTAAGCATGATCTTGTTGCAAGCGGCGGGCATGCGTGGCAGCGTCGTTGACTTCACGTTGGAGGTCTGGAAGATACGGGAACCAGTAGAACGCGATGTATCTCGTTGCACGCTTCTTGATGTCTCGCCGTCCTTTCAATTATACATTCACGCGTAAACTGTACTGAATCATTGATAACCATTTCGTGATATTGCTTTCTTACGAAAGAAATAAAAAAAAAAACGTAATACTTTGCAAGATACGAAAAAGATCGTCTTTTCATTTTGTCGACTAATAAGCCTACACACAAGTCAGCAATTCGAACTATAGAACTACTGCTTTTGGCTCTCAGATTTTACTGTTTACTTAATTTTTACCCCGCCGTAGCAGGGCTGAGAGAAATTAGTCTATAGACTCATTGTAATGTTCCTCTCCACGGAAATCTTTAGTAAAAGGCGAAAGATTTATTCGTGGATTGAAGAGAAACCAGAGTAAAGATCTTTGCAGCGTTCAATGCACATAGCCATAAATTGCATCTTTATAAAGGTGTCGCCAGCATAGTTGGCGCTAAACGCCAAACACTAAAAGTATTTTAAGTGGCATTTTATGTTAGCCATTAAACAAAGTGTAAAACGTTTTACTTAATTTCTGCTTCTACGTAGCAATAGATGTTCAATAATTATGTCGTGAAAAAAGCGATTACCGTTTATCGGTGCTGCCGCCTACCGAACAGCAAGCAAACCCTGGGCAGGTGCGTGCTGTGAAATGCACGGGAAGAAGCGCGGTTATTGTTCGGTTCGGTAAGTGCACTTTACCGCATAATGTGTGTCAGAATAAAATACAAGAAATTTGAGCTAATGCTCGCGAGACGCCCGAAAGCATATAGCAGTTCTTGTTCGCAAACTGTCAGTCTATCTCCAGAAATTTTGTCGCAGTTCATTCCTGGAGTTTGCGGTGTAGCCGAAGATCGCAAAAATCAATAAAACCCCTTATTTTGGGAGTTCAAAGTCTTTCAAAGTCACTGATGTTGATACGACCAAAGAGCTCGTCACTAGTGCTTGCTGTGACAAGCAGCATGCCCATGGTGATCTGCAACCGTTTTCACGAAAGACTGGCCAACAACGGTGAAATAACGACTTTTACGGGGGTACCGCTATTTGATGCCCTCGTGCGCAGATTTCCTTGAACCTAGAAAATCGAGACTTGGACCATCGAATTCTACGTTCAATGCTGAAAATTTCATACTCAGCTTGTCCGTGTCTCAACTGATTTCGGCGCAATAAAATTCGCTCTTATAATGTGTATCGCAGCCCGAAATCGCCAAAAAATCCATAAAAACCACTATTTTGGCGCTGGTCATCCAAGGTCATTGAATTCGGTGGCAATCGAAAGCCAGTGGAGTGAATAATAGTAACCTAGGCCCTATGTCGCGACGTTACTAAGATACAACGACTTATTGGCTAAAAATCGCCAATTTTTCCTACCCCCTGTCATTTAGCGCTTTCGTTCGTTATGAGCTGTTTCGAATTTATGGGAAAGCTACGATTTCTGAAAACTAGAGTCTTCCAGGCAGCCGACGGTAAAAATTTGGTGATCCTAGCTTGCACCGTTTTTGACTGATCGACCCGTGTGACGGACGGACAGACGAACAGAATTGCGATGGTTATCAGACGCGCTAAAGTAGGCCCTAATAGTTGCTTTCGCGCGTAAAAATAACATAAAATACAACTGGGCAATTCCACGCCAACGTCAACCTATATGGTGTTTTCCAGAATAACTGTAAAAGCAATATATTATACACTACTGTGACCAGGATTAATAGGACTTTCAGTATCTAACATATAAAGA
>Ga0056128_1002422_pt1 | contig 22086 bp, 20 predicted proteins | sample WorMetLIZISLAND2_FD_71113 | JGI IMG/M metagenome (GOLD analysis project Ga0056128, IMG submission 71113) | Marine gutless worms symbiont microbial communities from Max Planck institute for Marine Microbiology, Germany - Olavius geniculatus... ... | reverse complement strand
AGGTACAAACTTGCTAGTCTCAACTGGTGCTGTCAGTTGCTACCTTGCTTCGATGGTGAACTTAATCTGGTTCGCTAATGAAAAATGCTTATCGTGTCAGCACTGAGCAACATGGAAACACGAAATCGGGCGTCTTGTGATCCAAAAACTCAACATCTTGCAAGCTCGGTGTGATAGTGCACTGTCTTGCTCGAACATGTGAAAAACGAACTATCCCCACAGACATGTAAATTCGATCGTTTTGCACGCTTTTGTGGCTGCAACTATAAAACTCCAAATATTTGTCAACAACAAACCAGATTTTTCACAATCAAAGCAGGGTATCACCATCAAAGCAACTGGTAGCACCAATTGGAATTAGCCTGTATGTACCTGTGACACATTATAATGTCACTGTTTATCACGACTAGCAAAGAATATTTAATCAACTGCCATGTTTTGTTAAAACATTTCGAATTAGTATTTATTCAGCTACAACTGGTAAAAGTGTCATGCAAATGGCTCATCATTTGAGTGAATTATGAAAAAAACAGATAGGGGTCCTTTTTATGAAACATCGTGTATATATACAACATAGAGTGAGCCACTTTTATTGTGGTCCAATTTCGCCATTATTCATTGTTCATTGCAGTGTGATGTTGGAAGAGATGTGCATTTTCCTGTGGATCATCATCATCAGTATCACCATAGTGGTGTATAGCGCCATGAATCAACCCCCTCCACAGTACACGATCGACAGCAAGTTTATAAATATTGTCCAAGTCTAGTTGCCACAGATCTCGATATATGGTAGCCAGCTAGGACTGTTGAGGCTGGATGGCTGCATGATACTATATAAATGTTTTAATTTACTGATTTATTCATTTATTCATTTAGGTCCTATTTTTCCATGCACATTTTATGGTCGATCAAGTTTGGGACTTGATCAGAAATCATCTCAATGACCGTTTTTCCATCGCCAATTAGCGACTAATCGTCCATCAAATCTCCCATCAAGTTGCTGGCCAAATATTGGCCGATTAAAGTCAAATAATTGACAATAAACATGGCAATCTGCAGTTTGTTGCTTATTTGCACCAGAAACATCGCTTTAGTTCGCCCGTCAGAACGGCAGTTCATGCGATAAAATGAAGTTCTAGGCATGGCGATAAATCATTACTGATCAATTTATACTGTGTATAGTGTTTTGTGAAAAAATATAATGGATAGATGCTCTTGTATTGATTTATGATAGAACGTATTTTTGACAGCAGATGATATGGACAATATCATTGATATAGTTGCTGTGACGATGTTTACTGGCTATGGCGTCCGCTCACAGCTCATGCTGGGTAATTTAGCACAACACTGCAAATCGAGGTCACTGTCAGCCAATCAGATTGGCGTAAAATAGGCTCAGCTAATGGTGAATTAATAGATCGTGGATCATGTAATTGGAGATCAAAAATACAATGGAAAAATGAAACGCAGTTGATCAATGATCAATTCTGAGCATCAAGTTCATTGGCAATCGATAAATCGGAGATCAAATCTGATTTGATGGTGCATGGAAAAACTGGGCCTTAGTGGTTGATGTGCGGTCAAGTGTGTAATTTCATCTATTTTGTTTGTTCATTGTTAATTTTGGTTAGCAGCTGCAGTGCTGTTTGTTGTGATTGTATCATTTTGCCGTTTGATGCATTGGGGGAAACACTGACCTCAGCTTTGTTGCTGATATTTTATTGTTTGTTTTCTCACTGTTCTGTATACTGTCGATACTGTAGAATTCCTATCTCAAACAAATGCATCAGAAGTGATAATGAAAGTGATATTATTGTTTGTAACTGGCAGTTGAGCATAGCAGCATCATACTGGCTGGTGAACAAATCTGGACTACCTCTCATCTTTAAGCAGGATAATTGTCAGGCGCCTGCTGCTGGTCAGTTTGAAGAGCATGAAATTGCCCGCTGCGTAGCGCCACTTCTTTTCTGCTTCGCTGACAAAGAGAAATACGAACTGTACGTGTTATGTCTACACTCTGTAATTATGAAGTTGAAGCTGTACTTGTAATTTTTCGTAATTGTCACCAGACTTGAGGTCGCATCATGCGAGCTGACTCTCTTAGTGTCGGCCAACATTTTGGTGAACATCAGTCTTGGCTTACAGTGTTAGCTGATGAATGGAAACAACAGGTGACAAAGAATAGTGATCACTATATACATCTTTACTGCACTGTAATTTGGTGCTATTAAGATGATACCAGTGACGAAAATTATTTGGATTATCTGATCTACTCAATTGCTTTTCAGTTCAATTGTTTACCAGTTTTTTCGTCATCAGCTGCACAAACATCTATTGTTTTTATGAAGTTCATTCAACATTGGCAACTTTCTCCCTGTCTAACTACTGTGCAGTTGCTGAAAGTTAAAAACGTAGACCAGTCGGGCTTGTTACATCTACAGATTATTGTGATGTCAGTGCATAGTAAGCTAATACGTGGTTACTTTCTGGCTTTTGTGTACATGTCTTTGTGCATATGTAGTTGTACAATGAAACTGGGCAAGTCGGTTCATGGACCAGGAACTTCGCCTCAGTGGTATGCTTTTTTCTGCGTAGTCTTCTCTACAGCATCATCGTCTACAGTTAGAGTTTCTATACTAGCAGAACTGCTGATATTGTGAGATTAACAGTAAAATAGGTTGATCTGGATAATAAAGTTTGGGCAAGGTTTTCTGAAGATACATACGTGCATACATACGTAAAAGTTATTTAAAGTGGTTTGAAGAGCCAGGTTTGAAGACGTTGAATCTTGTGTCTTTTGAGTAGTTATTTTGTGTCATTGGTTTACTGTCAGTTACATCGATGGCATTGTGTAATTTGGACGTGTAAAAAGAGCTGTAACTTAGTATAGTGTTAATGACAGGTGTGGAAGGTTTACATTGGAAGGTGGAGTTACAGTTCGTCAAGTTCATGTTGCTTCAGACAGTTTTCGGCCAGACTGGTGAGCAGTTCTTTCTCTCTCACTGACATTTATACTGGCTGCTGGCTTTATAGCAGTTTAACGGAATTATGTTTTCAACCATCATGGACATTTTTATGAAATATGTAAACGTTTTGTCAATTTAAAAAAATGTATATACATTTATGTTTTTGATCTTTGAGTGACAGAATGCATGATTATGGGCAATTATAGTATTACATTATTTCAATTTGTCTGAAGTCGTTTTTTATATCTTTGCTTTATCTATGTGAAGAAGAAGTGGAAAACAATAAAGCAAAGTGATTATATGTATTTTGATGAAGTGATGATCATTATTGTAGGGTGTACAATATTGGAATTGATGTGAGACAAGGTCGGGGTCGTTACTGTGAAACAAACATTGTTACATTTACTCCTCGATACCAGCTGGACAACCAGTCCAGCCAAAAACTTGCATATGCTCAGCGACATTATGCCTCTCAGCACGTGCGTAGATTCTTTTTTCTACTTGTTAATTGTGGCAGTAAATGAGCCCAAAAGTTGAGATGTGCGCAGATCTCGTGACACGCTTAGTTGCAGTAGTTGAGTGTAACGTTTGGAGTTAGAACATTTGGCATTACTGATAGTGGTAGATTACACTATTTGCATTATCTTCTGCACTTTCGTAGAAGTTTGTAAATAACCAAGTGAATAAGTAAGTAAAGCCAACAGTTCTAGTCTGTAAAGCAGTGGAGCGTCATTGTGCAGACACTGTACAAACTAAGCAATTGGATAAGAGATGCAGAAAAGATGGGTCTGTAGATGCGAGAATCGTAAATTTAATTACTTCTAGCGTTAGATGTGGCAAATTCTTGTGGTATTCTGAGATGTGTGTAGTGGAATCCATGCACATGGGAATAAATATACTGCACAGTGTATCTGTTCTTATTCCGTTTTTTCTATGTTTATTGAGCCTACCAAGAATTGACTTGGATTGTCTACTGTATACCCATATGACAATGGTAACCCATGGATTTATGTAAGATAACAAATAAAATGTTTGTTTGAAGATGGTTTCAGTTGTTTGTGTGCATTCAGAAATCAGCCGACAACTACCTGTCAGCTCTGCCCAACTGTGTGCTCTCGTACCACTGGCCACGAGTCGATCTCGACAACCTGCTGTGTGTGCGGATGATGGACAAGCCGGCTTGTCGCTGGTCCGGTGGATTCCAGATCGACCGAGTCGACTCCTTCCACATCAACATGAGGTCGTTCAGACTTTAAAACTGTTTTAGCAGAAGAGCATTGGCAGTCCTGTCTGCAGTTGGAACATATCTTACCATAAAATAGTCCGTTTCATCTCTGTCCATCTGTCTGTCACAGATGAGCACCCTGTTAAAGCTATTTATCAGAATGGAATGCAATTCACTGTACACAGTGTGCTCCAGAATAACATTGCATTGAATGGTTTCCAGTTCCATAATATATATGTAGGGGATATTTTGCATTCGGAGCCCCCACATACAACATGCTTGCTTACTTATATAGCTAGTCAACTTAGGTCAACTCAGCCTGGCCATCCATCTATTGTCACTGATAGTCAATACTCAGCAGTGCTCTCTCGGGGGCTCTATGACCAATATAAGTGGTGCAGCTTATCTCTATTTTTTAAGCCCCGAGCCAGCAGTGAGTGTAAACACAACTCTGACATATAGGAGGAGAGCCAGAAATCCCATATACTCTTGTTACCTTCCTGGCAGTTGGGTGAGTAGGTACAATGAGTACTATTAAAAGCCGGGGTGTCAGGCACACTGGCACGACTTTTGATTCACTAGCCTAGCTGTGCCTCCGTGGTCTTGCAGTGTATACTGGTGTTTGGCTGAAAACTAAGGAAATGAAGGTGAATGACAACCTATTGGCCTTATTGCTCAGGAAGTACTTTGTGTTTTGTGCTTACATAGCAAGCCTGCATGTATATGGCTGTATTGCAGGAACGAGGGCAATCGTTGTTTGTTTCTGCGTGTGGACATTGTGCTCCATGGTGCTACGTACGTCGTCGTCTTCACGGACACTGATCAGATGCCGCCACCTTACCGTGTTGATAACTTTGCCGAGGTTTATTATTTTGACTTATGTTACATCTTTGTTTATCACTGTTTACTAAATTACCAGTAAACTTGTTTCCTTTGTATGTAATGTTTTGTCATTTCATCACATATTTTGTTTTATTTCAGCACCATTATGTTTTTACTTTTTGATAATGCATACCTGTTTATTTTGCATTCTGTCATCTGTATATTGTATTGTGTGCAATCTAGTGGTATTCTTCTTCTGTTGAAATAAGAAAATTTTCTCACTTATTTTCTGAAAATTTATTTTGTTGTAATTTAACAACAGTATCAGCAGTGAAACAGTCAGTAATACTAGAATGAATGTTTGCTGTGTAGTGCTTTTAAAGTGCTCGTCTTGAGTTTGTTTGCTGATTCTGTCAGGTTCCTGTGCAGTTTTATCAGACCAAAACCTCAAGTGACTACTTGCGGACATATGTCAGACCACGTACTTCTGGCAAGTTGCTTTTGTGAAGTCATTTTGCTTTTTACTTACCATACTATACAGTACTCACATTTTAAGTCACTGAAAGATTTTGCTTATGTCACGAGTTTGTATCGTTGCTTACAGCAAAACAGAACACTCATAGCAGAGAACCATTTGACTTATTATACCGTACTTTTGAAATTTGTTTCCATCATATGGTATGATTTAATGTTAGTATCAAACACTTTTACACATTTTCATTATTGGTGAAGGCGTTTAATTAGTTAATTACAATTTGTCATTTGAGTCGAAGATGAGTACCTGCTGTTGTGATTTGTAACCAGATCAAATCAAGAATGTCTACACCTTGGTCCATAAAAAACGTGCCACTTTTATTTTTTGTATAGCTTTGTGCAGCATTAGCCAATTTTAGTAATTTTTGGCCTGCAACATCAGGAAGAAACTTGATGCAAATTAGTTTACTTTTGGCCACATCACTTTAATACTGTTGCTACACTACCTTGTGAAATGCAGGTTGTTGAGCCTGCTGTTTGCGAGTGGTGTCAACGTTTGCCGCTTGCATTTGCGCTGGAGGAAGACATTTTGAGCACATTCCGTAATAAAGAAAATGTGATGTGCCACGTGTGACTTTTTGAGATACAATAGTTGCCAATCATGTTTGTCACTTTTCAGTTAATCATTACGTAGCCGATGCATACGCTATTTGGTATGAAATCATTGTTGTAAATGGCCAAACTACGACTTTTGCATTTCACAAGGTAGTGTAGTGACATTATTAAAATGAGGTGGCCAAAGCTGCAGTCATTTGTGTCAAGTTCTTTCCGGATGTCGCGTGCCAGAAATTATTAAAATCGGCCAATGTTTCACGAAGCTGTTCAAAAAATAAAAGTGGTACATTTTTTATGGACCACAGTGTACACTGTACATATGGGATATGCGTTTGGTATTAAATAATAGCAGAGTTGCATTTATTTCATATTCATTTATCCGATATTTGTTGAAATGTCATCTGTGTCAGTGCCTTATGCTTGGGACGAGCCAACTGCACTGCCTCACATTACATGCCGAGTACAGAGTGGAACTTGTGCCACCTATGACATGAACACTGTCGGTGATGGAGAAAAACTTTACTACGAGAATTTCATCTACATTGCTTTCACACACACGTTCAAGAGGTACTTGCAAAAAGTTGAAGAATTTTTTTTACGTTTTGTTATCGACTTATTGGTAAAAGTCATCATTATGGCACGAAGTGGCCTTTTACATGCTGATGTGTTGTTGAGAAATGATGCACTCACTCAGTTGATCTTGAAGACCATCCCAGCCTGGTGAGTAGCATACAAATGGGTCAGTTAAAACATAAACTGAATGTGCATGATACAATTTTATGCATTATGTTCTTGCTGTAAAATTGAATAGGGGAAATGCATGTATGTGGTAGTCATCTTGCTAGATTTTAGTAAAGCATAAGTGGCTTCCTTGGATATACCAGACAACGTTTACAACTGGATGGTTGATTTCCTAGATAGTCATTCACACTGCACTCTCTGCAGTGGCACTAAGTCTACCTTTAATAACATCACAGCAAGTATTATTCAAGGCTCCAGCATAGGGCCTGATTTGAGTGAAAATTTCTAAGAAACAACAGTGCGTATGCAAGACATTGTAAATGGCATGAAGACTGGCTGTTGGTGTTGGAATTGTAGTGAATGTTGTTAGACATTTGCAACATAGTCAGCATATCCATGCATCTGTGCATGCTTGCAGTGGTCCTTAGTACAGTCAAAATTAGCACATTGTGCTGCATTTTATTTTTAGTATTTAGTACATTGTTACCGTGCAAGTTTGATGCTTGGGCATTTATTGAGAACATTACTGTTTGTGCATCTTTGATAATATTTGCTGAGGTTTCGTGATAATTCTGTTCTAATTCTGTGATGTATTTCAGTTCTTCTCATGGTTCAAGTCCTGGTGCTGGTTTGCCGGGCTTCAAGAGTTTCTTTGAGTCACAGCAGCTTGTGCTTGATGTTGTCGACAGTCGTGTCGTTTTGAAGAAAAAGGTTTGGATGTTACTGAATTCTTAAATAACTAATTTTTTTGCTAATATGCAATGCTGTTTGCTCCCATTTATGTGTTTAGTAATAAGTAGTTATTGTTTTGTAATTATGTTAGTGCTTTGAATGGGTAGCCAGGTATCTCACATCTAGCTCACCATTTATTATCTTTTTGCAAACACACATGCATTGTTATAATGCTGCATGGCTATGCTGTAAGCTCAGCCTTCCATTTCAATGACATTGTTAAATCAAGTACCGGCTTACCTGGCTGGGATTACGGCAGGCACCATTCGCTGTTGCAGCTAACACTGTGTGATCGCATATGGCAGGTGACACTCAGTAGGTCTGAGATGGGTTGATCATTTTTTGTGACCAGGAGCCGGGAAAGCGTTCTCAGCTGTGGCGCATGTCGAGTCGAGGCATGCTGCAACACGAAGGCTCGTCAGCTCCTCAAGACCCTCACAAGTCGGCTGCATCATCCAGTGTGGCTGCTGCTGCAATGAAGACCAGTTCATCATCGGTCACATATGTGCTTGATATCAAGGACATTGCACTGCAGCCCAACCGTGAAGTTCCACTGACACTCCGCAAGCCCGAGGAAAGACGACGGACGACTCAGATCTGGCAGTTCAAGGTCTGCTTCGCTGTAGTCAACCTGTTTGGCTTTGATGACTTTTGTATTGTGCTTTAACATAATCAGCGTTTAAAGAGGCAACTGACAGAAAATAAGTGGCAGAATTATTTGCTACAAATGATCTGTTTATTAAGACACTCTTGTGTTATTGTTTGGTACAGAGATTTTTTGGCATTTTCTGCTTTCAAATTATCAGTAACTATTGGAAAAGAACTGGCAGAATTGTGCTAAGGTTTTGTGCTAAAATACCCAATTATCAGTATATCTTTAGTTTTGCACATGTTATCAATATTTTTATCATTGAAAAATTGTTGTATGTTTATTTTTTGAGTAATAACAGTTTGCAGATTTCTTTCAGTAACAGTGTCTATATATATATTATAGACATATATGAAACTATTTAATGATACCATTCTATGTATATTCTTTCTAGTTCACTGAACTGTAAAGAGAAAATGCCGTTGCTTAATAGGAGTAAAACTGAAAAATATTGTTAACAGCTGTATTTTATCACTTGATTTTACGTTAAAGTGAACTTGTTTATGTACTGTGGCAAAGTCTCCACAGTTTGATTATAAGGAATAATTGTGATTTATTATGTGTTAGAATGGACAGCTGTTTTGTGGAGAGACAAAGTTGTGTGTGCAGTCAAAAGGCGGCAGTTTTGGACTTTACGATGGTAACACATTGATCATCTGTTTACTTTGTTGATTGCATTATCTGTTAATTAATTAAACATAGATTGCATTTGATGTTTCTTTCTTTTTCAGTATTTTGTTATACTGTTGGTATGATTTGCTGATAGGTATTTTAGCTTTTTTGCTTTGCAGTGTTTTATGTTAGACTCTAGTTCTGTCAGTGCTCTGCCATTGCTTGTAGAATTTTTCAAATTTCTGCAGTAGTGCAGATAAGTGGAGTAATTTAGTTGTATATTTTGTCATTCCTGTGATATGGATGAAGGGTGCCATAGCAAATGTTACAATATAGTAGGATGATATAACATGACAGAAGTATGGATATCATCACGTGTTTGGTTGTGTTCAGGAGGTGAGGCCGTGCTAGGTCCAGCGATGTTCCAGGCTTTGTCCAGACCCACTGCTGGCATTGATGTCTTGCCTGAAGCGGCTGTCGACCGACAGAAGAGTCAGGAGGGTTCCGGCGTCCTGTGTGTCAAAGTGATTACAGATGGGCCAACCAGAGTTCTCCAGATAACTGATGTCACACAGCAGGTATTGGTCGGCGATTGTTACCTCTGACAAATGAGGCGGTGTTTGTGTAATGGGATCTGTCCATTTGTCTGTCTTTGTCTGTTGGCTGGATAGCTCAAGAAGTTATGAATGAATATTGATGGAATAAATGAATGTTTTCGGAAACTCGGATTTGAATTTTCCATAATTTTGTGACATTTGTTCTGTTTATTGTCATGTCTTATGTGCGACAGACCCAAAATGGCAAGTAAGAAGCCTAATTTATGCTGGTTTATAGAATGTGAAAATAAATTTTTTTTTAGCTTAATATGTCAAGTTGCAAACCTTTTTTGAATACTTTTATTTCAACACTGAAATGCATTCAAGCAGCAATTTATATAGATACCTGTCACTCGTTGAACATTGTGTCTGTTAGTAGTTAATGTTTTAATTTATGAGTTTATTCAAAGATATTGTGTGTTTTTGTTTCAGCAATTGCATGGCATGTCTGTCAATGACTGGATGATCATTGACAGGAAAGTGTCAAAGCCGGAACTCGCCACGGAGGCAATTACTGTTGAGTCTGGTGCATCTGTCATAGCAGATCCAGCAGTGAAACCACTTGATTTTGAGGTACACTTTACTCTGGTAATAAATTTCTCCAAACTTGTGTAAATTATTAATGTTTTTTTCTGTTGAGACTGTTAAACAGTATACTTAGTGTTTTTGTAGGTCTGTTGTTATACCAGTTAAAGGCTGACTACAGTACCAGCACAGAATGTTTGATGAACACTTTGTATTCGATTTTTAATGATTTTTAACATGAATCAGCTCAGAACCACCTACAAAATAAGCGCATATTTGTAGCTGGTTCCCATTTGCTTGTAAAATATCAAACCGACCAATCACAGCCTTTCTCTCAGTGAAGCTGGTTCCCGTGCGCCCATGGGGTGATTGCCGGTGAAGCAGTCAAAAGTTTCGTTTTCCAGTTTAGTGTTTGCTTATTTGCTTGTTGTGTACGTATATAATGTTTTGCATCTTATTTTGCACTTAATAGTTAAACAGTTAACAGCTTATAATATTTCTATGAGATTAAATGTCACGTTTTGTGCATTCGATGTTGTCTGCTGCAATTTACACACCCGCGTTTACTATTTTAATTTGTATTTATGTGCATTGTACTAAGCACTGCAAGCATTCCATATCATTGATGTCTGCAGCTGTCGTGTAGATATAAGAAACTCGTGAGTTGGTTCTGTAAAATATTTTGTATAAATTGAACTCAGCTTTTCATCCCTCTGGAGGTATCTGGTAGATTAACTGAGTAGTGGCCTGCCTTGCTGCATCAGATTGCAGTTAGCACTGTGTGATTCTGTACGCCAGCTGATGCTTCGTACTTTGTAGCTCTGTGATGGGTTCCCGTTAAGAGTAGACTTGCTATACACACTCAACTGTTGTTAAATTTCTGTGTGTTTCATTTGTATGTTTTTCTGCAGATTGTAATTCGGTTGAACAAAGGCCTTGGCATCTCGCTGGTTGATCGGACGCCAGAAGAACTGGTCTACATCATGTTTCGTGATGTTGCTGTTGAGTACGTGCAGGAGAATGAGGAGCAGACGCTCAGAGCTGATGTCCGCTCATTCCAGGTTAATCCTTTACTTACACACATTGTCTTCAGTCAGTCAGTCAAGGCATGGATCTAAACAGTGACATTTTGTCTGCAACAAACTCCTACCACTTTACAAAGAATGTACGTTTTACTGATGTATAGATTATAAAAAAATTAATCTAGTACGTTGATTTTTGTTGAATGCCCCTCATATAGCTTATTTCCAGTATCTAGATTTTGACTTTGACAAATTCCAGTCATTTACAGCTTTTAAAAATCCATACTGTTGATAAAATTTTTTGACTGAAGTAGCTAAATTAGTGTAGAGCAAGTGTGACAATAGCATTATATAAATGTGTTTTGATAGTTTGAAGCAACCCATTAATGACTACTAATCTTGACAATTAAAATTTCAAAACAAAAATTTGCCAGCTAGTGATCAGTTTTTGAAACTACCAATTTTACATTTTGTTTTCTTGGCCGGTTTGGAAGTTATTACAGGGTAGGTCAAGAATTTTTGTAATTGTAGTGGAAGAGAGATTTTGAACCACATGTTGTTGGTGCGCTGTAGGTTGACAACCAGTTGTTTGGCAGCTGCAAGCCAGTGTTGCTCTACGTAACACCAACGTCACCTCAGCGCGAGTCTGTGGCTGATACAAAGCCTGCTCTCACACTTGCTGTGCATCGCATGCCAAGCTGTAACTGGAATGCAAATGTGTTCAAAGTAAGTCCACGGCACTTTAGCACCGCTTGGTCTGTACTTGTGAACAGAGGTAGAAAAATTCAAAATAATCTTTGTTTTAATTGTTAGACTTTTTAATTTCTTAATTGTTTGCATTGTAATGTATGTTTCATCGTTTATTACTGTTCACAATATTCATTTTTGTACACTGTGGTTCCAAGAGACACACAGACCGTACACGAAAAGACTCCAATATGTCTCAGATAATTTGCTGAAAAGCTTACTTCTCTGTTTAACTGATAAGTGTTGGAGCTATAAAGTAATCTCAGCTCAGCATCACCATTTTTCTGTGGATAGGTGCAGTGGGCAGTTGGGCACTAAATAGTGATAGCTGCGGCATAAGTAGGCTCATTGCAATGCACAAGCAGTGTGAACTGGTGTCTGGATGAGGGCCAAGGAAATGGCTCGGAAATGACTTTAAGTTTATGTTTAACATTACCCTATGTTGGTGGTTGCTGCTTAACACATCTATATCATTTGTGAATTATGGGGTGTTTACACGATCCAGAAAACGTCCAGCAAACTTCCAGCAAACGTCCAGCTCTGCTTCGTTATAACATATAGCAGCAAACGCCCAGCAAACTTCCAGCAAATGTCCAGCAAACGTCCAGCAATTCACGTGTATTTTGAATACATTTGCTGGAAATTTGCTGGGCGTTTGCTGGATCGTGTAAACACCCTATTAGTGGTTGCGTGTGTTGTTAGCATTTTGTCATATCGTTGCGGCCATTGGCTCTGCAAGTGGAAGAGAAGCTTCTCTGGCGCCTGTTGCTCTTCTGTGGCTTTGGTCAGCAGGAAGCCGAGATGGAGACTACGGATGAAGCTCATATTGGCTCACAGCGGTTAGCTTAATGTTTCTGTTTACCTGAGGCAGTTTATTGCAGAGAATGAAATAATAGGGATTGCAGTACCAGAGTGGAAAATTTGCTTAAAATTGGTTGCTTTCATTCAGTAATATTACAAGAATAGGGACAGGAACGATAGTAACATTGCATTAGCAGAAATAGTTCTATCTTATAGAAGTACAGTTAAACCAAATTAAATTTAGTTACCATTGCCTGTTTGCACTTAGGAAACTGTTGCTTTTATTATAAGTATAAACATTCACCATTCCATATAGTGTTTATCTTAAAGTACTTGAAGTACTTGCTCAGTGGCCTGGATTTTTCCATCAATTTTGTCACTTTTGATTTATACATAATCTAGCTGGCTACATGTTTTTAAAAATAATTTATCTTATGTATTGTGCTACATATTGTGTTTGATTTAGGGCATTGTTGTCCACCACCTCAACGCAGTTCAGACGTCACTACTTCGGCACAATAAAGATCAACTCGATGCAAGTCAGCCTGAGCGTGTTGACGTCTTCCAGCCTGGCCCCCGACCTCAAGGCTGTCAAACAGTCTTTGCGATTTCCACTCATACGCTTTGAGGATGCTAAGGTTGAGTTAGGTGAGTGCTGTTGCATACTTGGTTGTTTGATGCTGGTTTTTTTACATTGTTTGCTAAAAATTAGAGCTGTCGAAGCATTATTTTTTAATGCATTAATTAACGCTTTATTAACGCACACAAGTCCATCGAGAGGGAGAGTAGGGGGAGTTACCTTGGGCCCCACAACATTCAGGGGGTTCCAGCTGTAAATTATAGAAAGTTAGAAAGCAAATAAAAACACATTTTTCAACAATAACTGATCTCATCGCTAGCATAGAAATCTATTGGCTTGTCATCTAAATACTATTTATTTACAGTAGTGATGGAACGGCAACTACAGTTTAGTTACTTGAATTTATTCGATTGTCAAATAACTGCAGTTTAATGGAATATTGGAACTTTTGCTTCAAAGAATTTAGTAAATTAAATACATTTACGCATCTGCATTAATTTTTTTAACGCGCATTAATTTTTTTAAACGTGCATTAAGTTATTAAAACGTTAACGTGTTAATTAACACATTAATTTGACAGCTCTACTAAAAGTGCGTAATCGTTACAATTCAGTCTCGTTATTTTTTGAAAGCCTTTGTGAAGTAGTTTTCAGTACATGCTTTGTTGCTTGGGCATTGCAAAGGACGTTGAAAACTCTACTCCATATTTGTTCAAGGCCAGCAGTTTAACCAAAGTACATGTAGAATATAAAATAAGATTATTGTTGTGTTTAGGTAAACTCTCTTAGTTCATCTTTAGCGTGTTTTATAGATATTAGATATTTTTTGCTTAGAGGCTACTCATAAAGTAAATAAAGTACAGTTTTAATGGTGTGCTGACTGCTGATGATGTGCCGTTAGTGAACTATGCACTCACAGTGAAGCTGTGCTGGTTATGTTGGCTACTGTATGGTGTAGATTCCTTTGTTAAACTGCATCTGTTTGAAACGACCGACTTCCTGCTGGAGTCCATTCGACTTCACTACACCAAGGAGTTGAAGAGTCAGGCAGCAAAGATACTCGGCTCGGTGGACTTCCTTGGCAATCCACTGGGTCTGTTCAGCGATGTGGCCGAGGGAATGTCCGGCTTGTTGGAGCTGAACATTACAGGACTTCTGTCCAATGTCACTCACGGCTTCTCCAACACGGCCGCCAAGGTATATACTTTCTAGTTGTGTGTTACAATGTCAAGAAAACAGTACCTGTATTCTATCTTTCGTCATTTGTTCTTGTTATTGCACAGTTACAGGCTTTTTTGTCTGTTTGCGGTCTGTGTGTCTGTCTATCCATCTGTCTGTCATGTACAGGCTTCTGACTTGAAATTAAAACTAGAACAAGAAATCTGAGCTAATGCTCATGAGACGCGTGAGAGCCTATAGCAGTTTTTGTTCGCAGAAAACCTTGGTCTATCTCCATCCATTTTGTCACAGTTCACTCTTCAGCAGCCAAAACTTGCCAAAAAATCACTAAAACCCCTTATTTTTAGGGTTCAAGGTCAATCAAGATCATCTATGTTGACAATTCTAAGAAGCCCGTTGCAAGTGCTTGTTATGTTGAGCAGCATTTCAGTGTTTATCTGCAACCATTTTCACGTTAGACAAGCCAGCAGTAGATAAATAACCACTTTTTAAGAGGGGAACCCCTATTTGTCACCCGTGTGCGCAGGCCTCCTTGAACCTAGAGGGTCCGGACTCAAATTGCTAAAATCTACATTCAGTGCTGAAAATTTCATGTGCGGGTTGTCTTGGTCTATCTCCAGCCATTTTGGTGCAATTCACTCTTGAAGTGCGTGTCGCAGCCCAAAATCGCGAAAAATTCACTAAAACCCTCTATTTTGGGGATCAAGGTCATTCAAAATCATCGATGTTGACATTTCTAAGAAGCTCGTTGCCAGTGCTTGTTATAATAAGCAGCATTTCTGTGCCTATCTGCAACCACTTTCACGTTAGAAGAGCCAATAATGGTAGAATAACACTTTTTAATGGGGGTACCCCTCTTTCTCCCCCTCGTTCGTGGGAACCCCCCTTACCCAGTGGCATGAAATTTTGTCACAAAATACTAGAAACTCTAAGCTATCATATGGCGAAAACCAGAAGTCTCTTATCTCACCTGTGCTCCGATCGGTACTGGGTTATGACAGACACCAAGACACCAAGACAGACACAAAGACAGAATTACCATAGCTAATACGCGCTATAACTATGCTAGATCTTGCGCCTAAAAACTGAAATTGGCATGAACATTTCCCTTCACAGGAGTAACCAATGTGCCAGTTGTGGGTTCTAAAGGTGAAACATCATAGCATACTGAATATGGGCAACCTCCAGAAAATGATGCATATTTCATGCAAAAATGGCTGGTGTAAACTTGGTTTGACATAATTATCGCAGTCTATGAATGAGGGCAACCTGTGTTTACGCCAGTCATGAAAATAAGTAAGTGTTGTGTGCGAATCGAACATGCTGGTATTCCGCCAACATATTCTTGTAGTTCTTATGGGTCTGTGATGAAGAAGGTTTTCTGTGTGCTGGTGCAGCTGACAGGAACACTCTCGGACAATGTCGGCATGGCAACGTTGGACAAGAAACACCAGGAGCAGCGACAGCAGATTATGACAACACATTTTGATGGCGGCCGAGCGCATCACTTCCGTGCCGGACTACGCAGCCTGATGCATGGCGTTGTGGGTGGCATTGCATCCATTCCACAGCAGGCCATCGTCGGCGCTCGGGACGAAGGAGTTGTCGTACGTTATGTTCTTCTGTGTTATGTTCGACAATCACAACGTTGCTCTTATTTACTTGAAGTTTTAAAAAGATTTTTAGATTTGTAGATTTTTTCATCTGTTTTATTGTAGGTGGCATTGATTTTACATACTGATATGAGCAGTTTTTATTAACCTTATTATGACACAAAATTGTTGCTCAGGTGCTGATGTGCCTTTAGAAAAAATTATTCACTCACTCTCTGTTTTGTAGATATGCTTAAAGTTGATACATTGAAAAAACATTTTTTCTACTGTCAAAACATTATTGCTTTTGTTAAATGTTTGCAGTGAGTAGATTTACTGGTCTTTTGTTTTATGTTGGTACAGCTCAAAAAAATACTGTGTTGCAGTATTACATGTAGTCATATCCACTTGTGTTAAGCTGTTAATTAGTTGCTTTTACTGATTTTTGCTCTTCTATAACTTTGAAGTGAGAATATTTAGTTTCATTTTGGTGGTATAATATAGCTGTCTAAATCGTATTTTTATACATGCCTTAATTTTGTCTAGGTTTTTTGCAACTGCACATAGGTTATACTCCAATTTTGAACTCTAATTTTTGTTATCTATTTTTGTTGTAGCACATTGATTCCTCACATTAGATGTAGTTTTATTTGTGTAATCAGTTTATAATAGCATTATTAATGGCGTTTATACTACTACTTACTGTACAAATGAGCTGTTGTTCAGTATTAGTGATATCAGTGATAATTTGACACTTGCAGTATCATTTGTCTGTAGGGTCTGGTGAGTGGAATTGGCAAGGGAGTGGTTGGCACAGTGACCAAGCCCGTCGCCGGCGTTCTGGACTTTGCGTCGGGTGCAGCGAGCGCCATACGTGACACCAGCAAAAGCCACATTCACCGCCGGCCAATGAGGGCTCGCCGACCACGTTGCTGCTACGGACACGGTGGACTGCTAGCGACCTACTCACGACAGAGTGCTGAGGCCCAGGAGGAGTTGCTACGTCTCAACGGCCACGACTATGCCGAGAGGTTTGACTGCTGTCTTGCTGCAAAATGCACAACGTCAGTGCATTAACTGGTCATCTTTGCCTTCACTCCAGTTGACATTTCTGAGCTGTGGTGATTTTGTGCAGGATAAGAATGAAGATATCAAATCTGTATGGTGCTGTGTCATTTAAAAAAGCTGTTTATGGTAACCTCTGTCAGAGCTGCCTTATAGGATTATGTAGCATTACCTGTCAATGGACACATGCCTCACCTTAGCCCCATGCAGACATGCTGGTACTCGATTTACCCATCGTAGAGGAATAGATGGCTGAGTTATCATTGGTGGTTAATTATATACCAGTATCATCTATCTGTGCAAGTACTAACTACTTGATAGCGACCCAATGGGAGTAAAACACAAGTTTTTGATTTTAAGTCTGGTGCTGTTTTTTGTGCCACGTTGCCACACGTTATATATTTTGCTCACAGACAGCTGTCACCAAGATTATTTTCACCTGTGTTGGGTGGCATGTGATCCCACATGGCAGGTTATGCAATGTGTTTTGATGAAACTCTGTAAACTTGTGACTGATGGTACAGTATGCCATTGTGTGTGCCGGCAGATTCATAGCATTGGAGTCACTACGAGCTGGAGATGATGAGCTGCAGGTTCTCATCTCCAGTCAGAAGCTGTACTTTGTCGGGCGCGGTTTTGACGTCGTACTGCTTGTTCCGTTCGATGAACTGCTGCATTGTCAATGCATCAGCCGTGGTAAGTCAGGCTTTTCTGCAGTCAGTAAATTTATTGTTTGTGGCTCATTGGGAAATAGGTGAGTCAGATGTATAAAACAGATGTGAAGGCCTTCCCAAACCACAGGGCCCATAGGGCAGCACTGATTTTCATTTTCTTGGCCATCAGCTAAACACCAGTTTACACTGCTATATTATGGATACAGAGCTAGTATTAAAACAATTTACATTGTGAACTTGTATAGACCCAGCTAAACGTAATGAACATTGACATTGTGTCGGTGCTTGAGGTTGTGCATTTTCAGCTGATGATTGATGAATTGATGAATTGATGACGATTGTAGGTAGTATCACTGACAGTGCTCATTAGGATGGCAGCTGCATAGTAATCTGTAGTGATTGTTTGCAAAGATGTTTCTTCCTTTGACTGTTGTTGCGCTGTCTGATGTTGCATGTGTGAAACTGTGGTTCACAGATGGCAGGTACTACATCGAGTTGACTATGGCTATAAGCACGCCGAGTCTGCCTGTTGATATTCCCAAGAAACGACCGGAAGTTCGCTGCGACTCAGAAACCACAGCACAGACGGTACAAGTCAACCAATCGGTTTGAACACATTTAGGTAGCAAGTAAGTAAGTGAAATGTAAGTGAAATGTTAATGTATGCAGTGCATCAACACCAGAACAGCATCTAGTCCTCTGTATGCATTAGTACACTGAGAAGAAAAAGAAAAATGTTTTAAGTAATCGTCCATCGACTGAGTTAGTCTGAACTGGATCATGCGAATTGCTCAACTGGTAGTAAATTCCATGTTGTCAGGCTGGCACTCAGTTGGTAGGACCATAACTACCATCTGATAACTGGCAGTGGAATGTACACTGTGTTTCGAAATTAGCGACCCCCCTACAGGTAAGTTAGTGCAAAATCGTTAATACTTGACAGATTTTTCCAAAATCTGAAACGTTCTGGAGACAATCATTCTGAACCAGTCTTTAGTTTGTGCTCAAAATGGCCACACTTCAGTTTACGATAAAACAACTACTAACCCAGAAGTGTTCAAACGCTATTGCTGTTTGCTGGTTAGCTGTAATTAACGTTGTTATGGCATGAAGTAGCTAACTACCTATTCACTCACAGCTGTTATTCCCAGTTTTAGCCAGATTATGTTATAGGCCAGATTTTTTTGAGCTGGCGGGTTTCAAATGGTAGCACTTTTTGTTTTTCCTGTACGACACAATAAGCTACTATTGACACCCAATCTTTTAAGTACACTTGCAAATATTTGAAAGTGCAGTAGTCTCCAGAGTTTTTTCTGACGGTGTCTGTGCTGTTGGTTGGCTTTGTTGCAGGTGCTCAGGAATATTGTCTATGCAAAGAATTTGTACGACGAAATCAAACAAACTGTTACATTTGAAGCCAGTGCATATGATTAGCTGCTGGAAATCAAAACAGAAATATATTTTTATGCAACGTGAATTAATATTATTGTTTTATGCTGTGTTTGATTCTGAAGTTATTGTTGTTATTTGCCACGTTTGTTTCAGTGTTGTTGTGTTTGAGAGTTAATTCCAGTTTAAGCAATGCTCTGCAATTGTACGTAATTCTGAATGAATTTGCAAACTGCGTTACTGATTCTGTATCAGTTTTAAACTTCGGAATGCTTGACTTTTGCTTAATATGGAAAGTACAACAAAATGAGAGTATAAATGTAATATTTGCATGAGACTTAAATTTCATGCAGGTGCTTCCATGTGCCATGCATTATTCTGATTACAGATCTTTATAAATGCTAATTGGAACTAACCATTGATGTAAGTTGGACAGAAGGTATGCCTGAAAGTTATTTTGGCTACAAGCAGACTGGGCATTCCCGGATTTATTTTTGGTGCACAGTAAACTACGGTATGTTCATTGTTCATTATTCACATTAGCTCAAATGCAACCACCAATCACATTACTGCATGCCTGCCACTTGACGACAACATTACCATTTATAGGTGGTGTTTATTTGTACTGATGGTTGTCTTCTTATACGGCTACTTTCAACCCTGCCGCTTTGTTGCTTTCAGCTACCTTGTTACTGACGTTCCAGTGCAGATAAAACTGCTGTGGTGTAGATAATTATAAACTGTTATACATTACTGTGATTGTATAAAGCTGAGATATTGCTTCACAGGGTTTGGTGGGTGGTTTCAGCAAAGCGTCGGTTGGCAGACTGATGGCCATTTTATGCCCCATGCTCAGAGCTCGTCCATTCACGTTAATGGTCTCAGGGGCGTTAACCCCCGTGGAGCTGTCACAGCAACTTCCCCATCCTCCCCTTCCCTCTTTTTTCCTCCCTTCTTACGTATTCCTTTATCTTTCCTTTTCTTGTTTCTTTTCGGGGGCTTCCCCTAAATCTAGCTAAGCTAAGCAGCCTGGGAAGCATTGTATGCTCTGATATGATCTGGGGCTTCGCTGGGACACATTGGGCCTGAAGAAATGCATTTGAAAGCAAGCAACAGAGAAACTTGATATAGTTAGGGTCCTAAGTTTTACCAACTGTATCCGCCCTCCAATGGCTGTAAAACTCCCTGCTTTTATGGTGGACAGATATAGCACTTGTTCTAGTGTTTATAATATATGGTGTAGATGCTCTTTCTTCTTCCATGTTTAAGTGGTTTGCAACAGCTTGTGGCATGTAGAGTTGTTAATATTTCAGCATCGACTCTGATGATCACTCTGACTCTGATGGTTGGGCTCACGGAAATTTACTTTTTGGGACCCAGGCTAACTAGCTTATAGGCCCTAGTAGCTGCAGAAAAGTTGCAGAGTAGACAAAAATTGTAGTAAAAAGTAGTATTAGTGCAAATCACAGTATTGCATAACATTTGTTCCGTTATGATCAAAATTTATTATCAAACATTTGTTTGAAGGCAAAATATAGTTTTGTTACAGGATTCACAGTAAGTAAAGTGTAAATTTTTATAGCGCATAGTTTAAAAATCTATCCCCGTCATATTCCATTGTTTGTTGTGATGTGGAACTGGAGTTGCTATCGACTATTCCTACCCATTTCTCTGTAGCATGTTCTGTAGTCTGTCATGTCATGTCCGTCGTCTGTCACATTTGTGCACCAGGCTGAAACCGACGGATTTAGATATCATTTGGCAGAGGTAGAGTTGTGGGGTCCAGTGACTCGTTGTGTTGGATGGAGTCTCTGACGCTCAGGTAAGGGGAGATTGCAAAAACAAATGCCGAAACAGGATGCAGTTGCAAATTGCAGCCAAACCGTCACTCCTGTGCTGCCAACTGGCGAATACAAACGAGCGATTCCACCTCTTACCAAATTACTTTAGTCTTGGTTAGGCCCTACTTTTCCCATACCAGTTGTTAACATGACGTCTGCATGATTTTTTTTCTTAAGTGGGATGTAAAATCCTTTGCATTCATTCAGTGTGCAATAGAATGCTTACAGAATCCGTTTCTGAGATTATTGGTGCCTAGTTTTGTAAATTCTGCATATTCTTTGTACAAAGTGTGTTGTACGTTGTTGACGAGTAATGGGCTAGTGCCATGGTGCTATGTGTAAAGTAACGTCTGATTCTCATGTTCTGATGTAATGTTCTTGCTCATCGGATAACAGTTTGTGGCGAGGAAATCGCCTGGAAAAAATAAACAGCTGTGTTTGTCATTTTGAAATTTTACACCATATAGGCCAACATGTTTTTATGATAGGCCTAACTGCATCAAATATTTACCTATTTTCAACATTCTTTCACCGATATCCTCTGTAGCAAATTTGCAATAATCACGTGGAGACGAAACGCGTCGTGACGCTATCTTGTGGCAATATCCAGCTTTCAGAATGTGATTGGATCTTTAAACAATTAGGCCTAGTGTTAAATTTACCACTGATCATTTGGCTAGTATTTTGGCTAATAATTGATTAAATGAATGTGTGAAAGTTAGGGTCTTGCAGTGTACCATGGCTGTGGAGGACATAGGCCTAAGCGGCAGGGAATTACACTGTGTCCCAAAAAAAACATCCCTGACATTTTTAATTGTAACTTAAAAACTGATTATCGGATTTTGATAATTTTTGGTACGAAAATTCCTGACACAACTTGCCATCAAATGACTGTTTAGTTTTCCACCTCATTTATTGTATGCTTCTGCACTACCTAGGGAAAGCAGATCAAACGAAATATGTGTTAAAATAAACAGAAAACCTGAAAAAACATCCCCAGCATTATCAATTGTAACTTAAATAAAGATCAGCAGATTTTAATAATTTTTGGCAGAAGTATTTCTGACACAACTGGCTATTAAATAAGTGTTTTAGTTTCCATCTCATCCAACGTCTGTTTTTACACTACCTGGGGAAATCAGACCAAGCATAATACGTGTTAAAATAAATGAAAAACATCGATAAATTCCATCTATCTTAATCTGTGAGCTCCAACAGCCGGTCTATTCCAAGGTTTGAC